>Ga0302321_100006655_pt1 | contig 10167 bp, 8 predicted proteins | sample Fen_T0_1_FD_202505 | JGI IMG/M metagenome (GOLD analysis project Ga0302321, IMG submission 202505) | Peat permafrost microbial communities from Stordalen Mire near Abisko, Sweden - Fen_T0_1 | ecosystem: Environmental > Terrestrial > Soil > Wetlands > Permafrost | place: Sweden: Abisko... | reverse complement strand
CCGTAGCCGGGCTGGGCCTGGGCCGGGTACTGGGGCTGCTCGCCATAGCCGGGCTGCGGCTGAGGAGGATAGGGGGGCTGGCCCGGATAGGGCGCCGGGCCGGGGGCGCCCGGATAGGGCGCCGCTCCATAGGGCTGAGCGTAGGGGCCACCCGGGGCGGCTGGGGCGGTGACGCCGGGGACGACCACGGGCTGCCCGGCGTAGGCCTTGTCGATCACGAAGCTCTTGCCGGCCATGTCACCCACCCGACGGTGACCCTTGGTGGCGAAGATCGTGACCGTGCCGACGATCGGGAAGCAGCAGGGGATGTAGTCGACGATGCCGGCCACCGACCGCAGGAGCGCGTAGCCGATCCCGATGGGCTTGCCCTGCTCGTTCACGGTGACGATGCCCATGGCCATGGTGCCCAGCGTCTTGCCGGTGAGGCCGCGCTGCAGCACGAACACGCCGACCATGTAGCCCCAGTAGACGGCCCAGATCAGCAGGGCCGTGCCGCCGCTGACGTGGCGCGACCCGAAGCTCGAGCAGAACGACGCGCCGCCACACGCGTTGACGCTGGAGTTGAACGAGTTGAAGAACTCGACGTTCGGCTTCGAGAAGGCGGCGAACAAGATGGCGTAGATCACCCAGGCGATGCCGACATCGACGACGACCGACACGATGCGCTTGAGGGCGACGTTCGTGGGATCGATGGGTGCTTGATATGCGCTCACGATGCGACATCGTGACACGAGCGGCGTCGTGGTGGAGGGAATCCCCGGCGGGAGCGGTGGAGGGCGGGCAGTAGCATCGGCACCCATGTCTGATCCCGTCACCTCCGCCGAGGACGTCCCAGCCTCTGAGCTGCCGGCCTCCCAGCCGCCCGCCTCGGACCTCATGGAGAAGATCGTCAACCTGTCGAAGCGTCGGGGCTTCGTGTTCCCGTCGGCCGAGATCTACGGCGGCTTCCGGTCCACCTACGACTACGGGCCCATCGGCGTGCTCCTCCTGCGCAACGTCAAGGACGCCTGGTGGCGCTCGATGGTGCAGCTGCGTGACGACGTGGTCGGCCTCGACGCCTCGATCCTGTCGCCGCCTGCGGTGTGGCAGGCCTCGGGCCACCTCCAGAACTTCACCGACCCGCTGGTCGACTGCAAGGTCTGCAACGAGCGGTTCCGACTCGACAAGCTCGACGATCCCGACACCTGCCCGAACTGCCAGTCGAAGCACTCGTTCACCGAGGCCCGCCAGTTCAACCTCATGTTCAAGACCTACGCCGGACCCGTCGAGGGCACCGGGGCCGAGGTCTACCTGCGCCCCGAGACCGCGCAGGGCATGTTCGTCGACTTCGCCAACGTCCTGCAGTCCAGCCGCAAGAAGCCGCCGTTCGGCATCGCCCAGGTCGGCAAGTCGTTCCGCAACGAGATCACGCCCGGCAACTTCGTGTTCCGCACCCGTGAGTTCGAGCAGATGGAGATGGAGTTCTTCGTCCCGCCCGACGAGGCCCAGCAGTGGTACGAGTACTGGTGCAACGAGCGCTACCAGTGGTACCTCGAGCTCGGCATCCCCGAGGCCGATCTGCGGCTGCGGGCTCACGACGACGACGAGCTGAGCCACTACTCGAGCGGCACGTCCGACGTCGAGTACCGGTTCCCCTGGGGGTTCGATGAGCTCGAGGGCATCGCCAACCGGGGCGACTACGACCTCACCCAGCACATGAACGCGTCGGGCGAGAAGCTCGACTACTTCGACCCCGCCACCAACTCGCGCTACACGCCCCACGTCATCGAGCCCGCGGCTGGCGCCACCCGCACGATGATGGCCTTCCTCCTGTCGGCCTACGACGAGGAGGAGGTCAACGGTGAGACCCGCGTGGTCCTGCGACTGCACCACCGCCTGGCGCCCTACAAGGTTGCCGTGCTGCCGCTGTCGAAGAAGGACACGCTCACCCCTCTCGCCCGCGAGGTGCTCAAGAGCCTGCAGCCGCACTTCATGTGCGACTACGACGAGACCCAGAACATCGGCAAGCGCTACCGCCGGCAGGACGAGCTCGGCACCCCCTATTGCGTCACCATCGACTTCGACTCGCTCGATGACCAGGCGGTCACCGTGCGCGAGCGCGACTCGATGGCCCAGGAGCGCATCGCCATCACCGAGCTCCTGAGCTACCTCCGCGATCGCCTGACCTGAGCTGAGGCGGGGGGCGACGTGACCGACGACGGGGACCTCGACTTCTCCGAGCCGGCCTGCGGGACGGCTCGACAGCTGGCGGTCGAGACCCCGTACTGGGGCGATCCCGCTGGTACGTGGTCTCGGGGTGACGGTTCCTACGTCGAGACCGAGGACCGCTTCGCCGCGGACGAGTCCTGGCAGTGGAACCATGCCCTCAGCTCAGTGCTCGGCGCGCTCCTCGATCGGGGGCTTGTGCTCGAGTCGTTCTCCGAGCACCCGTACACGAGGTATCGACGCTGGCCGTTCCTCGACCGGCGAGACGACGGCACCTACTGGTTGCCGGCCGAGGTGCCGTCCCTCCCGCTGCTGTACTCGCTGACGATGCGCACGCCGGGATGATCACGCCACCGCGCGGCGCGGCGAGGATCCGTGACGTCGTGGGTCGCGTCTCCGATCCCGACGATCCGCTCGCGGCCGCCGCGGCGGTCGAGCTGGTGACCGCGGCCGATGTCGAGCAGTGCCTGCACCCGAACGGCGCGGCCGGCGGTGCTCGCCTGATCGCCTCGGGGATCGGTGCCTCGCCGGGGGTGGTCACAGGGGAGGCGGTCTTCTCGGTCGAGGCGGCGCTCGATCGGGCCGAGGCGGGTCGGCCGGTCATCCTGGTTCGCCCCACGACCGGCCCGGCCGACGCGTCAGCGTTCGCGGTCGTCGTCGGGGTGCTCACCTCGGGTGGGGGAGTTGCCAGCCACGCCGGGGTGCTGGCCCGGGGTCGGGGCCTGCCGGCGGTCTGCGGGGCGTCCTCGCTCGAGCTCGGTGCCGACTCGTTCACCGCGGCGGACGGCACCGTGGTGCGCGACGGCGACCTCGTGTCCATCGACGGGACAACCGGTGATGTGCTGGTCGGCGCGGCCGAGGTCGAGCCAGTCGACCTGCCGGACGAGCTGGACGAGCTGCTGGCCTGGGCCGACGAGATCCGGGCCGGCTCGATGGGGGTGTGGGCCAACGCGGACACGGCGGCCGATGCCCGTCGGGCCCTCGCGTTCGGGGCCGAGGGCATCGGCCTCTGCCGCATCGAGCACCTGCTCGTGACCCTCGGCCTGCTGCCCACGCTCCAGGACATGCTGCTCACCGAGAGCCTCGACGAGCGGGAAGACGCGGCAGATCTGATGCTGGTGGCGCTGCGCGAGGAGCTGGTGGCGCTGCTCGAGGTGATGGACGGGCACCCGGTCACCGTGCGCCTCCTCGACCTCCCGCTCGACGAGCTGTTCGACGGCGTCGAGGTGCCCCAGGTGCTGCACGAACACGACCCGATGCTCGGCGTGCGCGGGGTGCGGCTGCTCCTGATCCGACCCGATCTGCTGCGAGTGCAGGTGGAGGCGCTGACCGCCGCGGTGGCCGAGCGACTCGTCGTCGGGGGTCGACCCGAGGTGCGCGTCTCGATCCCGTTCGTGTCGACCGCGTCGGAGCTCGTCCTCGTTCGCGGGCACCTCGGGTCGGTGCTGGCCGAAGCGGATGCACTGCACATCCAGGTAGGAGCCATGGTCGAGACCCCTCGGGCGGCGTTGCGGTGCGCCGACCTCGCCGCCGCGGCGGACTTCCTCTCGGTCGGCACCAACGACCTGACCCAGCTCACCTTCGGTCTGAGTCGGGACGACGCGGGACCCGTCCTCGACGACTACCTCGGCCACGGCCTGCTCGCGGCCGACCCCTTCGACACGATCGACGCCGACGGTGTGGGCGCGCTGGTGGCCCTGGCCGTCGAGCGGGCCCGCGACGTCGACCCGGCCATCGAGATCACGGTCTGCGGTGAGCACGGCGGCGATCCGGCCTCGATCGCGTTCTTCCGCTCGCTCGGCATCGACCACGTCTCGTGCTCACCCTTCCGCGTGCCCGTGGCCCGCCTGGCCGTGGCCCGGTCGGTGCTGGGCCTCACCCCGTGACCACCATCGACCGCGTGGGCCGAACCGTCACACCCCGCTGGTAGGTTCGGCCCCATGGGCATCGTCGACGACGACATCGTGCGGGTGCGCGAATCGTCCGACATCGTCGCCATCATCAGCGAACACGTGCAGTTGAAGCGGGTCGGCCGTCGGTTCAGCGGGCTGTGCCCGTTCCACACGGAGAAGTCGGGCTCGTTCTCGGTCAACCCCGAGGAGCACGTCTACTACTGCTTCGGCTGCGGGGCCAAGGGTGACGTCATCACCTTCGTCCGCGAGATCGAGCACCTCGACTTCGTCGGGGCCATCGAGCTGCTGGCCGGCAAGGCCGGCATCGTGCTGCGCTACACCGACAAGGACGAGGGTGAGGGGCGCAAGAAGCGCACCCGCCTGATCGAGGCCATGGGTCGGGCGGTCGACTGGTACCACGAGCGGTTGCTGTCGTCCCCCGACGCGGCCCAGGCCCGGGGCTACCTCCGCTCGCGTGGGCTGTCGGGCGACGAGGTGCGCGCCTACAAGCTCGGGTGGGCGCCCGAGGGCTGGGACGAGCTGGTCAAGGCGCTCAAGCTGCCCGACGAGGTGGCCATCGACGCCGGTCTGGGGCGACGCAACAGCATCGGGCGGGTCAACGACTTCTTCCGGGGTCGGGTGCTGTTCCCGATCTTCGACGCCAAGGGCGATCCGGTCGGCTTCGGCGGTCGCATCCTGCCGGGCGCCGAGGGCTCGAAGTACTGGAACTCCACCGACAACCCGATCTACTCCAAGAGCAAGGTGCTCTACGGCCTCAACTGGGCGAAGAGCGCGATCGTCAACGCCAACCAGGTCATCGTGTGCGAGGGCTACACCGACGTCATCGGGTTCGCGGCGGCCGGGCTGCCCCTCGCGGTGGCCACCTGCGGCACCTCGCTCACCGAGGATCACTTCAAGGCCCTCCAGAGCTACGCCAAGCGCATCGTGTTGGCCTTCGACGCCGACGCCGCGGGGCAGAACGCGGCGGCCCGGTTCTACGAGTGGGAGCGCAAGTACGACCTCGACGTGTCCGTGGCCGCGCTGCCGCCCGGGGTCGACCCTGGTGATCTCAGCCGCTCCGATCCCGCCGCGCTCGTCGCCGCCGTCGACGGCGCCACCCCGTTCCTCGGCTTCCGCCTCAACCGCGTGCTCGACGCGGCATCGCTCGTGTCGCCCGAGGGCCGGGCCCGCGCCGCCGAGGCGGCGATGGCCGTCATCGCCGAGCACCCGAGCGACCTCGTGCGCGACCAGTACCTGATGGAGGTCGCCTCGCGCTGTCGCATCGAGCCCGATCAGCTGCGATCGGGCACCTACACCCGGGCGCCGAGCTCCGACGTCGGGCGCTCGGGCGGCGCCGATCGGGGTCGGGCGATGCCGATCGACAACGAGCAGCGACGCATCCGCCCGAAGGCCCGCCCCGACTCGCCGGAGGTCGAGGCGTTGCGCCTCCTCATCGCCGATGCCGAGCTCATCACCGAGTTCCTGGTCCCTGGTCTGTTCGGCGACGACGTCAACCGCGCGGCCTACGTCGCCATCGCATCCACGCCCACCCTGCACGACGCCATCGAGTCCGCCGATCCGGCCGTCGCCGACCTCCTGCAGCGGCTCGCCGTCGAGGACAGCGGGGCCGAACCCGACGATGTCGTGGCCCGGCTCGTCGAAGAGGCGGCCCGTCGCGAGCTCTCGATCATCCAGTTCGAGGTGGTTGCCGCCGATGAAGACACGGTGTTCGCGCGATCGTCCGACATGGCCTGGTTGAAGATGCGCATGGAGGAGCTCCGTGAGTCGCCGACCCGCGTCGCGGCGCGTGACCAGTTGCTAGCCTGGCTCGCACAGCGGCCGCAGGAGAACACGTGACGAGTAGCGAACATGTGCTCTCGCAAGGGGGCGGCCTCTCCGGCGAAGAGCTCGGGAGGCTGCTGGCCCGGGCACGAGAGCGTCAGACCTTGACCCGAATCGATCTCGAGGAGTGCGTGCGGTCCACCGCGATCACGCCCGAGTTGGTCGAAGACCTCCGTCGGCTGCTCGCGGTCGACGGCATCGCCCTCGATGCCAGCGTCGACGACCCGCCCATCAGCTTCCTCCGCGAGATCGAGGCCGAGGTCGACGCGGCCGAGGCCCTGGCCTACGAGAACGAGCTCGACGCCGCGGCGCTGATCGCCGATGCCAAGGCCGAGGTCGACAACGGCACGGGGGTGTCGCCGGCCCCCGCCATCAACGGCTCCCCGGCCGACCCACTGACCCCGGTTCCAGACCTCGACGAGGACGATGTCCCGCCCGACGCCGCGGCCCGTCGCCGGGCCCGCATGCGCTCGACCAGCCCGAAGGACGCGCTGCGCATGGGCGGGGAGACCCAGACCGGCGCCTCGGCCGACCCTGTCCGCATGTACCTCAAGGAGATCGGCCGGGTCTCGCTGCTCACCGCCCAGCAGGAGGTCGATCTGGCCAAGCGCATCGAGGCCGGTTCCTTCGCCGAGGAGCGGCTCGCCGAGCTCAACGCGGCTGGTGAGATCGCCTCGCTCGACCCCGGTGAGCGCCGCAAGCTCAAGCGCACGGCCGACGACGGCGCCGATGCCAAGGCCGCCCTCACCCAGGCCAACCTCCGACTCGTCGTGTCCATCGCTCGTCGCTATGTGGGTCGGGGCATGCTCATCCTCGACCTCATCCAGGAAGGCAACCTCGGCCTGATGCGGGCGGTCGAGAAGTTCGACTACACCAAGGGCTTCAAGTTCTCGACCTACGCCACGTGGTGGATCCGCCAGGCGATCACCCGGGCCATCGCCGACCAGGCCCGCACCATCCGCATCCCGGTGCACATGGTCGAGTCCATCAACAAGGTGCATCGCGTGCAGCGCCAGATGATCCAGGAGCTCGAGCGGGAGCCCACCGTCGAGGAGCTGGCCGACAAGGTCGACATGACCCCCGCTCGGGTGCGCGAGATCATGCGCATCTCCCAGGACCCGCTCTCGCTCGACTCACCCGTCGGCGAGGAGGCCGACTCGAACCTGGCCGACTTCATCGAGGACCAGCAGGCCGAGGCCCCGGCCGAGATGGCGGCCCGCAAGATGCTCGGCGACGCCGTGGTCGAGGCGCTCGATCAGCTCAACGACCGCGAGAAGGCCGTCGTTCGGTTGCGGTTCGGCCTCGACGACGGCCAGGCCCGCACGCTCGAGGAGGTCGGCCGTGAGTTCGGCGTCACCCGCGAGCGCATCCGCCAGATCGAGTCGAAGACGCTGGCCAAGCTCCGCCACCCGCACCGCAGCCAGAAGCTTCGGGACTACCTCGACGGCGAGTGACCCGCAGTCACCAGGGTCGAGCGCGGTCTCAGTTGAGCGTCGGGTCGCCGTGGAAGTCGAAGGGGGCGTCGGCGGCGGTGGGTGAGGCGCCACCGAACGCGACTTCGTCGACGAGGTCGCGGGTGCGCCCGATGCCGTCGACCGCGAGGTCGCCCAGACGTATCCTCAGCTCCTGGTAGGCGTCGGTGGCCCGGATCTGGGAGAGGTAGCGGTCGAGCTGTTGGTGGCGCTCCTGGCCCGCCTTGGTGCCGTAGTAGTAGCCGACGGCCAAGCCGATGAGGAGCCCTGTCTTGAATCGCACCAGCCCGTTGTAGGCGATCGAGCGAGGGAGCGCCACGCGGAGCCTGTCCGAGATGGCTCCAGGATGACTGTCATACCCCCTGGTCATGCTGCAGCCATGGGATATCGAGGCCTCGTCGCCGAACAGAACCGGGCCCGCGACCTGCGGGGTATCCCACCCACTCGTTTCGGCAAGGCCTATCGGGCCGTGCCCGATCCATCGATCCGAACGGCGCGCCACGAGTTCGGATGCGCGTCCGTCCGCTACTCCTGCAGTCGGACACACCGGGCCGTCATGGGCCTGGTCCAGGCTTTGCTAACGTGCTCCTTCGGCCTTCCGGGGTAGCTCAGCTGGCAGAGCAACGGATTGTTAATCCGTGGGTCGTGGGTTCGAGCCCCACCCCCGGAGCACCATCGGCCCCGTGACCACTCGCTGGTCGCGGGGCCGCCTCGTTTTTCGTAGGGTGCTCAGTCGACGGGCCTGTAGCTCAGTGGTTAGAGCATGCGACTCATAATCGCTCGGTCGGTGGTTCGATCCCACCCAGGCCCACCGTCTGACCTGCGGTCATGTGATCCGCAGGAAGTCAGATTCGCCGTATCGATCAATCTGAACCTGAGCGCAGCGGCTGCATCGGCTCGCCAGCCTGGTGGGACCGGTGGGATGTCTAGGCGGGGCCACGGGCATCGATGAGCGCGCGGAGCTGGTCGGACCCGGGGACCCGGCCGGAGACGACGACCTCGTCGTCGATCACGAGGGCCGGAGTGCTCATGACGCCGTAGCCGATGATCTCGACCTCATCGGTGACGTGGTCGATGGCGGCGTCGATGCCCAGTTCGTGGAGGGCCTGGGCGGTGTTGGCTTCGAGGTTCTGGCAGTTGCGACAGCCGCTGCCGAGGATCTTGACGTCCATAGAGGGTCCCTTCAGAGGATGAGGTTGAAGAGGTAGCCGATGGCGACGATGGAGGTGGCGACGACGGCGACGTAGGTTCCGATGAGGCGGGGCTTGAGGACGCGGCGCAGCAGGATCATCTCGGGCAGGGAGAGGGCGACGACCGACATCATGAAGGCGAGCACCGTGCCCATGGGCAAGCCCTTGTCATGGAGTGCTTCGACGAGCGGAGCGACGCCCGCGGCGTTGGAGTAGAGGGGGACGCCGATGCCGACGGCGATGGGCACGCCGAGCGGTCCGTTGGCGTGGGTGGCGAACCAGTCGGCGGGCATCCAGCCGTGGATGACCGCTCCGAGGCCGATGCCGACGAGGAGGTACGGCCAGATCTTCCGGACGATGGTGACGACTTCCTCGCGGCCCATCTCGATGCGGTCGTCCCAGGTCAGTCCCTGGGCCGGGTCGATGAGCTTGCCGTGGAGCCGGGTCTCGAAGACGAACGGCTCCACCCACGCCTCGAGGTGGAGGCGCCCCAGGACGTAGCCGGCGCCAGTGGCGATGACCAGGCCAGCCATCACGTAGAGCAGCGCGATCTGCCAGCCGAACAGCCCGTAGAGCATCACTACCGCGACCTCGTTCACGAGCGGTGAGGCGATGAGGAAGCTGAGGGTGACGCCCAGGGGAACGCCGGCCGCGACGAAGCCGATGAACGCCGGCACCGCGCTGCACGAGCAGAACGGGGTCACGACGCCGAGACCGGCAGCGGCGGCGTTGCCGACGCCCTCGCGGCGTCCCCCCAGCAGCGCTCGGGTCCGTTCGACGCTCATGAAGCTGCGCAGGATGGTGACGAGGAAGATGATGCCGGCGAGCAGCAGCACGATCTTGGTGGTGTCGTAGACGAAGAACAGCGCCGAGTCGCCCGCTCGCGAGTGCAGGTCGACCCCGATGACGTCGCCGAGCAACCAGGTCCAGAACGGCAGGTTGGCCTGGTACAGCACCGCCCACGCCAGCGCCGCGACGGCGAGTCCACCCCACCGGCCAAACGCGCTACGACGTGGTGCGGTCGCCGGCGCGGTCATCCCGTGCCGACCGGATCGAGCGATGGCAGACCCTCCACTCTCGAAGCATGGGCGGCACGAGCCGTGGCGCCCAGGGTCGAAGGACCCGACCGGTCTGGTCCTCCTCACCGGATACCCTCAGGGGTACCGTCCGAGCTGGTCCAGCAGGAGTGCGCCGTGGTCCTGATCGTTGCCGTCGTGCTCGTCGCGCTGGTCCGCGTGGCGATGGTGCGGGGCTGGCCGGGGACCGCGGCGGTCGGGCGATGGTGGCAGCGGGTCCGCCCGTCGGTGGTGGCGTACGTGCGCGGGTCTCCCGCGACGTTCCTGTACCTGTTCGTGTTGAGCATCACGACGTGGGTGCTGCTCGGCCTCACCGGCGACATCGTGGAGTCGATCCTGCGTGAGCACAGCACCAACCTGGACCAGCTCCGGACGAACCCGGTACGGGTGCTCATCCGCTCCGCGTTCTGGGTCGACGGCTATCTGCTGCTGGTGTGGGTGGTCCTGTTCGCCTTGGTGTTGGCGCCGGCCGAGCGGTGGCTCGGGACCG
>Ga0302321_100006653_pt1 | contig 10175 bp, 6 predicted proteins | sample Fen_T0_1_FD_202505 | JGI IMG/M metagenome (GOLD analysis project Ga0302321, IMG submission 202505) | Peat permafrost microbial communities from Stordalen Mire near Abisko, Sweden - Fen_T0_1 | ecosystem: Environmental > Terrestrial > Soil > Wetlands > Permafrost | place: Sweden: Abisko... | reverse complement strand
GTCCGATTCCGTGATACCGCCGACGCCCGACTGGATCACGCTGACACCAACGGTGGGCGTGGACAGGTTGCGAAGGGCGTTGGCAATGGCTTCGACCGAGCCCTGCACGTCGGCCTTGAGCACGATGCGGACTTCCTTGACCGCGCCTTCCCGGATGCGGTCGAGGATGTTCTCGAGCGAGACGCGCGTGTTGGCGCTGGCTTCCTTGCGCTTACGCAACTCGCGGCGGTGCTCGACCAACGTCTTGGCCGACTTTTCGTCCGCCACCACGTTGAACAATTCGCCCGCGTCAGGCACGCCTTCGAGCCCGAGCAGCTCGACAGGCGTCGACGGTCCGGCCTCGGTGAGGATTTGGCCCTTGTCGCCAAGCATGGCGCGCAGCTTTCCGTAGGCCTCGCCGGCGACCACCAAGTCGCCCAGGCGCAAGGTACCTTCCTTGACCAGCACCGTGGCGATAGCGCCGCGCGAGCGGTCGAGGCGAGCCTCGACCACGTTGCCGCGTGCGGGTTTGTTGGGATTGGCCTTGAGCTCGAGAACCTCGGCCTGCAGGGCCAGCATTTCGAGCAACTTGTCGACGCCGACCTTGGTCTTGGCCGAAACCTCGACGTAGATCGTCTCGCCGCCCAGTTCCTCGGCCACCAATTCGTACTCCATCAGCTTGGAACGAATGGCTGCCGGATTGGCCCCGGGCTTGTCGATCTTGTTGATGGCCACCAGGATGGGAACCTCGGCGGCCTGTGCGTGCTTGATGGCCTCGATGGTCTGAGGCATCGGACCTTCTTCGGCGGCGACGACGATGACCACGATGTCGGTCATCTGGGCGCCGCGCGCGCGCATGGCGGTGAAGGCCTCGTGGCCAGGCGTATCCAGGAACACCACGTCGCCCGTCGGGGTATGAACCTTGTAGGCGCCGATGTGCTGGGTGATGCCGCCGGCCTCTCCCGCCGCGACGTTGGCCTTGCGGATAGCGTCGAGCAGCGAGGTCTTGCCGTGATCGACGTGGCCCATCACGGTGATGACCGGCGCGCGGGGAACCAGATCCTCGGGATTGTCGGTCTCGCCCTCGGAGATGAACTCGTCCTCGCGGAAAGCCGTCGACTCAATCTGATAGCCGAACTCGTTGGCAATCAGCGTGGACGTGTCCTGATCCACGCTCTGGTTGATGTTCACGCCCATCATACCGAGCGCCCACAGCTTCTTGATGATCTCGTTGCCCTTCACGCCCATCTTCTGCGCAAGGTCGGACACCGCGATGTTCTCGCCCATGCGGATCACGCGCTTGTGCTCGGCGGGCGTCGTGATCTGGGTTTGCTTGGTCTTCTTGCCAGCAGCCGCGACGCGCTTGCGTGGCGGTCCGCCTGGACGCTGGCCAGGCGCGCCCGGCTGGCGCCAATCCCGTCCACCGGGACCGCGCGAAATCAGGCCGCTGCGGCCAAGGCGTCGCAACTCTTCGTCGCGATCCTTGATCTCGATCTTGGGCACCGTGCCGTCCCGGCCAGGCATGCCAGGAAGCTGGATGAACTGCCCGGTGGCAGCGGAGCCGGTTACCACCGGCTGAGGAATCTTGATGACCTGCGCCTGCGGCGCGGCCGGCTTGGCCTCCAGAACCGGCGGTGGTGTCACGACGGGCGCCGGCTCTGGCTCCGGGGCGGCTTTCACTTCCACCGGTGGTGCTTCTTGGGTAAAGACCACGGGCTCGGGCTCGGCCACGTCTTCCACGGGTGCCGGGGCCGCGGCGGGCGCGGGTACCGGCGCGGACTCGGGCGCTGTTTCAAGCGCTTCGACGACGGGAGGGGCAGCGGCTTCTACCGGGACTGGCTCGACGAGCACAGGCGGCGGCGTCGGCTCGGGCACGGCAAACACAACCCTTGCCTCGTGGGCAGGAGCCTGCGCTGGCGCGGCGGGCGGGGCCTTGGCCGCCGGCTTGGCAACGGCTTGGGCTGGGGCTGGGGCTGGCTGCGGCTTGGCGCCTGATCCCGCAGGTACGCGCGAGCGCCGTCGGATGACGGTGTCGTTGATGCGCGTTTCGACGAGCGATTCCTGGCGTTCGCGCTCGATCGATCGACGAATGCGATCGGCCTCGGCCGAGTCGACGTTGGTCATGTGGTTGGCCACGTCGAATCCCATGGCGCGAATCTTCGCCACGAAATCCTTGGGCGCCATGCTGAATTCCTTGGCCAACTCGTACACGCGTACCTTAGCGCCAGGGCCGCCAGATCCTGCACCATCGGCGCCAGGATCTCTTCGATCAAATCCGCTTCCAATCATCGTAAATCACCCTGCGCGTTGATCGACCGCCCCGATGCGACATGCATCTGGGCCAAGAGAGTATCTAGTTTGGGAATCTCGACCTGCCGGCGAAAGGCCCGGCCCATGGCCTTGGCCGCGGCCGGCAGGCAGCGTGCATGAACCCAAGCGCCCCGCCCACGTTTCCGCCCCGCTTCGTCGGCCGACTGGCCCGGCCCACGCCGTGCCAATCGAACCTGGCCCTCGGGAGCAATCAAACAAACCAAGTCGGATGCCGGACAGACCGTCCGGCACCCCACGCACGTCCGCTCGGGTGGCTTGCGCATGGCTGGTTCCCTCCGTCACGCGTGCTCCTCGACGGGCGCAGCTTCCGCAGCCTTGGCGGCCATGGCCTCGCGTTCCACTTGAAGACGAACCTTCTCCGCCTCGGCGGCTTGCGCCGCGGCCTCGATGATTCGCGCGGCTGCTTCGACCGTGCCGATGCCAGGAACCGCAGCCAATTCGGCCAGGGATGTCTTGGACACCTCGGCTGCAGATCGCCAGTCGCCCCGGAAGAGCGTCTCGGCCAGTTCTGCGGACACGCCTGGAATGGCGGCCAGCGAAGCCCGCGACCGCTCCTCCATCTCACGCACCTTGCTCTCGGAGTGGATGTCGATGCGCCAGCCGGTCAGCTGGGATGCCAGACGGACGTTCTGCCCCTTCTTGCCGATGGCGAGGGACAGTTTGTCGTCTGGAACAATAAGTTGCATGGTGTGGTTGGCGGCGTCGATGAGCACGCGCGACACCTCGGCCGGCGCGATGGCGTTGCACACGAAGCGCGCGGGATCGGCGTCGAAGGGAACGATGTCGATCTTCTCGCCGCGGAGCTCTTGCACCACGGCCTGCACGCGTGAGCCCTTCATGCCCACGCAGGCGCCCACCGGATCCACGTCGCGATCGCGCGAGAACACGGCAATCTTCGAGCGCGCCCCGGCTTCGCGCGCGGAGGCTTCCACGCGCACGATCTTGTCGTAGATCTCGGGGACTTCCATCTCGAAAAGTTTCTCGAGCAAGCCCTTGTGCGCGCGCGAAATGATAATCTGGGGTCCGCGCGCCGACTTGTCGATCTCGACCACGAAGGCCACGATGCGGTCGCCGGCCCGGTAGGATTCGCGCTGAACTTGCTCGCGCACGGGCAGGATGGCCTCGGGGCCGCCCAGGTCGACGACGATGTTGCCGCGCTCGAAGCGGCGCACGATGCCCGAGATGAGCTCGCCCTTCTTGTCGCGGTACTGGTTGAAGACGTTCTCGCGCTCGGCTTCGCGCACCCGCTGCAGGATGACCTGTTTGGCGGTCTGGGCCGCGAAACGTCCGAAGGTCTTCCAGGCCCGGTTGAGCTTGAGCAGGGCGCCGTATTTTCCGTCCTGTTCTTCGGCCTTGGCCTGATCCTTGTCGTCGTAGAAGATCTGGAACAGCAGTTCGTCCCCGACGTCAGCCTGCAGGTTGAAGCGGTTAGCCTCTTCCAGACTGATTTCCTTGGCCGGCTGAGTGACAGGATCGGCCACGATGATGATTTGCGATAGATCGACCCGGCCGGTAGCTTCGTTAAAGGTCGATTCCATTTCGCGCTCTTCGCCGAACGCCTTCTTGGCTGCAGTCAAAATGGCCTGTTCGAGTGCCTCGACCAGGACCTTGCGCTCGATGTTCTTGTCTTTCGAAACCTGGTCGAGAACCAGGCTCAAACTTGTACCGTCGCTCATGACGCACTCCTCGGTGTCGTGTGGGACCCACTGCCGCGGCCCTTGCGGACCGCAGGGCCCTCCCCTGCTGACCGGCGGAATTCGGCGTCCCAGTCGGGAACCAGGTTGGCGCGCACGATCATGTCGAGAGGCAGTTGGTACGACCTGCCCTCGCAATCGATCTGCACCCGTCCCTGTGAGGCGCCAGCTAGAACGCCGGAAAAGTTCCGTCGTCCCTCCACCGGATCTGTCATTCGGATCTTCGCTTCTTGCCCGGCGAAACGGGCAAAATCACGTTCGCGTCGCAACGGCCTGTCGATGCCGGGCGAGCTCACCTCCAGCCGGTAGGCGTGGTGAATGCAGTCCGCGACATCGAGCGTGGCCGAGAGATCGCGGCTCACCTGCTCGCAGTCCTCGTGGCTGACGAACATCGGCTCGAAAACCGACTCGCCGCCCTCGGCTGTCCCAGGCACCTTCGGGCCCGCTGGCCGATCAATAAAGACGCGCATCACCCAGCCCTCGGTCTCACGGTTCCACTGCAACTCGACAAGCTCCAGGCCAGCCCCTTCGATGGGGGGCTCGATCAGCCTCCAGAGATCGTCGACTTCTTTGCGCATTCTTTGCGTACCAGACCGTGTCGTTTTGCTTTCGTGGGAATCGTTGGACAAAAAAAGAGGCGGGCTTGGGGCCCGCCCTTCGTCCGGGTGTGCCTATGATGTGGGACGTTCTTAGCACGGCACGGTTTCTAGCGCAATCGCTGGCCAGGCCGGCGCGCCACCTGGCTCGCGCTCGCACTTCGGCGGTTGAACTTGGGGCAAAAGGGCGATAGGTCTTGGCCCGCCTGCCCAAGAGCGGCAAGACAGAAACACCAGGAGAACCAGCATGGTCAGCGCACATCTCGGGGTCGGAGTGATCGGTTGCGGTACCGTCGGCGGCGGCGTCGTCAAACTGCTCGTCTCGGAGAAAGAACACCTTCTGCGCAAGACCGGCGTGGCCATCGAGTTGCGCAAAGCGGCCGACCTAGACCCTGCCAAGCGCGCCTCCACGGGACTCCCCGACGCCCTGCTCGCGGCCGACGCCAGTGCCGTGCTCAACGACCCTGACATCGGCGTCGTGGTCGAGGTCATCGGCGGCGTCAAGCCCGCGCAGGCCTTCATCGAAGCCGCACTCAAGGCCGGCAAGCACGTGGTCACGGCCAACAAAGAGCTCATCGCCAAGAAGGGCCCCGAGCTCTTCGCCCTGGCGCGCCAAAACAACGTCACCCTGCACTTCGAAGCCAGCGTGTGCGGCGGCATCCCGGTCATCAATGCCTTCGGCCAATCCCTGGCTGCCAACCGCTTCGGGATGGTCCTTGGCATCGTCAACGGCACCACCAACTTCATCCTGACCAAGATGTACCGCGAGGGCGCTGAGTTCGCCGACGTCTTGGCCGAAGCCCAGCGCCTTGGCTATGCCGAGGCCGATCCCACGGCCGATGTGGACGGCCACGACGCCGCCTACAAGCTCTCCATCCTGGCTTCCATGGCCTTCGACAGCCACTTCGACTACCGCGAGATCCACACCGAAGGCATCCGCGGCATCACGGCAGGCGATATCGCCATCGCCAAGAGCTCTGGATTCGTCATCAAATTGCTCGCCATCGGTGTGGCCCACGACGACGACCGCGTCGAGCTGCGCGTCCATCCCGTCATGGTTTCCAAACGTCACCCGCTGGCCGCGGTCAACGATTCCTTCAACGCTGTTTTCGCGCGCGGCAACTTCGTGGGCGACGTCATGTTCTACGGCCGCGGCGCTGGCCAGCTGCCCACGGCATCGGCCATCGTGGGCGACATCATCGACTTGGCCATGCACCAGGCCAAGGGCGGAACCAGCCCACGCATGAACTTCGGCTCGCTGAAGAAAGCCGTGGTTCCCATGGGCGAGGTCAAGACCCAGTTCTACCTGCGCCTCGACGTCAAGGATCAGCCTGGTGTGCTCGCCTCCATCACCAAGATCTTCGGTGACTGCGGCGTCAGCATCAGCGCCGTCACGCAAAAGGAAGCCACCGGCGAATCCGTCGAGCTGGTCATCTTCACCCACGAGGTCGCCGAGGCCGATTTCCAGCGGGCGGTCGCCGGCATTCGTGCCCTACCGGTCGTGGTTGGGGTGCGCTCGCTCATCCGCGTCCACGTTTAGTTGAGCAACCACAGAGAACTCAGAGGACACAGAGACCGGAAAGAAAGGGTTTTCCGGATCCTGGATCCGAACCCTTCTTTCTTTTCCGTCTCTGTGTCCTCTGTGGCCTCTGTGGTCAGTATCCGCTTTCGCCCGCCCAACATTACGGCTGGGGCTTGACCTTGGGGTTGAAGAGCAGCTTGTGCGCCTCGCGCAGGATGGATGGGATCTGTTCGCGAAACGGCGAATCGGGAAGTGCCGCGATCATCTCGGCATCGTCGAGCTCGGCGGCGCGCGCGCCGGGCACCCAGATGTCGTCCGGGCTCATGGCCATGTAACGCTCTTGCGCGAAGTTGAGAAGATCGTAGGCCAGGACCAGGTTGCGCAGCCACAGAATGCGCCGCACGTTGATTTTGCCGGGTAGCTCGTGCCAGTCGCGCAAGCCCTCGAACCAGCGCCGCGCGAACGCATCGCCCACGGCTTGGCGGTAGGCGTCCTCTAGGCGATTCACGATGGTTTCCAAAATCGGCGCTGGATCGGCTAGCAGCGGCAGCACCTTGAGGTGCTCGTCGAAATCGGTGGGCCGCGCCGCGCCCAGCGACAAGGTGTGGATGTCGGCATTGGACAGGCACCACAGATCGTTGAAGACCATGGGCGACAGCGGTTCGCACAGCGCGCGCAGCCGAGCCGACGGACGGTACAGGCGGCCACCCTTGTCCGACGGGCTGATGATGAAGGTGCCCATGTCGTGGCGCCGTGCCGCCGCGAGGATGGGCAGGTTGTCCTGGAACAGGTAGTAGTAGTGAAGGTTGATGTAATCGAAGCGCCCGGAGTCAATCATGCGCAGAATCAGCGGGTGGGTCGCGTGGGTGGAAAACCCGATGTGCCGGATTCGCCCTTGCTTGCGCCAGCGTTCGACGACCTCGAGGCAGCCGCCAGGGGCGAGCGACCAGTCGACCGAATCCTTGTCGTTCACGCCGTGAATGGCGAATAGATCCAGGTAGTCGATCTTGAGCAGCTGGAAGGATTCCTCCAGCTGCGCCTCGAATTCCTTTACCTTCGGCGACGGGCGGACCTTGGTCTGCAGCACGAAGCGGTCCCGCCGGTGGCGAGCCAAGGCTGGTCCAAGTTGGACTTCGCTGGTGCCGTACCCGCGCGCGGTCTCGACGTGGGTGATGCCGAGCTCCAGCGCGCGATCGAGGGTCGCCTCCAGATTCTTCTGGCTGGCGGCGCCCGTCTTGGCGTCGCGATTCCACGATTCCTGGTAGCGCATGCCACCCAGGGAAAAGACCGGAAGCGCCAGATTGGTTCTGCCAAAGCGTCGATAGAGCACGATGGCGGAGATTATCCCCATCCCGCACCCTTCGTCTATTGGCGACGGTCGTGGCATCATCCGCGCATGCATCGCACGCCGCATCCCGCGCAACGGTCCCTCTCGCATTGCTGCGGACTGTTCGGACTACTCCTAGCCGCGCTTTTACCCGGCGCCGCGCAAGCATCAAGCACGCTTGAGCTCCTCGGCGCCACCACGGGCGGCAACCAGATCACGGCCCGCGTCCTGTCCCGCAGCTCAGCGGTGACCTATTTCAACCCATCGCTCTTGCCCGAGGCCACGCCGAAGCTGGAGGTCAGCTTCTTCGGGCTGGCCACCCAAAGCAGGATCCGGCTCAAGGCACGACCCGACGGCGTCGACGTTCCGTCCACCATCTATTCGACCGACGCGCCCCTGCGTCCCCTGGCCACCGGGGATTTGCCGAACGCCAGATCGAACACCGAGGCCGAGGACAATGTCATCTACGCAACGATTGGCATGGTTCGCCCGCTAATCGACAAATACCTGATATTCGGCTTCTACGCCCTTCTTCCCGTGCGCGCCTTCCTGGATCAGAACAGCTTCTTCGCCGACGAACGCGAACAGTACTTCTCCAACCAATTACACGCCGAGCTCCTGGGCGACCGCCTCAACGTCTCCAGCATCACCTTCGCGCTGGGCTCTCAGTTCGCCGACTGGGTTTCTTTCGGGATCGGCATCGACGTGGCCATCCTCACCGAATCCAAAGTGACCGTGTATATCCCCGACGGCTCCGATCAAGGTCACGTCCTGCTGTCGCCAGACATCCATACCAACAGTAAGTTCAAGCCCTACTTCGGCGCGACGCTACACCCAAGCGACCGGACCTCGGTTGTAGCCACCCTGCACTTCCCGTTCTCCAACACGACCCAAGGCCAGAACGATCTGCGCTTCTGGAATTACACCTACCCGGCCGGGCAGACCTCCGTGCCGCAGGTCTACACCATCAGCCAGGGCAGCGAGCCGTTGCGACTGGCCTTGGGCGGCAGTTTCAGCGGTAGGCGGCTGCCCGACGGCCGCGCACCCTGGGAAATCGGCGTGCAACTTCTCAGCGAACGCTGGTCTCAGTACTCCGATCGCCACGGCGTTCACCCGCTGGACAAGTGGAACGACACCGTCAGCGTGGCGCTGGGTGGCGGATTCCTCTGGCGCGACCGGCACGTCACCGCCGACATCGGGTATGTCCCCTCGCCTGTGCCCGACCAAACCGGCCGCACCAACTACGTCGACAATTCGCGCTTGGTGGCCAGCGCGGGCATCGAAGGGGCCGTGAAGTTCTTTGGCCGCGATCTGGAAGCGGGGGTCACGCTATTCGGCTCCTACTTCCTGCCCCGTGAAGTCAGCAAAGATCCCAATGCCGCCCATCCGGTCATTGATGAGTTTCCGGACAACGCCACCGACATCCGGACCGGATTACCCGCCGCGGGCGCGGCGGGCCTGCAAACCAACAACCCGGGCTATCCCGGCTGGAAGAGTACGGGCTATATGCTGGGTGCTGGCGCGACCTTCCGAATCGCGCGCTAAGGGAACAACACCGTCTCGTTCGCGCGCACCCAGGCGCAGCTCACCGAGCTACCTTGTCCCGCGCCACCGTCCACATCGCCAGCATCGATAGCGCCACCGTCGACCACGCCACCGTCGATCCCAGTCGCATCGCCAACCTTGACCAAGACGACGCCGCTGTTGCAGGTGACGAAATCAGGCGAGGTGGTGGACTGCGCGTACAGCACCGCAATGGTTGCCGGATCGCTGGCAAGGACGACCTGCTTCGAGGTGAAGGCCAGGGTGCCTTCCAACCGGTCAGGAGCCACGGCGATGGCATGGATCGCGGTGGTCTGCTGCTGGACGGAATACAGGCTGCCCGCAAACGACTGGCCGCTCAGGCGAACGGTAATCCCCGGATGGCCATCGTTGTCTTCATCGATCACGCGCGGATCGGACGCCGTCGTGGGCAGAGGGTCGGTGGGCGCGTTGAGCAGGGCACCGGCAATCTCCGTGACGGATGGCAAATTCAGAATCGAGTATCCATCGGCGCCGGGCGCGAAGATCCCGGTGCGGCTTACGACCTTCTCGGTGTGCGCCCATGCATCCGGTATCACGACGGGCACCATGGTCCCTGGTGCATTGATCTGCGCGCGGTCGCAGTAGTGACCATTCACCGCCACGGCAGCCCCATTCTGGCTGATCGTGACCAGCAGGTAGAACACGTTTTGGTTGGCAATCGCGCCCACGATGGGTGCGTTGACGATTTGGGACCCGGTCACGCGCGCGACCCAAGTGCCCGAGAGATCCGTCACGCTGGCCAAGGCAGGCTTGGCGGTGCAGTAGGGCAAGGGAAGACCTGCCTCCTGCATACCAGCCTCGGACGCGGCAACCGGCGCGTCCGGGTTCGAGCCTCCGCCACTGCTTCCGCAGCCAGCAACCAGGACGGTAAGAAATGCGGGAACAAGATGATTTCGCATACGACAACCTACTTCTTGATGGCGGCGAGAACCAAATCGTAATTGGGCTCGCGGGCGATTTCCGATACCAACTCGGTGTGCACGACCTTGTCGTTCTCGTCCAGAACCACCACGGCGCGGGCGCAAATGCCAGCCAGGGGGCCGTTGGTGAGAAGCACCCCGTAGTCACGGGCAAAATCGCGCGAGCGCATCAGGGACAAGGTGATGATGTCGGTCAGGCCCTCGTTCGAGCGGAACCGTTCG
>Ga0302321_100006651_pt1 | contig 10177 bp, 9 predicted proteins | sample Fen_T0_1_FD_202505 | JGI IMG/M metagenome (GOLD analysis project Ga0302321, IMG submission 202505) | Peat permafrost microbial communities from Stordalen Mire near Abisko, Sweden - Fen_T0_1 | ecosystem: Environmental > Terrestrial > Soil > Wetlands > Permafrost | place: Sweden: Abisko... | reverse complement strand
CCGTGAAGCCGCGCAACACATTGCCGCCGCCGAACACCTTGGCTTCCATGTGGTGGCGCGCGCCGCCCATCTTGATCAGCTGGTTGATGAGGATTTCCATCGCATAGGTGCCGTAGCGCGCCGACATCGACACCGGATTGGAAAAGTCCTGTTCGCTGCTGCGAGGCAACATGAAATGATTCATGCCGCCGATGCCGACGCGCGTATCGCGCAGGCATGCCGCCACACACGACCCCAGCACGGTGACGAGCAGCATGTCCTTGTCGGTGGCGAAGTATTCGCCCGGCAGAATCTTCGCCGCCTCGCAGGAAAACTTGCGGTCAAAATATCGTGAAGGGGAGCCGACGCCCGGATCTCTATCGTTCATGGTCACGACGCACCTTCGGCCAATTCATAAACGGTCTTGCCGCGGATGCGAAACAGGTCGCCGGCGTTGTAAAAGAAGTTCTCCGAATGTCCCGCAAACAACAGGCCGTTGGGCTTCAAAAGGGGCACGAATCTTTGCAGAATTCGCGTTTGCGTTTCCTTGTTGAAATAGATCATGACATTGCGGCAAAAGATCGCGGCCAGCGGACCGCCGATATCCCATGCCTCGTCGTGCAAGTTTATTTGCCGGAATTCGACCATGCGCGTAACCTGCGGCCTGACGCGGGCAAAGCCCTTGTGCGCGCCGGTACCGCGCAGGAAAAAACGCTTCAGTCGTGCCGGCGCCAGCGTTTCCAGCTTCTCCATCGAATACACGCCCTTTTCGGCGGTGCTCAATGCGTGCGTGTCGAGGTCGGATGCGATGATGCGCACCGGCGGTTGGTCGGTGGCGAACGCCTCGATCGCGGCCATCGCGATCGAGTACGGCTCCTCCCCGGTCGAGCAAGCCGCGCTCCAGACCGTCATGGTCTGGCCCGCGTAGCGGCTCTGCAGGTGTTCGACCAAGGTCGGAAAATGGTGCGCCTCGCGGAAAAAATAGGTAAGGTTGGTGGTAAGCGCATTGACGAACTGCATGCGCTCGTCGCTGTCCGTCGACTCCACCGTATCCAGATATTCCCGAAAGGTCTTGAGGCCGACCACACGCAAACGCTTGGCGATTCGTCCGTATGCCATGGCGCGCTTGCTGTCGTTGAGGGAAATGCCGGCGTAATCGAATATGAGCTTCTTCAAGCGACGAAAATCGCCGTCCGAGAATTCGAATTGCTGAAAGTGGTGCGCGCTTCCTGCGGCGTGGTCAGCGACGGGTATGTTCATAATTCCGGATCTGACTTTGCCGACATGTCGCGCCAGGCCGTCAAAATCTCCTTTGCCTGCTTCCAGAAACGCTCGCTTTCCTGGTCGCTAGCGGACACCTTCAGGTCGGCGGCGACTGCTTTTGCGGTAACTGCAAGTTCCTTCAGGGTCTTTGCTTCCAGCAGACGCGCGCCGAGCAAATCGACATCGCCGGACCGGATCGTTTCCAGCCTCAGCAACAACTGCATCTTGGCCGCCACAACCGGCGGAAGATCCTGGGCCTTCTGGCTGTGATGACGTGCGGTAGGGGCTGTTGCATCGGTGGCGTCGGGCGTGCGTCCGATGCCCGACGGACTCAGGGCTTCGACCAGGCCGAGTTGGATCAAGTCGCGTAATTGCGAATCGAGCAAATCACGCAGGCCGCCGGCGCGATCGAGCAGCTCGCCGTAGGTGCGGACACCGTCGATAAGGAACAGCACGGCGCGCAGCTTCGGTGAAATGTCCGAACTGCGCGCGCGCATTTTTTGCGTACCAGTTTCCGTGCGCTGCAGCGGGCTATCCATATGCAGGAAATCACGCCGCATGCATGCTTCCGGATTTTTCACGCTGTGCGGTGTGGGCCATGCTCACCAGAAAGCCCGCGTCGAGGATCAGGGCAACACGCCCGTCACCCAAGATGGTCGCGCCGGAAACACCTTTGACCTTGCGGAAATTGGTTTCCAGGCTCTTCAACACAACCTGCTGCTGGCCGATCAGGGCGTCCACTTGCAGTGCGGTGCGGCGACCGTCCATTTCCAACACAACCAGGATTTCGCTCACGGCGTCGTTGTCGGCAAGCTGGAACAGGCGTGCCAGCGACGTGATTGGAATGTATTCGCCCCGTACCGATACGACCTTCTGACCGTTGACGGTCTTGATGTCCTCGGCCGCAGGCTGTAATGACTGCGATACGTTGGCCAGCGGCAGAATGTAAGTCTCGTTGGCCACGCCGATCGTCATGCCGTCGAGGATTGCCAGCGTCAGCGGCAGGCGAATGGTCATGGAGGTGCCGCGCCCGGCCATCGAACTCATTTCCACTTTTCCGCCGAGCGCATGCACGTTTTGCCAAACCACGTCCATGCCCACCCCGCGTCCGGAAACGTCTGTCACCTCGGCCGCAGTCGAGAAGCCCGGAGTGAAAATGAGTTGCCAAATCTCCTCGTCGGCCCAGGTGTCGCCACCGTCGAGGCCAAGCTGTCGGGCCTTTGCCAGGATGCGCTCGCGATTGAGGCCGGCGCCGTCATCGGTTACGGTGATGACAATGCTACCGCCTTGGTGCGCGGCACGAACGGTCAGCCTTCCAGCAGGCGGTTTGCCGGCCGCTACCCTTCGATCGGCGGTTTCGATGCCGTGATCGATGGCGTTGCGTACCAGGTGGGTCAGCGGGTCGGCGATTTTCTCGATCACGCTCTTGTCGAGTTCCGTGTCCTCGCCGAGCATCTCCAGATCGATCTGCTTTCCCAGCCGATCGGCCAGATCGCGGGTCAGGCGCGGCAGGCGGCTGAAGACAAAGCTGATCGGCAACATGCGAATCGCCAGTACCGCATCCTGCAAATCGCGCGTATTGCGTTCCAGTTGCGACAGCCCCGCCGCCAGGCGCGGCTGATCGGCCTGCGGGATGAACCCCGCCGCCTGTGCCAGCATCGATTCGGCGATAACCAGTTCGCCCACCAGGTTGATAAGCTGGTCGATCTTGGCCACGTTGACGCGGATGGAGCTCGCGTCAACCAGCGATTGCAGCGCGACTTCGCTGTCGGCGCTGGCCGGAACGGTGGCCACGACGGGTGCCGCTTCCAGCGGCTCGAAGAATTCGAACGCCGTTTCATCTTCCTCGGCCTGTGGGGCCGGCGCTGCGATGGCGCTATCGATAAACACGATATCGATCGCCTCCGCGGGCACCAGAAATTCGAGGCTCTCCTTCAATTCGTCGACCTCGGTTTCCGTCAACAGGGCAAAACGCAATTCGAGCGAGGCGTCGTCGATCTGTTCGGTCTCGTGGGCCAGGATTTCGCCCATCCCGCCGATGTCGGCAATCAATTCGGCAATCGACGGCTCATCCGGATATTGTGTCGTCGCCAGACGGATTGAAATTCGATAATGCGGCGACAGGAATTCGGGCTCTTCCGCCGCTGGTGCCGTGGCAAGTGCGGGCTGCTCGACCACGTCGTTCAAGGCATCTTTCATGATGCCCAGGGCGTGCGGGTCCGGCGGCGCCTCCTGCTCGAGAGCGCCGAGGTGACTGCGCATCACGTCGCCACTCTTCAAGAAAAGGTCAACCATCGGCTTGGTCAGCGTGAGCTTGCCCTTGCGCACCCGATCCAAAATCGTCTCGAAGTCATGTGTGAACTCGGCCAGCGCCGTATGGCCGAACGCCGCGGCGCCGCCCTTGATCGAGTGCACCGCGCGAAAGATGGCGTTCAAGGATTCCGCGTCCGGCGCGCGCAAGTCCAGTGTTACCAGCAGCGATTCCAATGCGTGAATATGCTCTGCGGCTTCCTCGAAGAAGGCTTTGGCAAACCGGGAAAGATCTAGTGCCATAAGGTCGACGCCACGACGAATCTGGGTTCTAGGCCGGGGTCGCCGGGCCGACAGCCTTTGCCACCATCTGCAATAGCTTGTCGGGATCGAACGGCTTCACCATCCAGCCACTGGCTCCAGCTTCGCGGCCCAATTGCTTTAGCGCAGGCGAGGATTCGGTCGTCAGCATCATGATCGGCACCTTCTGGTAGCCGGGCAGGGCGCGCAGCGCCTTTATGAGCGCAATGCCGTCCATTTTCGGCATATTGTGATCGGTGATCACCAGGTCGGCACTATTCTGCTGCGCCGCCTCCAGTCCAAGCTCCCCGTCGGCGGCCTCGATTACCTTGTACCCATTGCTGGACAGTACATAGGCGAGCATTTGTCGTATGGATGGCGAGTCATCAACGGTGAGAATCGTCTTCATATCAGGGCTTTCGCAGGAAAGTAGAGGGTAGTCATCAGAAAATCTCCATGTCGCCGGTGCCCAAATGCGGCTTTGCGACAGGCTTGAGGTGGGACGCGTCGAGCTTGGCCAACTGTTCGTTGGCATCCATTACCAGCGCCAGCAGCTGTTGCTGTGTTGCCGCCGAGCTCGCGCCATTGCCGAACGTCGTCAGGATGCTGTCGAACTGCGTACGAAGTGCCACCAGCCGCGCCTGTGCGTGCGCCAGTTGCTGGTCGGAGATATCCTGGAACTGCAAGGCCGAAAAGGCCGCCTCGTGAATGACGTGGCGCATATCCGTGGCTTCGACGCGTCGCGCGGTAAATGCCGGAATCAGGCGTTCGATGGCGTCGCGCAGAATGGCACGGGTTTCGCCGATCTCGCTGTGCGCGGCGTCGATTTGCGATCGAACGCGTTCGGTCAGCTCGCGCAACTCCGACAGCGTCGCGTCCATTTCTCCGGTCATGCCGCTGCCTGATCGATGAGAGACATTTCGGAGCTGCTCATCAGACGTTCGATGTCGACCACGATCAGCATGCGTTCATCGATGGTCGCGAGCCCCAGCAAATACTGGGTATCGAAACTACCCATTTCCGGCGCAGGGTGGATGGAGGCATCCGGCAACGAGACCACGTCGGAAACACCGTCAACGACGATGCCGATAACGCGACGGTCGATATTGAGGATGATAACGACGGTGAACTCGTTATAAACCGGCTCCCCCAGGGAAAACTTGATGCGCATATCGACGATCGGCACGATCACGCCGCGCAGGTTGATGACCCCTTTGATAAAGGAAGGAGAGTTGGCAATGCGTGTAACCGCATCGTAGCCGCGAATCTCCTGAACCCGCAGGATATCGATCGCGTATTCCTCTGAGCCCAGCGTGAAAGTCAGGAATTCGCGCAATACCTCTTGGGTCGCCGCCGGGGCTGTGCTGGAATGGATACCGATATTCATGTCCGCAATCTTTCTGCCGATTTCAATTTTTTGGCGTTTCGTTCGCACCGAAGGCGAAGTCATTGTAGGCGATTTTGCCCATGTGGAATTCAGCGCGCCATTCGAGAAACGGGCCAATCGCGCCACATGCTTTGGCACCCCGGTTCATGCCGTCTTGAGCCGGTGAGCCCGCTGCGGCCGATGATGAAGCAAAATTTCTCAAAATTCCTCCCAATCGCCTTCCAGACCAAGCGGCCCCTTGGCGAGTTTGCCGGAACCGCCCTTGGCGAGCCCTGTTGACTGTTTGCCTGGTCGTGACAGCGTCTGCGCGCCCGACCGCGACGCTCGCATCTGCGTCGCTGCGTGCGCGTCTATCGACCCGCTTTCGTTACCCGTAATTTTGAACTTGCCGACCGCTTCCAGCAAGTGCCCGGCCTGGATTCTCATCGAATCGGCGGCCGACGCGGATTCTTCCACGACGGCGGCGTTCTGCTGTACCACGCTGTCCATCTGCGACACGGTCTGGTTGACCTGATCGATGCCCTGGCCCTGTTCGACGCTGGCGTTGGCGATTTCTCCCATCAGCTCGCTGACACGCTTGACGTCGGCGACCAGCTTGTCGATGGTCTCGCCCGCTTCCACAACCTGTCTGGCGCCGAATTCGACTTTTTCAACGGACTGCCCGATCAATTGCTTGATCTCTTTGGCCGCAGCGGCCGAGCGCTGGGCAAGGCTGCGAACTTCGGAGGCGACTACCGCGAAACCGCGGCCCTGTTCCCCCGCCCGGGCGGCCTCCACGGCGGCATTCAATGCCAGGATGTTGGTCTGGAAAGCGATGCCATCGATCACGGCGGTAATGTCACCGATGCGTTTGGAACTCGCAGTGATGGTTTCCATGGTGGACACCACCTGCCGAACCACTAGCCCGCCTTTTTCGGCGTTGGCGCTCGCGCTTTGCGCAAAATTGTTGGCTTGGGTGGCATTTCCTGTGTTTTCCTTGACGGTGCCCGTCAGTTCTTCCATGCTGGAAGCCGTTTCTTCCAGGCTGGAAGCCTGTTCCTCGGTGCGCTGCGACAGGTCCTGGGTGGCGCCGGCTACCTGGTCGGCCGTCGTCGCCACGGATTCGGCTGATATGCGCACCGAGCCGACGATGGCGGCAAGGTTTGATTGCATTTTATCGATGGCATATATCAGGCTGTCGAGGTCGCCGCTGCGCAGTGTGATCTTCGTTGTCAAATCCCCATCGGCGATGCGATTCGCAATATCGGCCGCATAGGCCGGCTCGCCGCCCAATTGCGAAACGATGCTGCGTGCGATCACGAAGGCGGCGACGGCACCGGCAAGAACGGCAAGAATGGCCAATCCGATAATGAGTGCGAGCCCGCTTCGGTAACTGGCGTTGGCCTGCTGCGCATCGACCTTGCTTTGTTCGACCTCGAAGTCGATCAGGTCCCGGATTGCCGCCATGTATTTCTGTTGTATCGGCATCAGCTTTCCGAGCATGGTCTCCTTGGCCGAGGAATAGTCGCCTCGCTCCAGCGATTGCATGACCTCGAGGCGCAGGGGAGTGTAATCCTTGCGATAGTCCTGCATGGTCTGCAGGAGTGCGCGTTCCTTGGTCGACAAGTCCGCCTTGATGATCGCATCCTGTGCAATGCCTAGCGCCTTTCTGTTCTCGTCGATGGTATGCATCGCAGACTTGATCAGCTTTTCATCGTCCAGGATGAGCGCATCTCGCATGCCGAGCGAATTTCGCATGAGAATTTCCGACCAGGTAGTCGCCGCAACCAGTTTCGGCACACGGTCCAAAGCATAAGTCTCAACGTTGCGATTCAGTTGATACAGCCTGGAAAGACTCGTCAGCGTAATGATCGACAGCAGCGCCAATACCAGTCCAAAGCCGATGCCCAGCCGGCTGCTGACTCTCAATTTGGAAAGCTTCATGTTGCTCATCCACATGGTTGGTATATTTGACGGCAACCGTATTTCGCCGCCGGATCGTTGCGAATATGGCCCGGCGACGGAAGGCTTACGTTTCCTGCCGCGCTATTTGGCTGAGTTTCCGACTTCGGTCTTGAATGCTGCGATGACAGCCGCAACTTTCGCCGAGGGCGCCCCCAAAGTCACAAAACCGAGCGGACGTTCGATCTTCTTGGTGTCGATTACTTTGGACTTTGCGTTGACGAAGCCTTTGCCGATTCCGCCGATGCTGCTCTCATCGCCAGGGACAAAATCGGCAACGCGAGCAACGTTGGTCAGGGATTTCACGCCCGGGGCATATTCGGCGTCATTCATGACCACTTTCTTGACCATCGCGCGCGTACCACCTGTGATGGCGTCGGAATATACGGTAATCGCCAAATCCTTGCCGCCGACTTGCTTCCAGTTTTTGATCTTGCCGGTGTGAATGTCGGCGATTTGTTCCCAAGTCAATTTGGAGACCGGATTGTTCGGGTGGACGATGAAAACGATTTCATCGTTGCGGATAACGCTGAATTGCAGGGTCTTGGGGTCCACGGCCTTGCCGGCGACGGCCGCGGCCGCCACGGCGACATCGATCGGTTCCGAGCACATCGACGCATCGGCCTTGCCTTCGGTCAGGTCGACCAGGCCTTTACCGGTGGCGTTTGCATTGATTTCCAATGTGTGGCCGGTTGCTTTTTCGACCGCTGCGCGGTGAGGGTTGACCACCACGCTTTGCACGGTGGTCGCACCCGATATCTTTACGGTGTCCGCGTAGGACAAGCCGGACAGTACGGCGGACGCAAGGAAAGCCACGCGTAGCAAGCTATGCGACTGCTTCATTTTATTATCCCTAAAATGTTGAGTGCTTTTTTGATTGTTCTGCTGCGCAAGCCGGACGTTCGGAATATTTGATTGGAACGCGATCGTCGCGTCTTGAGCGTGACCGATAGTAGCGGCTGCAGCGGGCTGCGGCAACTGTGAATTGTCAGATATTGTCAATTCACGCCAGGGTGATCGTCGCGGCCTTCACTTGCCTGAAGAGGAGTGCGGACGTCGCATTCCGCCTATGGGAACAACCAAGCAGAACGACCAGCGGCAATTTCACCGAATAGCAAGACGGCGAGTTTGGAGATCGCTACTTTGGCGTACAGTATTCGACGCTTGCTAGCGCCGAAATTGGATGAAAGATGGGTGGCAAGACATTGCCGCCGGCGCCAAATTTCGTCGAGGCCGGATCGAGGAATCCGTTATCGCCGGGCAAATTCCGTTAGCACTTTGGTTTGGCTGATCGCCAAGTACCCGTCGCCGCTCAGAACTCTTCCCAATCTCCGTCCAATTCTTTCGGCAAGGCCGCCTTCGGCCGCGAGTTATCGGCCGGCAGACGTCCCGCCGAAGAGCGAGCGGCATCGGACAAGGCGGCAGTGCGCCGGGCACGCGTCGAATCTTCGCGTAGCTTGGTATCGTCCAGCTTAAAGCGAGATACCAGGTCGGAAAGCGATTCGGCCTGTTCGCGCATCGATTCGGCAGCGGCCGCGGCTTCTTCGACCAGGGCGGCATTTTGCTGCGTGACATCTTCCATTTGCACGATGGCGCGATTCACCTGTTCGATGCCGGATGCCTGCTCGCTGGAGGCGAGCGCGATTTCATTGATGATCTCGGTAACTTGCTGGATGCCCACCACGATGTTCTGCATCGAAGTGCCGGCCTCATTGACCAGCTTGGTGCCTTCGCCCACCTGATCGACCGTAGCATTGATCAATTCCTTGATCTCTTTGGCCGCAGCGGCGCTGCGCTGAGCCAGTGCGCGTACCTCGGCGGCGACAACCGCAAAGCCACGGCCCTGTTCGCCGGCTCGAGCCGCTTCGACCGCTGCATTCAGGGCAAGGATGTTGGTCTGGAACGCGATCGAATCGATAGTGCTGATGATTTCGCCGATCTTGCGCGAGCTGGAATGAACGGCAGTAATTTTCTCGACCGCCCTGTTTGCGACGGCGCCACCCTTGCGCGCGGCATCCGACGCGCTCATGGCGAGGCCGTTGGCCAGTTTGGTATTCTCCGCATTCTGGCGAATCGACGACGTGAATTGCTCCATGCTGGAGGCGGTTTCTTCCAACGTGGAAGCCTGTTCCTCGGTACGAGCCGACAGGTCGGTGTTGCCGGCGCTGATTTGGCGGGCGGCGTTGGCGATTTCTCCGGCGTTGATGGCCACTTTGGCGATCAGTGTATGCAATTGGCCGATGAAACCGTTCATCGAACTGGCCACCTGGCCGAATTCGCCGGACATGGCCGGCAGCTTGCGGGTCAGGTCGGCCTCGCCGGCGCGCAGTTCTTCGGTAGCCAGCAGTACCTGGTGGATCGGCCGGGATATGTTCTGATACGTCCACCAGGCAATCGCACCGAGCAAACCGAGGCCGATCAGCACGGTGATTGCGACGGAGGCCGCTGCGCGCAAGCCTTTCCCCTTGGCAGACTCCTGAAAATTCAGGTTTTCCTTTTCCAGGGTACCGGACAGCGTGTCGAGCTTGTTGGTGATGTCGGCGAACTTCTTGTCGTAGTCGCCCAGACGGTTCAGCACCGCGACCAGGTCGGTCTTGGCGAGGCTGATCAATTCGTCCGATTCCTTGACGTAGGAGGCTGCCGCCGCCCGGGTCGGCTCGATGGTCGCTTTCACGGCGGCACTGGCACGCGCCTTGTCGAGTTCGTCAATGGCGCGGCTCAGCGTGGTCTTGTGCGAACTGAACTGCTTTTCCAGCTTGGCCATCCAGTCCGAATCGCCTCGCTCGAATGCAAGAATGAAAGACAGCACATCTGCGCGAATCGCATCGTGCATCGCCATCGCGTCGCTGGAGGAATGCAGCAGCGAGGTGTTGCCGGCAGCTTCGCGCAAGTCGTCGTTGAAGGAGTCCACCGTGAAGTAGGAGATCGAACCGACCAAAATGAAAATGGCGGCAACTACACCCACGAAAATGGACAAGGCAGTCTTGATGGAGATATCTTTAAGCACCATAAGAACCCTTGTTGGTTGATCCGGCGTATCGGCTGCGGCAGGATTGC
>Ga0302321_100006650_pt1 | contig 10180 bp, 5 predicted proteins | sample Fen_T0_1_FD_202505 | JGI IMG/M metagenome (GOLD analysis project Ga0302321, IMG submission 202505) | Peat permafrost microbial communities from Stordalen Mire near Abisko, Sweden - Fen_T0_1 | ecosystem: Environmental > Terrestrial > Soil > Wetlands > Permafrost | place: Sweden: Abisko... | reverse complement strand
TCGGACCTGAACACGGGATGTTTCCTTCTGTGCTTCTTATCACGACAATTCGTATGCAATCACTCTGCCATGCCCTTCTGACGCTCTTAAAAGGATTAGCTACTTAATCATCCTTTCGGGCGATTACTTCTCATTAGCGCCATCTGTATACTTATTCCACGGTTTAGGGAAGGTTTTCAACTCTTCATCGACCGAAATAGGATTTATCCTATGAACACTTGAACGGAAAGGAACTTGCATTATGAACTGGGATCGAGTTGAAGGACAATGGAAGCAGCGGAGGGGAAAAGCCGTGAGTCATTGGGGAAAAATGATGAACGATGAGCTTGCTGCCGTCGCAGGGAAACACGAACAGCTTGTGGGAATTCTCCAGGAGAAATATGGTGTCGCCAAAGAGGAAGCCAAGCAACAAGTTGTTGATTTTAAAAAACATATCGACTTCTTAAAAAAAACGAATGCCAGCCTCCTGAAAAAGCATAAATCATCGAGCATAAAAAAGAAAAAAACTGTCGGAAAGTCCGTGAAAACAAAAACTTCATTAAAGAAACGATATGCATCATAAATATTTACTAATTACAAAAAATTATTCATCCATTAACTTTTTAAAGAGGAAGCCATGAACACTTCATCAACAAACCCAACAACTGCTTTTAACCGATGGACGCACTTCTCGCGAACGATTCGCAGATCCCTCGGTTTCTCGTTTTCAGCAGGACTCATCGTCGCTTTACTCCTCATTAATTTTCTGGTTGGCTGTAGAGAGGAAAGTCCGGGAATAGTAAACACTTGCCCCACACCAACCGCACCTGTAGTGATTCGCACTTCTCCTGCTGATGGCGAATCGACGGTAAGTCTCAATAAGAAGACAAGTGCTCTCAAGAAAATCGCTGTAAACTCCAAGACAGGTGGTGTTACAGGAACAGCCATTGTCAAGACAATTTCGGCAACGTTCAGTACACCGATGAATCCGAATTCGATATCGACATCATCGTTTACCGTGTGGCAAGGTGCCACCCCTATTTTAGGAGTAGTGTTGTATTCTGATACAACTGCACAGTTTGTTGTGCCGGGCGGTCTCGATCCCAATCTCACGTATACGTGCACAATTACGACTGGCGCCAGGGACTTGGCAGGTACCGCACTTGCAAGTAACTATGTATGGAATTTTACAACAAGCGCACCGGTCTCGGTGACGCTGCCCATAGTAAGTTCTACAGACCCGCTGAATGCAGCAACGGGTGTACCGTTGAACCAAAAAATTGCCGCTACGTTTAGTAAGACAATGGATGGTTCGACGTTTACCGTGGCAACATTTACCTTGATGCAGGGTTCAACGTCAGTTTCCGGGTTTGTGTCTTACTCCGGTGTCACTGCAATTTTTGCACCGGCAAGTACTCTCGCACCAAACACCGCATATACAGCGACGATTAAAACGAACGCGAAAGATCTAGACGGCAATGCTCTTGCAAAGGATTTTGTTTGGATGTTTACCACAGGTACAGCAGTGGTTGTCACTCCACCCACCGTAAGTTCTACGGACCCGCTGAATGCAGCGACAGGTGTGCCTTTGAATCAAAAAATTGCCGCTACTTTTAGTAAAACAATGGATGCTACAACTCTTACGGCAGCAACATTTACCTTGAAGCAAGGCTCGACATCTGTTTCCGGCTTTGTGTCCTACATCGGTACAACGGCAACATTTGCACCGGCAAGTATTCTCGCATCAAATACCACATATACAGCCACGATTACAACCGGGGCGAAGGATCTTGCAGGCAATGCTCTCGCAAACAATTTTGTATGGAGCTTTACCACAGGTGCCGCAGTGATCGTCACACCGCCGACAGTAAGCTCTACTGATCCGGTGAATGTTGCAACAGGCGTACCTTTGAACCAGAAAATTGCTGCAATGTTCAGCAAGACAATGGATGCCACAACTATTCAAACGTCGACATTTTCATTAACGCAAGGTGCAGCGTCGGTTTCCGGATTTGTCTCTTATTCGGGCATCACTGCTATCTTTGTACCCGCAAACAGTCTTGCACCAAATACCGTTTATACAGCCACGATTACATCCGGGGCAAAGGATCTGGCAGGCAATGCACTGGTAAATAACTTTGTGTGGAGCTTTACAACAGGTGTCGCAGTGGTTATTACTCCACCCACAGTACTTTCTACGGACCCGCTGAATGCTGCAACCGGCGTGCCTCTGAACCAGAAAATTGTCGCATCGTTTAGTAAGACCATGGATCCTTCAACTATTCATACGTCAACATTTACATTAAAGCAAGGCATCATATCAGTTCCTGGATTTGTGTCCTACGCCGGCACGACTGCTCTCTTCGACCCGGCAAGCGATCTCGCACCAAGCACGGTCTATACAGCCACGATTACAACCGAGGCGAAGGATCTTGCAGGCAATCCTCTGGCAACCAATTATGTATGGAATTTTACGACAGGTGCAGCAGTGGTAAACACTCCACCCGTCGTAATTTCTACAGATCCTGCGAATACAGAAACATGCGTTGCATTGAACAAATATATCAGTGCAACATTTAACAGGACAATGGATCCTACATCTCTCCAAACGTCGACATTTACGTTAGTGCAAGGAACAACACAAATTAACGGCTTTGTATTCTATTCCGGTACAACGGTCATTTTTGTGCCGGCAAGTCCTCTCGCATTAAATACGACATATACAGCCACGATTAAAACCGCGGCTATGGACTTGGCAGGGAATCACCTGGCAAACAACTATGTATGGAGCTTTACGACTGCTGTCCCATATACAGTAACGTTATCATCGAATCCGGCGGCAGGCGGAACAACAGGTGGAGGCGGAATATTTAATTCCTGTTCTTCCATAACAGTAGCCGCGGTTCCGAACAGTGGATATACATTTACGAACTGGACTGAGGGCGTAAACGTCGTATCGACAAATGCAAATTATACATTTACACTAAATGGAAACAGAACATTAGTAGCAAACTTTGCTGCTGTACCGCAGTATAACGTATCGATATCAAGAAATCCGGCGGCAGGCGGAACGACATCCGGTGACGGTTCATATTATTCAGGTTCTACAGTAACAGTAGCTGCATCGGCAAATAGCGGATATGTATTTACGAACTGGACTGAGGGCGTAACCGTTGCATCGACAAATGCAAGCTATACATTTACGATCACTGGAAACAGAACCTTTGTGGCGAACTTTGCTCCTGTGCCGTTAACGGTGACGTTATCATCAAATCCCGCGTTAGGCGGATCGACAAGCGGAGGCGGTACTTATAATTTTGGCTCTTCTGTAACAGTGATTGCATCTCCTGCAGTTGGATATGTATTTACTAACTGGACAGAGGGCGTAATTGTTGCATCGACAAATGCAAGCTATACATTTACGATCACTGGAAACAGAACATTAGTAGCGAACTTTGGACTTGGACTTGCACCAGGTGCAGCGGACCTTGGTTTAGCTAAAACTTACGGACTTGCGGCATACTCCGCAATCACCAACGTCCCCACATCAAATTCCATTATCAATGGGGATGCTTCGATCCAAATTAATCCTATCTCTTCAATGACTGGATTTACTTTCTCCACACCCGCAGGGGCAGGAGTGGTGACGGGCAGCGTGCACGCAGGTGATGCAGTGGCAACAAATGTTTATAACGCTCTGTTAGCTGCGTATAACTACGCCAAAGGCAGAACACCGGATCCAGGCCTCTTTGTTGTCGGGACAGTTGATTTAGGAACAGTAGATATTCCAGTTCTTCCTGGTCATGTTCCCGGCCGTCTTCCCCCGGGTGTTTATAGCTCTGCTACCACGATGAATATTAATACCAATGTCGTTCTTGACGCAGGTGGCAATGAGAATGACGTCTGGGTCTTCCAGATCGGTTCCTCGCTAACTACCACTTCTGGTAGTGTAACGCTGACTGGTGGAGCTCAACAAAAGAACGTGTTCTTTGTGCCTACAGCATCTGCGACGTTAGGAACAGGTACTACCTTCTATGGAAATATATTGGCTGGTGCATCTGTCTCTTGCGATGGTGGGAACACAGTATTCGGCAGATTATTGTCTGGCGCGCTCGGTGCTGGTCAGATAGCGTTGAACGGCCTCGCGTCTACTGTTACTGTGCCAGGTCCATAATTGTTTAAAGCCTTCCCGCCGGATATTTGTCTGGCGGGAAGAACTTTTATTTGAATAACGAAAGCGGGCATAATTTTAATGACAAAGAATATAAATATGAAAAACAAAACCATTCTATTAATAAGGAGCTACGTATGTATCAACATCGCACGGTAAACCGAAGTCAGAGGCTCATGAGCTTTTGGCTCACAAGAATTTTATTCAGTTCTCTGATCCTGATTTGTTTCCAGGCAACAATTCTTGCTCAGGAGATTCAAAGAACACAACCAACGTGGTTGTTCGGTGGAGCTGCAGGTGTGAATTTGAACTTCTACGGCGGAACGACTCAAATGTTGAACTCGGCGTTAACGACCCCGGCTGCTTTTCATAAAGGTTTTGGCGGTGGATGGTATCTGGGCGGTTTGATAGAATATCGCCACGATCCTATCTGGGGTGGAATACTGCAGGTGGGATATGATGATCGGCGCGGATCGTTCTATGAGACGCCCTGCCCCTGCGGAGAATCGTCGAACTTATCGTCAACGCTCAGCTATATTTCAATCGAACCGAGCTTACGGATTGCTCCGTTCTCAGATGGCTTTTATGTTTATGGCGGCCCCCGAATCGGTATTAATTGGGCTCTGTCCTCAGGAGACGAAAAATCATTCGTGTACACACAAGAAGGAAAGTTCGGCTCCAACAGCAAATTTAGTTCTATGAAGGGAGCAGTCTACTCATTTCAAATCGGCGTGGGGTACGATTTCAGACTCACTCCTCTGAACGAAAAGACCCAAATCGAGATATCACCATTTATCTCGTACCAACCTTACTATGGTCAAGATCCACGCGAGGTGGAAAGCTGGGCAGTGTCAACATTACGACTGGGCGCCGCAATCAAATTTGGAAGTGGCTCAATTATTCAACGGGCAGAGGTTGCCGCAATTCCCGTTGTTGCCGAGCGTGAAGTTCAGTTTTCGATTCGAGCACCAAAGGCCGTACCTGTTAATCGCAGAGTAAGAGAAACATTCCCGCTTCGCAATTATGTGTTCTTCGATGAGCAGTCGTCAGAGATACCGAGTCGATATATTTTGCTGACGAAAGCACAGGCGGTGAGCTTCAAGGAGGAACAACTACAAGAATTTCCTCCGAAAAGTTTAGAGGGTCGACCAATTCGACAGATGACAATCTATTATAACATCCTGAATATTATGGGTGATCGTATGAAAAGAAATCCCGGGACAACCATTGCGTTAAGTGGAGCGTCACCTGGGCAAGGACCAAAGTATGGCAAAGAAAGAGCGGAAACGATAAAAAAGTATCTCGTGACCGTATTTGGAATTGATAGCTCAAGGATAACGACTGAAGGACGGGATAAACCGCGTATTCCATCAGAGACGCTCGGTGGAACAAAGGAACTTGCTCTTCTCCGGGCAGGAGATCGTCGGGTTGATATCGAGAGTGCTTCACCCGAGATGTTGATGCAGGTCGGTGGTCCTTCCCACTTCATGCTGAAGCCGGTGCAAATCGTTGCAATAGTGGAAGACCCGCTTGACAGCCATGTTATTTTCAATGTGGTTGGAGCAAACGAAGTACTCGCATCGTGGTCGTTGGAACTTACTGATGACCAGGGAAAGGTTCAACGTTTCGGACCGTCCACACGAGACCAGGAAAGTATTTCCGGGAACGCCATTCTGGGCGATCGATCAAAGGGTGAATATAAAGTCGTGATGCTGGGACAAACGAAAGGCGGGAAATTTGTGAGGAAGGAAAGTGCGGTCTACCTGGTCCGCAGAAACACGCCGATGAAAGATTTAGTGCGGTACAGAATTCTTTTTGATTTCGACAAATCGAAGACCATTGCGAGTTACGAAACATTCCTTACTGATATGGTCACTCCGCTCATTCCGGATAGCGGTCAAGTTATTATCCATGGGTATACCGATATCATTGGAGATGAAGTGTATAACGAAACCTTATCCAACGAACGAGCTCACGATGCGCAGAATATTATTGAGCGCGCAATTGTGAAAAGCGGCAAGAAAGGGATCACATTTGAAACGTTTGGATTCGGTGGAAATCCCCAGTATGCATTGTTTGATAATTACTTCCCGGAAGAACGATTCTATAATAGATCGGTCATCATTGATATCGTGCCCGACTGAAGTCATCAGATGATAAACTCAGCATCCTTCACAGAATGGAAGTTGTTATGAAGATCTATAAAATAAAAATCACCAATACGCTGAGCCGATGGACGTATTTTCTCGGTATCCCGCTTTCCGTAGGACTGGCCGTCGCGTTACTCTTCGTCATTTTTATGCGCGATTGTAATGAGGCGGTCGTCGATCGTGAAGTACAGTTCTCGGTTCGAGCACCAAAGGCTGTACCGGTTCAGCATAGAGTACGAGAAACGTTCCCGCTTCGTAATTATGTATTTTTCGAAGCGGGGTCGACGAAAATACCAGATCGATATATTTCGTTGACGAAAAGTCAGGCGGCAAGTTTCAAGGAGGAACAATTGCAGGGAGTTCAGCCGAAAAACCGGGCTTTACGTTCTATGCGACAGATGGCTGTGTATTATAACATCTTAAATATTCTCGGTGATCGTATGAAAAGAAGTCCCAGAACGATCATTTCACTCAGTGGAGCGTCAGAGAAAGATCCGGAGTTCGGCAAAGAAAGAGCAGAAACGGTCAAGCGGTATCTCGTGGATATCTTTGGAATTGAGGGTTCGAGGATAACGACTGAAGGACGGGATAAACCGAAAATTCCATCAGTCGTGCACGGTGCTACAAAAGAACTTGCTCTTCTTCAAGCTGGAGATCGTCGGGTTGATATCGAAAGCAGTTCACCGGAATTGATGATTCAGGTTGGCGGCGGACCCCACTATATGTTGAAACCAGTGCAAATCGTTTCAGTGGTGGAAGACCCGCTCGATAGCCATGTTATTTTCAATGTGGCTGGAACAAGAGAATTGCTCGCATCGTGGTCGTTGGAAGTTACAGATGACCAGGGAAAGGTTCAGCGTTTCGGACCATCAATACGGGACCAGGAAAGCATTTCCGGGAATACCATCCTTGGTGATCGTTCCCAGGGCGACTACAAGTTCGTGCTGCTGGGACAAACAAAAGGTGGAAAATTGGTGAGCAAAGAAAGTTCAGCCCACTTGATTCGCAGAGAGGAATCGAAAAAAGAGACATTGCGGTTCAGCATTCTCTTTGATTTCGATCAATCGAAGACCATAGCAAGCTACGCAACGTTCCTCACCGACGTTGTCGCCCCGCTCATTCCGGACAGCGGTATCGTTCTTATCCACGGTCATACGGATATCATAGGAGAGGAAGTATATAACGACAGCTTATCCAGCCGGCGAGTCCAGGATGCGCAGAGTATTATTGAACGGGCAATATCGAGCAGCGGTAAGAAAGGAATCGCATTTGAAACGTTAGCGTGCGGTGAAAATCTCCAATTTGCACCGTTTGATAATTATTTCCCGGAAGAACGATTCTATAATAGAACGGTTATCATCGATATTATCCCAAACTGAGGGCATCAGAAGCGGAACCTCGACCTTTTAAAAAAAGAATGATTCAAATTAAAAATATCTTACACATTTTCATTTAGTAGAAGGAGAGTCTTATGAAAAGTTCATATACAAAAAGTATCCTCAACCGATGGACGCATCTTTTCTGTTTAACAGGAGCGATTGTCCTGATGATGCATGCAGTCGCGTTCTCTATAACGCCGGATCCACCGGTGCTGGCAACGCCTGTTGATGCGGCGGAGAATCAGCAACTGGCTCCGACATTGACTTGGAATGCTTCGGTCGGTGCTACTTCCTATCAGTTGCAGGTCTCGACCATAAACGATTTTAGCACGACGGTGTATAACGATCTGACGCTCACAGGCACCTCGATACAGATAACAGGTTTGTACTATGAAACAATCTATTACTGGCATGTGAGTGCAAAAAATGTTGATGGGACAAGTGCATATGCAGCAACCCAGAGTTTTAGAACGGGTCCATCGGCGGTAAATCTTCTCTCGACCCCGGGGTTCGCGATTTTGGCTGCCTCGGCAGTGACCAACGTTCCGACTTCCGCTATTACAGGAGATCTCGGATTAAGTCCGGCCGCGGGCAGTAGTTACGACGCCGGTGTGACGTCAGGTCAGGTAACAGGGACGATATACGCAGCCGATGCAACTGGTCCTGCAGGTTCAGTACCGGCAGCTGCAATGTTAATCACAGCCAAGGGAGATTTAACCATAGCGTACAACAACGCTGCCGGCCGAACTCCGGTGCCTACGGGGACATTCTTGGATCCAGGAGTTGGAAATATAGGCGGGTTAACCCTTCCCGGCGGCCTCTATAAATTCACGGGCGGTGCTGCAATAAGCGGGTCAAGTGTCACTCTTACAGGCAGCGTCACTGACGTCTGGATATTCATGATGGCGACGACTCTTACTGTGGAAAGTGGTATGCACGTCATCCTCGCCGGGGACGCCAAGGCTTCCAATATCTTTTGGCAGGTCGGTACTTCAGCCACTCTCAAAACGACTTCTGTAACGAAGGGAACAATCATGGCTGATCAATCAATCGCACTACAAACCGGCGCAACGCTGGATGGGAGAGCGATGGCACGGATTGCTGCGGTCACATTAGCCTCAAATACCGTCACCAAAACGGCGGTGCTTCCGTTATCACTCAATCTTGGATCTGCCGCGAGCTTCGGCGTTCTGTCCGCTGCGGGGATTACCGGTGACGGCAGTATCAAAGGAAATGTCGGGACGACAACATTGACTATACCGGCTCTTGTTACGGCAACCGGATCGAAATACGAGGGAACCGCTGAAATAACAGCAGCTCATACCGATTTGAACACCGCATATCTCGACGCTGCCGGACGAAACACAAATGTTACCATTCTGTCCGGAGGTGCGTTCGAATTAGGCGGCACCAGCCAAACTCCTGGTGTCTATAGTATAGGGGGCAATGCTACAATAAATGGTACCCTCACTCTTGACGGGGCAGGTATCTACATCTTCCAAGTAAGCGGTACTCTCACTACAGCAACGAGTAGCAACGTGAGTCTTATAAACGGTGCTCAGTGGCACACCGTCTATTGGCAGGTAGGTGGTACTGACGCAAATTTGGGAGGGAGCTCTACTTTTAACGGAAACCTACTGGCGAATAAATCCATCTCGGTGGGTAATGGCGCAGCGGTAACCGGCCGATTGTTAGCTGGAGCGGTTGATGCGGCTGGCACGGTTTCATTAAATAGTACGACAGTGCTGCTTCCTGTGGAAATGGTATCGTTTACAGCAACGGCAAATCGTACGAATGCAGAACTTCACTGGTCAACAGCCACGGAAGTCAATAACTACGGATTCGAAATTGAACGTCGTCAGACATCAACGTGGACAAAGGTAGGTTTTGTCGCAGGAGCAGGAACGAGCAACGCGCCTCATGACTATTCTTATACCGACAATAATTTATCTCCAGGCCGCTATGTGTATCGCATTAAACAGACCGACAATAATGGAACGTTCTCGTATAAAGTTTCGGCAGAAGTCGAGATTGGGTTAACGGCAAAGGAGTTTGCGCTTTTGTCAAACTATCCCAATCCATTCAATCCTTCGACGACAATCCAGTTTACGCTTGGAAACGATGGAATGACATCGCTGCAAGTATACAATATGCTGGGTCAGAAGGTAGAGACATTGTTTAACGGCAATGCAGAAGCCGGTAAGCTGTATCAGGTGACGTTGGACGCGTCGAACTTGCCGAGCGGTGTGTACTTCTATCGTTTGGAATCTGGATCTTTCGTTTCAACGAAAAAGTTGATCCTCATGAAATAATTCTTATTGAGAAAGTATGTATCCGTTTCAGTGCGTAAATATTTTCATTGTCCCGTACTTCGGTATGAGGTGCGTACTTTCCAAAACGATTGAATTTATTATTCAACAAAACAGATTGTAATTCACCTTCGCTAACACTAAAGAGGTTCTTATGAAAAACAATACAAAATATTCGACAAATGTTGTAAG
>Ga0302321_100006647_pt1 | contig 10183 bp, 8 predicted proteins | sample Fen_T0_1_FD_202505 | JGI IMG/M metagenome (GOLD analysis project Ga0302321, IMG submission 202505) | Peat permafrost microbial communities from Stordalen Mire near Abisko, Sweden - Fen_T0_1 | ecosystem: Environmental > Terrestrial > Soil > Wetlands > Permafrost | place: Sweden: Abisko... | reverse complement strand
CACCAAGTGCGCTTCCGAACATCGAGCAGCGCTGTGCCAGACGCGTCGCCATGTTCCATCGTGTAGTTGCCTGTCAGATACCAATTCAGGTAATCATGTGGCAGAAGGACGTGAGCTAGGCGTTTGAAATTTTTCGGCTCATGGCGTTTCAGCCAGAGAATTTTTGGCGCGGTAAAGCCGGGAACGAAACGGTTTCCAGTCTTACGCAGTGCAGCTTTTTCGCCACCGAGTTTTTTGGTGAGGATCGCACACTCCTCGGAAGTCGATGTGTCGTTCCACAATTTCGCCGGGCGGATCACTTCGCCTGCGGCATCGAGCGGCACAAAACCGTGCTGTTGTCCGGAAATGCCGATGGCGCGTACGGCGGAGCGGTCGACTTGGTCGAGCAAGCCATCCAGGACCTGTTCGAGTGCGGAAGTCCAATCTGAAGGGTTTTGTTCTGAATGGCCCGCGGGTAAACCCTCGATCAAGCTGTGCGAAGCACGTGCAGTGGCGAGCGTCTCGCCAGTTTCGCGATCAAGGATGATGCCCTTGGTGCCTTGGGTTCCACAATCAATACCAATGAAAAGACTCATGAGAGTGCAGGGTTATAAATGAGACGGGGTGTGATTGGCCGCGCGCAAAGACGAAGCCACGGAGCAAGTTTGTCGGCCGGAAACGCGAAGACAACGCGTGTGTTAAAAATCAAAATATAAATAGCAAGAATTCGATAGTTGGCAAGGCAACAGAATGGTATCCTGATACCACTCCCCCAACCCAATATGTCCAAAGATTCGCATTTCCCGAATATCGGCACAATCGCCTACGAAGGCCCGCGCACTGAAAACGCCCTCGCCTTCCGTCATTATAATCCCGCTGAGGTGATCAACGGCAAAACGATGAAGGAGCACATGCGCTTCTCCATCGCCTACTGGCACGCCTTCCGCGGCGTGGGTTCCGATCCATTTGGCCCAGGCACCATCGTCCGCCCGTGGGAAACAGGTAAAGACGCCGTCTCTATCGCTAAACAGCGCATGGATGCCGCCTTTGAGTTTTTCACCAAGATCGAAGCGCCCTTCTGGTGCTTCCACGACCGCGATATCGCTCCTGAAGGCGCCACGCTCGCTCAGTCGAACAAGAATCTCGATCAGCTCATCGCGCACGCCAAGAAGCTCCAAAAAGCCACGGGCGTGAAACTTCTTTGGGGTACAGCAAACCTGTTCTCGAATCCCCGCTTTATGTGCGGTGCTTCAACTAATCCTGACGCCCACGTTTTCGCTTACGCTGCCGCTCAGGTGAAGAAAGCACTCGAGGTTACTCAAGAACTCGGTGGCGAAAACTACGTTTTCTGGGGTGGCCGCGAAGGTTACGAGACTCTGCTTAACACCAATCTCAAGCGTGAGCAGAATCACTTGGCCACGTTTATGCACATGGCAGTCGACTACGCCAAGTCCATTGGTTTTAAGGGCCAGTTCCTTATTGAGCCAAAACCGAAAGAACCGACCAAGCACCAATACGATTTCGACGTCGCTAGTGGCATCGCGTTCCTTCGCACCTACGGCCTCGACAAGTATTTCAAGTTCAACATCGAGACCAATCACGCCACGCTCGCCGGTCATACTTTCCAGCACGAAATCGAAGTAGCGGCTTCTGCTGGCATGCTCGGTTCGATCGACGCCAATACTGGCGATCTGCTGCTTGGCTGGGATACCGATCAGTTCAACACCGACACGAAGGAGCTCACTCTCGCTATGATTTCGATCTTGCGCGCGGGCGGACTCGGCACGGGTGGCTTTAATTTCGATGCAAAACTGCGTCGTCCGTCAATCGACGCGGAAGATCTCTTCCACGCTCATATCGGTGGTATGGACAGCTACGCTGCCGCCTTCAAAATCGCTCGTCGCATCCTCTCCGAGGGTAAGTTCGAGAAGTTTGTCGCCGACCGCTACTCAAGCTTCGACACTGGCTTCGGCCGCGATATCGAGAAGCGTAAGATTGGCTTCAAGGAATTGGAAAAACTTGTCCTCACCAAGCTCGGTGAGCCTACGCTGCGCAGTGGAAAACAGGAATACCTCGAGAACCTGCTTAATACCTATCTTTACTGAGCATTTCCCCTGATATTTAGTAGTTCTACTTTGAGCGCCGACGCAAAAACGTCGGCGCTTTTTCGTGGGTTATGCCCGCAATACCCTATATCGGTTTGACTATCCGGTAGCACACTGCAACGACACGTGTCCTAAGACGTTATTATGTTTACCCTACACCCCTTGGTACTGCGCGGATTGAGCGTGCTGGCAGCGTTCAGCTTTGTTTTCAACGCACTTCACGGAGCTACTCCTCCGACTCAGCAAAACGGTCTTCTATTTTATTTATCAGGCGACAACGCCACGATGCCCGACTATTCCGCGGCGGGGACGAAAGAACCGAACTTCCAAAAAGAGATTTCGCTGATACGGGATGGAGCCAAAGGAGCCGCATTGAGCTGCGGCAATACCCAGCTGCTGTCCTATTGGGCGCCCGGAAATATCTACGCACAACGCGGCACACTTTCCTTTTTCTGGCGCTCGCGCGAGCCCGTCGGCCCGACGGAGTTCCCGATTTTCCGAGTCAGTTATGCCGATCATTCCAGCTGGGACATGGTTTGGCTTCGTATCGATTACAATGGTCACGGTTTCGACGCGTTCGTAACCGACATTAACCTCGCTCGTACCCGGGTGTCGGTGCGATTGGAACCATTTCCAAAGCCTAATGAATGGATTCATATCACACTGGCGTGGGATGAAACACAGGGGATCCGTTTTTACGTCAACGGCCGGCTCGCGGCTGAGCAAAAAGCTTCCACGCGTTACGATGCCGCACTCGATCAATTCGGTCCACACTCGCGCATCATCAGCCCGTATCAAGTTCAGAGTGACTACAACTTCGTCCGCGGCGGCGATATCGATGAAATTCGCATTTATGATCGAATGCTGTCGGACGAAAACGTTGCCACCTTGGCTAAGGGCGATGCTCCGACCGCTCTGCCCGCTTTGCCTGTTCGTAACCTAACCGACATGCAGGTACGCGACGAATGGTATTTCCGCTATGGCTGGAATCGTCCGAACGATCCTCCGCCCTATCTCGTCGGCTCGCATGTGAGCATTCGCAAGGTCGAGATTCACGACGCTTACGACTTGAAACGCTGGTGGTGGAAGGCTTGCGACGGCATCCGTGAAACCACCTGGCCTGGCGTGTACAACCGGTCGCGCCTACCTGGTCGGAACGACTATTTTCAGCTTCCTGACTGGGATTGCTACGTCGAATCAGGCCAGTCCATTACCTTCACGCTCCCGAACGAGCCATGGAATCACGTCGAGATTTCAGGAGCTCCTGCGGGTGTGATGGATTTGGTGGGCACCAACGGAAAACGCAGTGAAGCTCAACGTCTTTTCGCACGTCCGGCCGGTCAGGAAAGAACCGTCCATCACCTCCGCACCCCTGTCATCGGCGGAGGAATGCGTTTTACCAATGAACGGCAGGAAGATCCTATTGGCGAAATTAGCGTTTATCATGTTACCGAAGGAGACGAACCAGCTGGCACGTCTAAGATTTCTTATAACCTCGCTCCAGTCGTGCCTAAGGAGAAAAGTCTGAAGCCCCTGGTTGCCTATATCGCCGGGCGTTTCGCGCCCGACGAACGCGCTACGCTCGTGGCTCAACCGACTCTGGTGGCCTCCAAAGTCGCTTCCAAATTGGTTCCTGCTTTGCCGCTCGTGCACATTTTGATTCCCAACGATGGGGGCGATAAGGCTCATCAACTCGACTCGGTGAATGGTGGTCTCGACGGTATCGCGCTGGAGCTACCTGCGCTTAACTGCAAACCGACGCATGGCGAGCTGATCGCACTCAACATCCAGATCAAGGACCCACTCTGGCCTTTGCGCGACATGCTCGACTTTACGTTCAGCGTAAAATCAGGCGAGGCTAAGACACTCTGGCTCGACCTGCGCGACCGTGTTTTGCCGGAAGGTAAAGCGCTTTATCTGACCATCGCGAGCGCGAGCCCTGATTTTAGCGAGTCTTCGCTTTCGGGCGCCGAACTCCGTCTTGTATTTAAATCCAAGGAAGCTGCCCGCGCGGAACATGAAATCGATCGGTTTACTCAGGCGCGAGATAGCTACGCGATGCTCGTGGAAGAGCGCCCGCGAAGCCCCAAGTTCAATCTTTGGAACCGTTTTGAGGGCGACATTAAAGACCTGATGCGCATCAGTCCGAACCATGTCCCAGGTAAAAGTTACTATGATTTTGCGATTTCAGAGAAGACGCCTGAAACCAAACAACCTGCTCCGCCGCCCGGTGTGCCGCTTTGGGCCTTTCGGCAGGTTGAGCTACTCAAACAGGTAGACTATTTCGTCAACTGGTGGATCGATAATCGGCAGATTGCTTACGGCGATTTTGGCGGCGGCATCTCGGATGATGTTGACCTAACCAATACCTGGCCAGGTGTCGCTCTCATGGGCTTTGCCCCGGATAAACTTAAGAACTCCGTCCATGCGCTCCTTGAGGCCGCCTTCACCAATGGAATGTTCACGAATGGGCTTCCGACCATCCAGGCGGACTATTTGCACAGCTATGAGGAAGGCATCAATTGCCTCGGCCAAAACATGATCCTCGATTATGGAAACCCGAAACAAATCGAGCGCGCTATGGAAACCGCTCGTGGAGTTAACGGTATCACCGGCGTTAATTCTGCAGGCCACAGGCATATTCGAACCATGTACTACAGCGGTACCAAGATGGCTGAAGACAGCGTTTGGGGTACGTCGCGCGGATATTCGTATCTTGTGCTTCAACCCGAGCAGTTACTCGTCGAGTACAATGGAAATCCAGTCGCCAAAAAAATCGTAGTCGAACTCGCTGATGGCCTATTGGCGCATCGGCAAATAAATGCTGAGGGTAAATTTGATCTACCCACTGCTATCTATTATGCCAGCGATCGCGAAGAAGCCGCTACGCGAACCTATTTTCCGTGGCCGCTTTTCTGGACGGCGTACAAATGGACTGGTGAGAAAAAATTTCTTCAACCGATCTTCGATGGCGGTTTGCAGAATCTTGCCAATGTTAACGCCAACACACTCGACCTCCTTGAACTCCGCAAAGAATGGGGCCCGCGTTTCGTCGAGCGAGCAGGCTCGGGATCTAGTCGTCGGACTTCTGGCTTTCGCGAATCTGGCGAGCAACACTTCGCCTGGAAAATAACGGGCGACAAGCACTACTTGGAAAACCTGTACGCCGCACAAATTGATCTCTGTCGGCAGCTCGAATATATCAACACCGAAGGCAGCCTCTGGTCTGATCGCGTTTGGGTTCCCTACCTCGATCTGCAACGTGCTCGGCTTGGTGGTGTCGCTTTGGTGCGCAATGGCACGTTCCCCGGCCATGTCGTTAGCTGGCGTTTTGCCGCCCCTGCGACAGATCAAAGCGTTGCCGTTCTTATACCGTTCTCCACCGCCAAACATATCACGATTATCGCTTATAACCTCGATGAACACCCGGTGAAGGCGTCAATGACCGGCTGGGACATAGATCCTGGCATTTGGGAAATTTCTCAGGGGATCGACACGAATGATGATGACAAGGCTGATCGCGATATCACCTCGCGCACGCAAGTGTTTGAGCGCTCCCGCGACATCGAGCTTACGCTTCCGCCTCGCGCTGCGACCGTACTTACTTTAGATCTCAAGCAGCCCGGTACTCCGTACTGGCAGCGCCCGGATCTCGGAATCACTCGTGAGGATATCCAGGTGAATACCAGAGAGATCTTCGTGAGTGTGCACAGCCTCGGTAGCGTGGCCTCGCAAGCGGTCAACATCTCTTTCCGTAGTGCAGCCGGAAAAATCATCGCCAGTACTCGACTGAAATCGATCGCTCCACCGGTCGATCTATTGCCCAAAACCGAAGATATTATTATTACTTTGCCCGAAGGAACAGTCACCAAAGACGGGAGCATCGAAATCGATCCTGCACACGAGAGTGAAGAAATCACCCTACTCAACAATACGGTCAAACTTTGATAATTGACACAAAAGCGACGCCGCACGCGGTCAGTGTCACGGCTTCGTATTGGCTCTAGTGGCGGACTGCTGGCTTGCTGTTGTTGTGACGAGCAGCACTATCCGATTGGCGAACCTATCTATTGCGACGCCGAAATTTATCATGAGCGACCTGGCTAAAACTGAGGCGAAAACTGAAACTGCGGTTGCCGCACCTTTGTTCAATTGGCTGACTGAACGTGCCGCCGGCGTGCTCATGCATCCCACGAGCTTACCCGGAGCGTACGGTGTTGGCTCGCTCGACGGAGCCGTCGATGCATGGCTAGCGTTCCTGCAGTCGGCAGGGTTTCGCTACTGGCAGGTGTGTCCGCTCGGGCCGACTGGATATGGTGACTCGCCCTACCAATGTTTCTCAGCCTTTGCCGGCAACCCGTATTTAATCGATCTCGATGCGCTCAAAACATTGGAGCTTTTAACCGACACCGATCTCGATCCGCTACGAGCACTACCTCACGATCATGTCGATTTTGGCTGGTTGTACATCACGAAATGGGCCGCTTTGTTCAAAGCCTTTGAAAATTATAAGGCCAAAGCTACCGCATTGCCTTACGGAGACTATGAAGAGTTCAAGCGTACCCACAGCGAGTGGTTAGATTCTTACGCATTGTTCATGGCGCTTAAAGATGACAACCACGGTCAACCTTGGTGGCAATGGCCTGACGAGGTTCGTTTTTTCTCGCGCACGCAAAAAAAAGCATTGCCCGAAACTGTCCTCGTCAAAGCTGAGGCGTACTCATTTTGCCAATACCTTTTCTTTGGACAATGGCAGGAGGTTCGCGCAAACGCTCGCAAACGAGGTATCGAAATTATCGGCGACGCACCGATTTTCGTCGCGCTCGATAGCGCCGATGTTTGGGCAAATCCCCAGCTCTTCCAGCTCAATCAGGAAACTGGCAAGCCGCTGTTTGTTGCCGGCGTGCCGCCAGATTATTTTTCAGCCGATGGGCAGCTCTGGGGTAATCCGCTCTACAATTGGTCCGCGCACGCCTCCAGCGGGTACGCTTGGTGGCTTAGCCGCTTGCGTGCAAACTTCTTGGTCTGCGATATCCTTCGCATCGATCACTTCCGTGCCTTTGACTCTTACTGGTCGATTCCTGCCGATGCCGAGAATGCCCGTACCGGCAAATGGATTCCAGGTCCAGGGTTGGCATTTTTTGAAAGAATCAAAGAAGCCATGCCTCAAGCACGTCTCATTGCAGAGGATCTTGGTGATCTAAAGCCTTCTGTTTTGGCGTTACGTGATGCGACCGGCCTACCTGGCATGGCTATCCTACAGTTCGCGTACGGCGACAAAGCCGACAATCTTTACCTTCCGCACAACCACCATACCAACAGCGTCGTGTATCCGGGAACTCATGACAACGACACAGCGCTCGGCTGGTACCGAGCTGCATCAGAAAAAATCCGCGATCACGTGCGGCGCTATTTTAGAATCAACGGACACGAGATCGGCTGGGACTTTATCCGCGCATCTTACCAATCCGTGGCTAGCCTCGCTATCATCCCCTTGCAGGATTTTCTCTGTCTCGCATCTGAGGGACGCCTAAATATTCCGGGGCAGCCGGCTGGTAATTGGCAATGGCGTTTCCGCCCTGAACAGCTCGGTCGACTTTACCTCGACAGCAGCACCTATCTGCGCGAGTTAGCTGAGCTTTACGGCCGCATTCCACCGCCTGAGGACGACAGGTCGAAAAATTGAGCTGCATCAACGACAGGACTGCTGCTTTCGCCTAAGTTGCGGCATGGCAGAACAACCTCTCTTTCAGAATACTCGCGTTGCCCAAACCTCTCTCGCCGCCGAAACAGTTTACGCTGAACACGGCGTCGTGAGCCGCACTTTGCTCGCCACCCCAGTAACGCGTGTCGTCCTTTTTGCGTTCGCCGAGGGGCAGTCTCTTTCCGAACACAGCACACCGCGTGTAGCCCTTGTCCAGGTGCTGAGCGGCCGTTGCGAATTTGTCGTCAACGGCGAAACCCATTTGCTCGGTGTCGGCGACTTGCTGCACATGCCATCAGGAGCACCGCATTCGGTACGTGCACTTGAACGTTTTTCAATGCTGCTAACCCTTTCCAAAGCCGAACCCATTGACGTAGTGAATTCATGAGTGCAAAACAATTTCGCACGCTTGATGTGCGACCACTGCTTAAGCGCGGTGTCGAACCGTTTTTGTCCATCAGTAAGGAGATCGACTCGCTTAAGCCCGATGAAAGCCTGATTCTAATCACGCCCTTTCTGCCTTCGCCCATGATCGAACATCTTAAAAACTCCGGGTTTGAAGCACGGCCTCTGGCACAAGCTGATGGTTCGTGGCAAACTATTTTCTCTCGTGGTTAACGGAGACGTTCTGTGGCTTGGCTTACGTGATTGCATTGAGTGTGGTTTACTCAGCGCCGACTGAATACAGTTTTAAAACTCCGCAAAATTTGATCTGCCTCAAGGCAGGTTTTAACCAGCTTGATAAGCTGGTCATATGCTATCCTCTATTCCCGCAGAAAAAATCTACGACGGACGCGAAATCCCCTGCTCCATCAAGCACGGCCAGATCATCGAACGAGCGCAAGGACTCGCCACCGGCGATTTCTTTGTACTCATCAACGACCACAATCCCGTGCCGCTGCGCCATCAGCTTAATGCTGAGCATCCCGATCAATTTTCATGGGACTACGTGCGACAAGGCCCCGATGTATTTGCTGTTCGCATCTCTCGGATCAAACAAATCTAAACAAATCAGCGCGCCGATGCCGCCGCCCCGCTGACATCACAGTAGTGCACTCGCCAAAAACATGGGCGTGTGTTCTCGTGTGATTATCATGCCCATTGCCCCTACCGCCTTGAACCGAATCGCTCTGGCAGAGACGTTTCGCGGGGGTCAACTTTTCAGCGGGTTGCCGCTCGCCGATTTAGAGACGATTGCTAGCTTTTCACAGCTCGTTCGAGTGGTAAATGGCAGTTACCTTTTTCGCGAAGGTGACCCAGCGCTTGGTTTTTACGTCGTGCAAACCGGTGCGATAAACGTACATCGCGTGAGCGCAGCAGGAAAGGAACAGTTGATCCACATCTTTCGGGCAAGCGAAGCATTTGCTGAGGCAGCTCTAGCGATGGAGACTGGTTACCCTGCCGATGCGCGGGCGGTTGCAAATTCGTCGGTTATTCTTGTCCCTAAGAAAGAGTTTGTAGAACTGCTTCGACGTCGTCCCGAGTTGTCGTTACGCATGCTCGCATCGATGAGCACGCATCTACGCGTACTCATCGGCTTGCTCGAAGATCTTCAATCAAAAGATGTCGAAACCCGTTTAGCAAACTGGTTGCTGCATCGTTGCCCAGAAGGAAAAACCAATTGTGTGGTCAAGCTTCAGACGACCAAACGCGTGCTTGCCGCCGAAATGGGCACCACCAGCGAAACCCTTTCGCGTACTTTTGCCAAATTTCGCGACGCCAGCTGGATTACGGTCAAGGGCCGAGACATCTCAATCCTATCGCGTGATGGGATTGAGCACCTTCTGCAGAAAAATCTTGGTGGATGAACAAAAAAAGACCGGCCACGAGAGCCGGTCTCTGAGAGAGAAAGGCAATTCGTGTTTAAAACGGTTTTGCGCGCTGGCAAAATTGGAGAGCAACGCCCCAGGGGTCCTGCATCATCACCAGGGAAGAACCATCTGGGAGTTTATCTTCAACGAAGAAAGTAGCACCCTCTTTCTCGAGACGAGCCTGGTCGGCGTGAGAGTTGGTCGAAACAAATGCTACATGGAAAACGAGTGGATGCGTCTTCCTGTAGTCTGGCATCGCTGCCGATGGGTTGCTGTACATTTCGACAACAACGCGGCCTGTTTCGTCGGCAAGAAAGTGCGTGTACGGCGCATCCTCGCGTTTGCGGGCGACTGTGAGACCAAGATTTTGCACCCACCATTGAGCGTGGGCGCGGCAATCGGGAACGTTGATGGCGAAGTGTTCGAATTTCATGGTGTTTTGGGTTGGAGAAAGCCGCTGATGCGCTGGCAGGCATCGTCGCCTGCGTCTTCAAGCACGTAATGCCCAGCGTCGGCATAACGGTGCACTGAGGCTTGGGGGAAAATTTCGCGCCAGCGAGTCAGGAAATAGTCGTTGAAACAGA
>Ga0302321_100006646_pt1 | contig 10184 bp, 9 predicted proteins | sample Fen_T0_1_FD_202505 | JGI IMG/M metagenome (GOLD analysis project Ga0302321, IMG submission 202505) | Peat permafrost microbial communities from Stordalen Mire near Abisko, Sweden - Fen_T0_1 | ecosystem: Environmental > Terrestrial > Soil > Wetlands > Permafrost | place: Sweden: Abisko... | reverse complement strand
AATTGTAGGTACGATTAATCCCGCATTGGGAATGATTACAAAATTTATTTCAGCTTTGACAGCCTTTTTAAGGAATTTCGCCGAGGCTTTCGAATTACAACAACATTGAATTTGACGTAAAGATCAAACTAAATGGAACTTATTATCAATGAAGAACAACCACAAAGTGCAAGGCACAAAGAATTCAGACTACACAAATATCCTGCTAAAAAAACAAACAGCATGGTGGAAACGCCTACTTGATGTCCAAGCGCCTTATCGCTGGAATCTTCAGCGATTAGAACCCGGTCTTACTCTGGAGATTGGCTGCGGAATCGGGCGCAACTTAAGACACTTGAATGGACAAGGGATTGGGATTGACCATAATTTACCATCAGTTGAAATCGCCAGAAAGCACGGATTGACGGCATTTACACCTGAAGAATTTGAGGACTCCAACTTAAATATTCCCCTCCATTTTGACACACTGCTACTCGCTCATGTCGCAGAACATATGCTACAAAAGGAGGTAGTGGAATTACTAAATAAATATGTACCTTTCCTAAAACAGGGAGGCAGACTAATTATGATCACTCCTCAAGAAGCTGGCTATAAAAGTGATTCCACCCATGTTGAATTTATGGATTTTTCAAAACTCAGAAATATCAATAAACAACTCAATTTAAATACTTTACGGGAATACTCGTTTCCATTTCCGCGTTTCGCGGGTCATGTTTTTACCTATAATGAGTTTATTGCGGTAAGTTTTAAAGATGAAAGTTCGCTGCCTACGTTATAACAATAATGCATAAATGACACAACCCTGGCTGTCTGTCCTAATCCCAACCTATAATGGTGAAACATACCTATCATACGCTTTAGATTCAATAATCCTTCAACAGGATAGCAACATTGAATGTATCGTGGTTGATGATGGATCCACCGACGCAACTTTGTCAATTCTTAATGCTTATCGTAATCGACTCCCTATTAGGATTGTACAGCGTGAAAGGCAGGGGAATTGGGTAGTTAGCACAAATTACGCTCTGTCTATCGCCAGAGGTCAATATATCTGTTTTCTACATCAGGACGATCTCTGGTTCAAAAATCGCCTGAGTAAAATGAAAAAAATGATTGATCAGTTTCCTGAAGTGGGGTTCTTTTTGCATTCTTCTAATTTTGTTGACAGCAGTGGTAATTATTTGGGATTATGGAAATGTCCATTGCCAATTTTTCCTAAAATCATTAAGCCCGGGATAATGACAGAAAAGTTGCTTATACAAAATTTCATTTCTATACCAGCTCCTATTTTCAAACGGGAGAGCGCCTTAAAAGTGGGTGGGCTGGATGAAGAATTATGGTACACCGCAGACTGGGATTTATGGTTGAAAATTTCCTCTTTCAGCAATGCATTATATTATCCAGAACCGCTCTCAGGATTCCGTGTTCACTCAAGCTCTCAAACCATTGCGCGCAGTTCATACCTGAAGGATTTCAAGGAACAACTAGAAAGGGTTGTTATTAAATATTTCGCACTCTGGGAAGCACCTGATATATTTAAAAAAGAAACTTATAAAATTGCTATTTTTTCCATAGATGTTAATACTACTTTAGCAAGCACAATCCATCAAAATAGCATTAATCTTTTTAGGTTGTTCTTGGATTTTCTGCTGCTAGGACCTACAAGATGGCATCGTTATCTTAAAAATTCGCGTATCAGAGAACGGGTCGTTGCCAGATTGAAGGCGCAATTAATAACCCGCGCTAAAAAGAAACTAGGATAAGTAAGTCCTAAATTATTCCATATCTACATCGTGTAAGTGCTAAAAACACTGTTTTGCGTCAAGGAGATACTATGCAAAAAAATAAAAAAATTCTATGGCTCGGAAAACTACTTTTTGTATCCTGGGCAACATTTTGTGTCACTTTATTTATTTTTTTCCCTGGTCGTATCAGTGTGTTACATGGTTCCATTTTATTCGATTGGCAAACTATCATCCCAAAATTATCTAGAATTGAACCCCTGAATTATTTCGTAAACATCCTTGGGGCGTTTTTGGGGACAGTACTATTTTCTCTGACCTGTATTTCTTTGGGATCTGTTTTTATCCTTTCACTATTGGATGGGAAAAATAATAACCTCCTAATGAAACCTGCCCGCCCCGTCTTTATAGGATCGGCATTTTTAATTGGTAGCGGACTATTCTCTTTTATTTTTCTTACCTTGGCTGGATTGTACAAATTGACGCCCACCTTTGTGGTCGCAATCATGCTCGGTGGGGCAATTTTGGGATTCCCTTCATTCACAAAACTGTTCAAGACTCGTTTAGCGGATCACAGCTTTGATCTTTTTGAAGAGGCAAAGAACAGTGAGAGGCTAATTTTCGGACTTTCTATCAGTATTTTATTATTAAGCTTGATATATTCTTCTTCGCGATTGAGTTACGATTCTGTTGCATTATATTTTTCAGACGCAAAAATTACTGCAATGACACATCACATTCAATTTTTTTTAAATGATTCATTCATCGCCAGTTCATTTCACACCGGGATTCAGTATGCTGCGGTATCCCAGCTATTTGGAGATCAAGCTGCACGGTTGTATTCATGGGTCAACGGTTTGGTAATAATTATCTTTACTCTAGCGTTGGGAGAAATTGTCGGTTTATCAAAACAGGCGAGGCGAATATTACTGGTGTTATTATTAACCACAACAGCATTCACAGATTTACTAGGAGATGGAAAAATTGACCTAGCCACTACCGCCCCTGCCATAGCCGCTATTTATTGGATGGTCGCAAATGGTGTGAAGGCACGCAAAAGTAGTTTCTTTTTAACGGGGTTTCTGGCGGGCTTTGCCATTATCTCAAGACCTTTTAATGCATTTTTGTTGGGTGTTTTTTTTGTACTTTTCTATCTGCAACAAGTATATTTTTCCAGAAAAGAAGAAGGGTTTAATCTCGGTCACCTTTTCACACGTTTTTTTTGGCTAATTACGGCAATTACAGGCTTATTACTATTCCATTTAGCCGTTAACTGGATGATCCTAGGTGATCCATTAGCACCCTTGTCGAATGCATCAAAGTTAAATGCGTCAGTATGGCAATGGTCTTTTAATCCGGACGAAATATGGGTGTTTCGAGCTCTCTATCCATTTGTTGTCACATTTCTAAATTCCCCGCAAAGCCTTGGGACGATTTCTCCACTATTTATTGGTTTTTTGCCAGGAATCTTTATAAAGGATATTAGAGGAAAATTTTCTTCACAAAAACCTTTGATTAATTTGACTGTAATAGCAATAATTACATTATTTCTTTGGATAATGTTTTTCTTTACAGTGGTTGAAATCCGATATGTGTTTTTTCTTTGGCTAATACTCTTCATACCGCTCGCTCTAATCGCCGAAAATTTATTAAGCCTCAAAGATAATACTGGCAAAATTATGGAGCTAATGCTAATTATAGTATTGTTGTTTGTAAATTTTCGTATTGTATATATTTCCATTGATACTTATTCACCGCTCGACAAGCAGGGAAACCCACACTGTTACGATTACCTCTTTTGTGACTATCTAAAACCCATCAGCGACAACGCTGCACAGGGAGAGCGCGTTCTGACACTTAACGCCTATAGATATTATCTCCGCTCGGACCTCTTTGCATGTTCCACTCGGGCGGATGAATATGTGTCAATTCGCAATGCTTCATTGAATGGTCCCAATTTTTTTTGGGAAGAAGTTTATCGCCAAGGATATACTTACATCGCTTACGAAAAAAATTATAGCGTTCGTCACTTATATATGGATTTTGTTCCTAATCCAAACAACACTCCGCCCTGGATGGAAATTAAACCAATTTACGGAAACCCAGAAGACCAAGTGGTTGCATATAAAATCAATATACTCAAAGCGCCAACCTCCAAATCAATGGAGTGCATGCAAAATGAAAATAGAGTCTGGGAAGTGCGAGCTGCAAATCCGAAATAATCGGATCACTCGTAATTGCAAGTCACAACCTTTTGTCTCTATTTCACCGTAATTTGTTCGAATTGAAGCTCCACCAACTCACGCAGACTCATTTGCCCCAAAACCGTATGTGATATTTGACCTGCAAGAAGCAGCATGATAAATCCATGGATGATACCCCATGCGGAAAGTGCCACCAAATCCGGTGAACCGCTTCGTAGTGTACCTACAGTTTGATTTGCTTCAACAACCGATTTTACCAATTGAAAGTTTTTTTGCGACTCCGCCACAAACTCAGGATATTCCTTTTCGTTTTCCAGCACCCCCGAAAACATGACTTTAAATCGGTCACGGTCATCCAGCGCAAACTGGACATACGCCCAAGCAACCTCAATCAATTGTGTGGAAGGTTTTGTTTTATATTTTTCAGTCACCCCACTGAGCCGTTCATATAACTGACGAAATCCTTCCGTGGAAATTGCCGCGATTAGCGCCTGCTTATCCGCAAAATGGGAATACGGAGCAGTATGGCTTACCCCGGCCCTTTTCGCTACTTTCCGCAAGGATAATCCACTCACGCCATCCTTCGCAAGAATTTCAACTCCCGCTTTGATCAGCGCATTCTTCAAATCGCCATGATGATAAGTTTTCTTTTTCGGCATGTTCTCTCTCAATCTTGACACTGTAAAGATTATAGATAATAATTATTATGCTGTCAAGAATATTCACCGCGAAGAACGCAAAGAAACCTACAAATCCTAGTGGACTAGCGGACTTTGCGGTTCAAAAAAGGAGCCTTAAATGCCCGAATACCAAACCTACAAACAACAAGTGGCCGATACCTGCCACAACCTGCTCGAACACGGCTATCTCAAAGAAACCGAAGGCAACATTTCCGCGCGCATCAGCGGACAAAATGCTTTCGCCATCACGCCATCAAATTATGATTATGCCAAAATGCAGGTCGACGATATTTGCATTCTCGACTTTGATATGCAGCGAGTCGAAGGCGAAATGAAACCATCCATTGAAAGTGGAATGCACGCAGGGGTGTACCAAACCCGTCCTGATGTACATTGCATCATCCACACACATCAACCTTACGCCAGCGCGTTGGCGTTGATCAAAACGCCGATCCCGGCTCTGTTTGACGAACAAGTTTCGCGGCTTGGCCGCAGTGTGGACATTATCTCCTACGCCCCATCTGGGACCGGTTTTCTCAAGAATGCTGTCAAATCCAAAATCAAGAATAACAACAACGCTTTCATGCTGCAAAATCATGGTGTACTGGTTTTCGGCGTGACCATGGAACAAGCCATTCACAATATGGCTTTGCTCGAAAAATGTGCGCTGACTTATTTGCTCGCGATCATTACTGAAAAGAAAATCACAAAGATCCCATTACCCATTCGCGAAATCGCGTTTGCAAAGCTTCGCGCAGACGAAAAGAAATTTGCAGAAATTTGATGTTGTTGCGAGGGCGGTTTTGTTCCTGCCCGAAGCAACCTCCCTCGACCATGTAGAGATTGCTTCGTCAGGAAAAACACCTTCCTTGCAATGACATAGAAGGAAAATAAAATGAACCAACAATACGCCATTTCCGAATACCCCAATGTGGACGAAGTCTACGCCAAATTAGGAAAACTCATCAGCCAGCCGACTCGTCCGGTACGGCACGAGAAAATGAAAGAATATCTCGATTACTTTGAAAACAAATGCGCGCGTTCAAAGCAATTGACCGACGAAGCCAAACAAATCATCCCTGGCGGCGTACAGCATAATCTCGCGTTCAATTATCCATTTCCGATTGCCATCTAAAAAGCGGAAGGCGCGCACCTCTGGGATGCAGACGGTAACAAATACATTGATTTCCTGCAAGCGGGCGGACCGACCATCTTAGGTAGCAACTACGCGCCCGTGCGCGAAAAAGTGATCGAGATGCTGCAAACCTGCGGACCTGTCACGGGACTTTTCCACGAGTACGAATTGAAGCTCGCTCAACTCGTTCAACGCTTCATGCCTTCGATAGAAATGTTCCGCATGTTGGGTTCGGGGACAGAAAGCGTGATGGCGGCAGTCCGCGCGGCGAGGACATTTACCAAGAAAAAATATGTCATCAAAGTCGGCGGCGCATATCATGGCTGGAGCGACTCGATGATATATGGTTTACACATCCCGGGCACAGGCCGCTTGGAAGCAAAGGGAATTCCGCGCGGAGCAAGTGCATCGACGGGCGAGTTTTATCCAAATGCTCTCGGGGCATTGAAGCGTCAGCTTTTTCTGAACATGCTGAGGGGCGGCACCGCAGCGGTCATCGTCGAACCCGTTGGCCCCGAAAGCGGCACGCGTCCAGTTCCAAAAGATTTCAATCAAAAGGTGCGCGAGTTATGCGATGAGTTTGGCGCGTTGTTAATCTTTGATGAAGTGGTTACAGGTTTTCGTATGGGACTTGGCGGCGCACAAGGTTATTTCAATGTAAAGCCCGACCTGACCGTTTTTGGAAAATGCATCACTGGCGGATATCCAATGGCGGGCGCAGTTGGCGGGCGGCGCGATGTGATCGCGACCTTCGCGGCAGGGATCGGCGGCGTGGGCGAACGTGCATACATTGGCGGCACACTTTCGGCAAATCCGCTTTCGTGCGTGGCGGGTTATTACGCATTGCTTGAAATGGAAAAAACAAATGCCGCTGTGATTGCAGGTCAGGCAGGAGACAGGCTCGCAAAAGGTCTGCAAATCATTATCGACAAATATTCCCTGCCGTTTGTCGTTTACAATCAGGGATCGATCGTTCATCTCGAAACAGCCGGCACCATGCTGCTCGATTTCAAACATCCGTTGCGGCTGTTAAAGGAACTTAAACCGCGCAAACATATGATGGAAGAAATGGGCGCGGCATACATGGCAAATGGACTTGTCACATTGGCTGGCTCGCGCATGTATGCTTCAATGGCAGACACAGATGAAGTGATTGACGATGCTCTCAATCGTTTTGAAAATGTATTGAAGGAATGCCAATAAATCACAAGCTATTAATTCTCTCGCCAAATAAAAACAAGTACCGCGCTTTGATAGAAAAAGCGCGGCTTGTTAATTTGGAATTTGCAGATCAGCCAACAGCAGATGTGGATATTGTTCTGGGTGAACCCAGGTCGATTCAGGCCGCACTCGCATCTCTCCCCGCCTTGAACTGGGCGCAATCAACCTGGGCAGGAGTGGAACCTTTGCTGGATCCCGCTTCGCGCCGCAACTATACTCTCACCAATGCCCGCGGAGTCTTTGGCGGACTCATGTCTGAGTATGTCATCGGCTATTTGCTGGCACACGAAAGAAAAATTTTAAAAAGATTTGAAGACCAAAAAAATAAAATCTGGGACGAATCCGAAACTGGAACATTGCTTGGAAAAACAATCGGTTTATTGGGAGTTGGCTCAATCGGAGCTGAGATCGCACGAGCAGCCAAGTTTTTCGGCACGACCGTCCGTGGATATACTCAGAGCAGTGAAACAAGCAAATATGTCGACATGTACTTCCATCCTCTGGAATCAACTTTGGAATCTGACAGCTTGCTGTCAGTGCAGGAACAAACTCCTGCACTCCAGAGTTTCGCCAATGGATTGGATTACCTCATCAACATTCTGCCCAACACTGTGACTACGCGCAGAATTGTCAACACTAATTTACTTAACGCACTTCCTCCTCATGCGCTCTTTATCAACGTCGGGCGCGGACAAACAGTGGACGAATCCGCTTTGATCGAAGCGCTCAACCAAAACAAAATTGCCGCTGCGGTGTTAGATGTATATGAAAAGGAACCTCTTCCAAAAGAGCATCCATTTTGGACTACACCTAACCTGTTGATGACCTTCCATACTGCCGCACCAAGCCTGGCAGAAGATATAGCGAAAATATTTGTCGAGAATTACAATTTGTTCATTGAAAACAAGCCGTTGAAATATCAAGTGGATTTTGAAAGAGGATATTAGCGAAGTAAATTGGCAGATTGGTAAATTGGTATTTGGTTCTCCAAAGTCCAACCTCCAATTCCCAATTTACTAATTCCCAATTCCCGAACTCAGGAGCTTTCATGACAACACAATATAAGGTTTTCCCATATCGTTGGGTGGTACTGGCTGTCTTTATGTTGGTCAATCTCACCATCCAAATCCTGTGGATTTCGTACGCGCCGATCACAGGTCCTGCCGCCAAGTTTTATGGCGTGACCGATTTACAAATTGGGCTATTGTCCATGTCGTTCATGATCGCATTTATCCCATTGTCCATCCCAGTTTCGTGGGTCATCGATACTTATGGCTTTCGGTTGGCGGTCGGCATTGGCTCAGTCATGATGGGTATTTTCGGCGTCATGCGCGGAATGGCAGGGACGAATTACACGTTGGTCTTATGGAGCACCTTCGGCATTGCTGCCGCACAGCCGTTCCTGCTCAACACGTGGACGAAAGTCCCAGCTAACTGGTTTGCAATTGAAGAACGCGCCACAGCGGTTGGACTTGTGACGCTGGCAAGTCTCGTCGGCACAGCACTAGGCATGGTCCTAACTCCAATATTTATGGAAAGCATGTCCATGTCCATTTCCACCATACAACTTTATTATGGCGCCATTGCCGCAGTTTCAGCAGTTTTATTTATCGTCCTATCGCGCGAGACACCTCCCACCCCACCCTGCCCACCTGGACAGGATGTCCGCGCTTTAATGTTGGACGGATTAAAACACGCATTAACTGTAAAGGTGTTTTGGTATGGGTTGGCGATTATATTTGTTGGGCTTGGTATTTTCAACGGCGTAACCACCTGGGTCGAGACCATCATTCGTCCGCGTGGATTCACTCCAAATGATGCGGGCACACTTGGCGCATTGATGATCGTCGGCGGCGTGATCGGCGCGGTGGTCCTTCCCGCGCTCTCCGATAAATACCGCAAGCGACAGTTGTTTCTTTTTATCTCCTTTACTGGCGCAATCCCAGGGCTGATCGGCTTGACTTACGCTAAATCAGGAGTCTTGTTGTTCGTATCAGCATTCGTGCTGGGATTTTTCCTAACCAGCGCCATGCCTGTCCTTATGCAATATGCTGCCGAGGTGACACATCCAACGCCCGAAGGCACTTCCAATGGATTGGTACAACTTTTTGGGCAGGCTTCCGTGGTTTTTGTATATTTTATGGAAGTGCTAAAAACCTCAGACGGTTCGTTTACTCCTGCCTTATTAGTGGCTGCGGGCTTTTTGGTCGTCAGCCTGTTCTTCATTTCGCAAATGAAAGACCCACAAGAACTCGTCCAAAATAAATAAGGAAAGTTTATGTCTCCCAGCCTGAATGACATTCGCGAAGCCGCAACGCGCATCAAACCATATGCGCACCGCACGCCTGTACTAACCAACGAAAGTTTGAATCAAAAAGTGGACACGCAGGTCTTTCTCAAATGCGAGAATTTTCAAAAAGTCGGCGCGTTCAAGTTTCGCGGGGCGTGCAATGCGGTTTACTCATTGACAGAGGAAGAAGCTGCACACGGAGTCTGCACGCACTCATCGGGGAATCACGCACAAGCGCTGGCTCTTGCGGCAAGGATGCGCGGAATTCCCGCATACATTGTGATGCCCAACAATGCTCCATCGGTAAAGAAAAATGCCGTGGCTGGTTATGGTGGCTTGATCACGTTTTGTGAGCCGACTCTCGAGGCAAGAGAAAGCACACTGGACAGAATCAGGCTTGAGACGGGTGCGGTCGTTGTCCATCCATATAATGATGAGCGCGTGATCGCAGGTCAAGGCACTGCGACTTTGGAATTATTGGAGGATATCCCAGACTTGGATGTGATCATTGCGCCTGTCGGCGGCGGCGGATTATTGAGCGGAACGGCCATCGCAGCAACGGAGATCAAAAAGGGAATCAGTGTGATTGCTGGCGAACCTGAAATGGCAGATGATGCGTTTCTTTCGATGAAGGCAGGCAAGATTATTCCCTCCAAAGATCCAGGAACAATTGCAGACGGATTGCTCACGTCGCTCGGTACGCTGACATTCCCAATTGTTCAACAACGTGTCGAGCAAATTGTAACCGTGAGCGAAGCAGGGATTATTGAATCGATGAAATTTATTTGGGAGCGCGCCAAAATTATCATCGAGCCATCATCTGCTGTTGCGATCGGTGTGATGTGGGAAAAGAAAATTGATTTGCATGGACTCAAAATCGGAGTCATTATCAGCGGCGGAAATGTTGACCTC
>Ga0302321_100006645_pt1 | contig 10184 bp, 7 predicted proteins | sample Fen_T0_1_FD_202505 | JGI IMG/M metagenome (GOLD analysis project Ga0302321, IMG submission 202505) | Peat permafrost microbial communities from Stordalen Mire near Abisko, Sweden - Fen_T0_1 | ecosystem: Environmental > Terrestrial > Soil > Wetlands > Permafrost | place: Sweden: Abisko... | reverse complement strand
TCACTTCGGTTCCAGGAATCCACTGCAGCACTTCGCGTGTCTTCTGCCCGGTGTTCTGCACGCGCGAGTGACAGGGAATGTGATAGCTGACCTTGCCCAGCGCACGCGGGAATTCCTTCTTCAGCAGGCCGTCCTTGTCGCGCAGCACGAAATACTCGAACGGATCGAACATCGCCTCCGCCACCGCCGCCACATCCGAATCATCGGGGAACAGCAACGGCAGTTCCTGCTTGTACATCAGCGTGCACGACGGAACCGGAGTCACTATGGCGTAGCCCTCGCGCGCCAGCGCCGCAAGTTGCGGAATGTTCACGTTCTTCAGCGCCTCGACTGCGGCCAGGTCGCCCAGTTCGAGCTTCGGCATCCCGCAGCACGCTTCCTTCGCGACGGTCCGATAAGGGATCTCGTTGTGCGCGAGCACCTTGAGCAGGTCATGACCGATGCCCGGCTCGTTGAAGTTCACGTAACAGGTGGCGAATACCGCGACCTTGCCTGGCGTACGCGCGCCGTCGCGGACCGGCCACGCCAACGATGGCTCGGCATGCGATAGGAAACGCTTCGTCGCATACGGCGGCAACTTTGCCGCCGCCGCGATGCCCGCGACCTTGTCGCCGATCTTGCGCAGCGAGGGCGTAGTGCTGGCCGCGTTCACCATCTGCACGACCACGGGAATGGTCGCGAGCTTGCCGACCCGATCCGTGGACGTCAGGATGCGATCGCGAACCTTGACTTCACCCTTGGCGAATTTCTGCGCCTTGGCCCGCAGCATCAGGTGGGGGAAATCCAGGTTCCACGGGTGCGGCGGCACGTACGGGCACTTGGTCATGTAGCAGACGTCACACAGATAGCACTGGTCGACGACACTGCCGAAGTCCGCCTTGTCGACGCTGTCGAGTTCGCCGGTCTTGCTTTCGTCGATGAGGTCGAAAAGCGTCGGGAACGACCCGCACAGGCTCACGCACCGGCGGCACGTATGGCAGATGTCGAAGACGCGTTCCAGTTCGAGCTCGAGCGCGTCCTGCTCGTAAAACGCCGGGTTTCGCCAATCCAGCGGATGGCGAGTGGGCGCTTCGAGGCTTCCCTCCCGCATTGCCAACGCGTCAGTCCGCCAACGCGTCCAACGCCTTCTGGAAGCGGTTGGCGTGCGACCGTTCAGCCTTGGCGAGCGTTTCGAACCAGTCGGCGATTTCGTCGAACTGCTCGTCGCGCGCCGACTTGGCCATGCCCGGATACATGTCGGTGTATTCGTGCGTCTCGCCGGCAACGGCGGCCTTCAGGTTGTCGCGCGACGAGCCGATCGGCAGGTCGGTGGCGGGGTCGCCCACCTGCGCGAGATAGTCGAGGTGCCCGTGCGCGTGGCCGGTCTCGCCTTCGGCGGTGGAGCGGAACAGCGCGGCGACATCGTTCTGACCTTCGACGTCGGCCTTGTTTGCGAAATAGAGGTACCGGCGGTTGGCCTGCGATTCACCCGCAAATGCGGCCTTCAGGTTTTCATGCGTCTTGGTGCCCTTCAGGTTCTTCATGCTGCTCTCCTCATCTGGGATTGGCCGGGGATTTTGTCGTGCCTGGGGCCAAGTCCTTCCGCCCACATTGTAAGTCTGCGCCCCCGGGCGGGCATCGTCTAATTGAATGTGCCAATATTCGCGATAGTTTTGTCTAATCGCAAAATCCCCACACACGGACAAAAGGTTACCGAATGAAGATTGCCGACACGGCCCTCGACCAGTTGTTCCGCGATGCGAGGACGCACAACGCCTTCGTTGGGCCGGTCACCGACGCCGACCTGCGCGAAATCTACGACCTTATGAAGTGGGGGCCGACGTCTGCCAACAGCACGCCGGCGCGCTTCGTCTTCGTGCGCACGGACGAGGCGAAGGAAAAGCTGCGCCCCGCGGTCTCGGCGAGCAACCTCGCCAAGACGATGGCGGCGCCCGTCGTCGTCATCGTCGCCTACGATCTCGAATTCTACGAACTGCTGCCGAAGCTCTTTCCGCACACCGACGCCCGCAGCTGGTTCGCCGGCAAGGCGGAAAGCCACATCCGGGACAACGCGTTCCGCGGCGGCACGCTGCAGGGGGCCTACTTCATCGTCGCGGCACGCGCGCTGGGTTTCGACTGCGGCCCGATGGGAGGCTTCGACAACACGTTGCTGGACGCCGCGTTCTTCCCCGATGGCCGGTGGAAGTCGAACTTCCTGATCAACCTGGGCCACGGCGACCCGGCCAATCTTCGGCCGCGCAATCCGCGGCTCAGCTTCGACGAGGCGTGCCGGACCATCTAGCCGCCGCGGATGAGGGCGTCCGGAATCGCGTAGCGCTCTTCCGGCGCAATCTTCACGATCGTGGTGTCGCCATCGCGCGCGAAGGTCATCGGGTCCATGGCGTCGGACGCTGCGGGTTCACCCTTGACGAACAGGATCTGGCGCTTCAATCCATTGGCGCTGCGCACCTCGACGCTGGCCGTGCCATCGAATCCGCGCCGGATGACGAAAGTCTCGCATTGCTGTGGCTTCGATTCGAACGGTGGCGTGCACGCAACCGTTGCCGATGCGTGGAATCGCGTGCCGGGGATCATCGCATCCTTCGCCGCGGGCAGGGGCGCAAGCGGCCTTCCTGTGACTCCGACGGTGAGCGTGTAGTTGCTGCTCTCGTTACGCCGCGCAGCGGGCCGCATCAGGTAGACACGCACCGTGTAGTCGCCGTCGGTCGGCAGAATCCCCTTGTACCCGCTGCCGTCCCGACCGACGAACATCGCGACGTCCGCGGAACCCGGCGGCAGGACATTGAAGTAGTTCTGCGCATTGGACCCTTTGAGCGCGACGTCCAGTGACTGCCCTGCGCCGGCTCGCACCCGGTAATCGATGGTCTGGTCGCCGCTGAGGCGGCCCTTGACCGTTGCCTCGGACGAGCCCTTGGCGAATTGAACGGTCTCCTGGCGTATCGCATCGGCTGCATGAGCCGCAACACTGCCGACCGCTGCAACCGCGATCGCAATCGGCACCACCAACCGGCGGATCAACATCGCCGCCATCCCTCAGTCGATTCGCTCGTAGGCCGGCAGCGTCAGGAACTCGACGAAGGTGTCGTTGTTGACGAGGTCGGCGAAGATCTTCGCGGCGTCATCGTATTTGCCGGCGCCGAAGGCGTCGCCGAGCAGTTCGCGGATTCTCTTCATTTCCTCGGGGATCATCGCGGCAACCATGCCCTTCGTCACCTTGCGGCCGTCGTCGAGCACGCCTTTTGGCGAACGCATCCACTGCCACACCTGCGAGCGCGAAATCTCCGCGGTGGCGGCGTCTTCCATCAGGTTGAAGATCGGCACCGCGCCCTGTCCGGCCAGCCACGCCCCGATGTACTGGATCGCGACGTTGATGTTGAGGCGCAGGCCTTTTTCCGTGATCGGCGTTTCCGGCTCGAAGCGCACCAGGTCTGCGGCGCCGACACGCACGTCGTCGCGCTTCTTCAAAGCGATCTGGTTGGGCGTGGGCATGATCCGATTGAATGCCTCCAGCGCCACGGGAACCAGCCCGGGATGCGCGACCCACGTGCCGTCGTGTCCGTAGGTGGCCTCGCGTTCCTTGTCGACCTTCACTTTCGCGAATGCCTCGGCGTTGGCCTTCTCGTCATTCTTGACCGGGATCTGCGCGGCCATGCCGCCCATTGCATGGATGTTGCGGCGGTGGCAGGTCTTGATCAGCAGTTCGGCGTAGCTCTTGAGGAAATGCGTCGTCATGGTGACCAGCGCGCGGTCGGCCAGGCAGAATTCCTTGTTGCTGCGGAACTTCTTGATGCAGGAAAAAATGTAGTCCCAACGACCGGCGTTGAGACCCGCCGAATGCTCGCGCAACTCGAACAGGATCTCGTCCATCTCGTACGCCGCGACAATCGTCTCGATCAGGACGGTCGCCTTCACGGTACCGACAGGGATGCCGAGCTCCGCTTGCGCCATCATGAAGACGTCGTTCCACAGCCTCGCCTCGAGGTGGCTTTCGAGCTTGGGCAGGTAAAAGTAAGGGCCGCTGCCGCGCGCGACAAGCTCTTTGGCGTTGTGGAAGAAGTAGAGCCCGAAGTCGAAGATGCCGCCGGACACCGCCTGCCCGTCGATCTTCACGTGCTTTTCCGGCAGGTGCCAGCCGCGCGGACGCACGAACAGCGTGGCGATCTTGTCTTTCAGCGCATAGGACTTGCCCTCCGGCGAAACGAAGTCGATGCGGCGGCGGATGGCATCGCGCAGGTTGATGTGGCCCTGGATGTTGTTGTCCCAGCGCGGTGTGTTGGCGTCCTCGAAGTCGGCCATGAAGACCTGCGCGCCGGAGTTGAGCGCGTTCACGATCATCTTGCGGTCGACCGGCCCGGTGATCTCCACACGGCGGTCCGTGATATCGGCGCCTACGGGCGCACAGGTCCAGTCGCCTTCGCGCACGGCACGCGTTCCGGGCAGGAAATCGGGCAGCTTGCCGGTGTCGAATTCCGCCTGCCGGTGCGCGCGCCGGGCCAGCAGCTCCTCGCGCCGCCCCCCGAAGGCGCGCTGCAGCTTGGCGACGAAAGCCATCGCCTCCGGCGTCAGGATCTGCGCGAATTCGGGCGTGATGCGACCGGCGATCTCGATGCCGGGACCGTAAACGGGGGTGCTCATGGGGTTCCTTGTGGACGAGACACCATCGCGGCACCGGCCCGGGACGCTTCCGCCGCGCCGGCGCAACCGATGGTCAGTTGCGAAACCATAATTCTAACCGATCGGCGCGACCGGATCGGCCGCGCCCGAGCGGTCAGGCGTAGGTCGCGCGCCGCGCTGCGGGTTGCACCAGCATGCCCTGTGCGATGCCGCGATTGACGGCGCTGACGACCGCCCGCAACGTGGCGGTGACGATGTTCGGGTCGAGGCCGACGCCGTACACCGTCTGCTCGGTGCCGATGCGCAGCTGCACGTAGGCGACGGCCGTTGCGTCCTCACCGGCGCCGACGCCGTGCTCGTGGTAATTCTGCACGTGGATGTCGAAGCCGCCGTCCTCGCGCAGCGCGTGGACGAAGGCATCGACCGGCCCGTTGCCCGCGCCGGTCAGCACGACTTCCTTGCCGTCGACCAGCAAATGCGCGCTCAGCTGCTCGATCGTGCCGTCGGCAACGTTGTGCTGGGCGCGGTGGCCCGCGAACGCGATTGGCAGCGTCGCCGCCGTGTATTCTCGATCGAAGGCGGCGCGGATGTCCGCAGGCGTGAGTTCCTTGCCGGTGGCATCGGTGATGCGCTGGATCACCTGGCTGAATTCGATCTGCAGAAGACGCGGCAGCGCCAGGCCGAAGTCGCGTTCCAGAAGATAGGCGATGCCACCCTTGCCGGACTGGCTGTTGACGCGGATCACCGCGTCGTAGGTGCGGCCGACGTCGGCGGGGTCGATCGGCAGGTACGGCACGTCCCACACCGCGTTGCCGCGGGCCATTTCGGTGGCGCGCGCGGCCAGGCCCTTCTTGATCGCGTCCTGATGCGAGCCGGAGAATGCCGTGAACACGAGATCGCCGCCATACGGATGGCGCGGATGTACCGGCAGCTGGTTGCAGTGCTCCACCGTGCGGATGATCTCGTTGATGTCGGAAAAGTCGATGCCCGGATCGATGCCCTGGGTGAAGAGGTTCAGTCCCAGCGTCACCAGGCAGACGTTGCCGGTGCGCTCGCCGTTGCCGAAGAGGCAGCCCTCGATGCGCTGCGCGCCCGCCATCAGCCCCAGCTCGGCGGCCGCGACGCCGCAGCCCCGGTCGTTGTGCGGATGCAGCGACAGCACGATGGCGTCGCGTCGCGCGAGGTGCCGCGACATCCACTCGATCTGGTCGGCATAGATGTTGGGCGTGGCCATCTCGACCGTCGCCGGCAGGTTGATGATCATCTTGTGTGTCGGCGTGGGCAGCCAGACATCGTTCACCGCGTCGCACACCTCGACCGCGAAGTCCAGTTCAGTGCCGGTGAAGCTCTCCGGCGAATACTGGTACGTCCAGCGCGTCTCCGGCTGCGCCGCCGCGCAATCGCGGATGATCTTCGCACCGGCCACCGCGATGGCCTTGACGCCGTCGCGGTCGAGCCCGAACACCACGCGCCGCTGCGTCGTCGACGTCGAGTTGTAGAGGTGCATGATCGCGCTCTTCGCCCCCTTCAGCGCCTCGAACGTGCGCTTGATCAGCGGCTCGCGCGCCTGCGTCAACACCTGCACGGTGACGTCCTCAGGGATCAAGTCTTGCTCGATCAGCTTGCGCGCAAAGTCGAAATCGGTCTGGGACGCGGCGGGAAAGCCGATTTCGATTTCCTTGTAGCCCAACTTGACCAGCAGCCGGAACATGCGCAGCTTGCGCTCCGCGTCCATCGGTTCGATCAGCGCCTGGTTGCCGTCGCGCAGGTCGACGCTGCACCACACGGGCGGGCTCGTGATCACGCGCGACGGCCACGTGCGGTCGGGCAACGCGATCGGTGCGAACGGCTTGTACTTGGACGACGGGTCGATATTCATGGAGCGCTCTCTGGGCGGAAACCGGGCTGGATGGACGGCCGGCGCAATCGTTTCCCTTGCTCCGGAGGACGCTGCCTTGGGCCGTGCTCGAATTGTGGGAGGGGTTTTATGTGCGCGCGGGGCGCAGCAGAAGCAGCAGACCGCCGCAGACGAGCGCAAGCGGGGACGCGGAAATGGTCCGGGCGCAGGTGGCGGTGAAATTGCGGCAGCTCATCGTGTCAACACTATCCGATTTTGTGCGGCACCGCAAGGGGCGCGAAAGAGGCCCTTGCCTTGGGGCGCTGGCATAATCGCCGGGCCATGAACCAGACCCCAATTAGCCTGCAGAAGACGGTGTGGCGCGGTTGGCCGTTCGTGTTCTTGATCGCCACCTGGCTGGTCGTGGCAACACAGCAGATCACGCTGCCCGGCGTCTACATGGATGCCGTGGATCCCGACTACCTTGCGGTCGCCCTGCTCAACCGCAACGCGCAGCCGATCTCCGCGTGGCTGCTCGGCGGCAACTACCTGTTCCACCGCGCTCCGTTCCTCATTTCGTTCTATCACGGCTCGCAGCAAGTCTGGCTGGGCCTGCCGTTCTTCGCGCTGTTCGGGACAACGGTCACCGGCTTGCGGCTGACCCACGCGATGTTCGCGCTGGGTATCCTGGCGGCGCTGTACGTCTTGCTCGTCCGCGGCGGCCTCAAGCCATGGCAGGCGGCACTTGCCGGCGCGGCATTGGCCGTTGACCCCGCGTTCTCGTATGCGTTTCGCACGCAGAGCTACATCACGCTGGCGCCCACGGCGTGGCTGCTGCTCTCGCTCTACGCAATGCAGCGCGCGAGTGCGTCGGCGACGCGCGCGCGGCCTTGGCTGGTCGCCAGCGGCACGTTGCACGGCCTCGCGATCGTCGGCTATTTCATTTACGCGTTCTACCTGCCGGCAATGGCGCTGGCGCTCTGGCTGTGGTGCCGCGGTCGCCCGGCCGCGCATGCAAATGGGTGGCCGCGGGAATGGCTGCTCCCATGGCTGCTTGGACTCGCGATCGGCGGGATCTTCTATCCGATCGGCTACGGGCTCTTCATCCGCGATTCCGGAGGGCTGTCCCAGGCATGGGCGCTGTTCCAGCAGACGCAGCAATCGTTGGGAGCCTTCAGCGCCAGGATGTCGCTCGGGGATCGCATCGCGCATATCGCGACGATGCTCGAGGCCGTCATCGGCAACTGGTTCCACCACCAGCTCATCTTCGGCGAATATGCGCCGCTGCCGGGTTCCGTGCCGAAGTTGTGGCTCCTCGTCTTCGTGCCCGCCGCATTGTGGATGTACGCCGAGCTGCGCGGCGGCGCTTCGACGCTGTTGCGCGTCGTCATTGCGCTGCCGGTCTCGTTTGCCGCCGTCGCGCTGATCTTCGGCAGCCGCCTGCAGGGACACCATTTCGTTCCGCTGCTGCCGATTGTCTACGCGGCGCTCGCCGTCGCCATGTTCGAGACAGCCGCCGCGCAGCCCAAACGCCGCTGGTTGCACACAGTCGCCGCGCTCGGCTTCGCCGCACTCGCCACCCTCAACATGGCGGGCCAGGTGGTCGAGGCGCGCCGTCTGGCGGAAACGCGGGGCACCGGCTACTTTTCCGACGCGATCAACCGACTGGCAGACGACCTCAACGCGCTGCAAGCGAAGCCCTTCCTCTACATTCCGGACTGGGGGCTATCGATGCCGGTGGCGTTCCTGACGCGAGGCACGGTCGGCATGGACTCCGTGGTGAACGTCACGGTGGCGCGCAGGATGCTGTGCGACGGCCGCAACGTCGCGTTCGCGGTAATCACCGGCAACCGCGCCGCGCGCATTGAACGCTGGCAAGAGGAATTGCGCTGGGGCGCGCCGGCGGTGACCGCGTATGCCCAGGCCGACGGCAAGGTCGTATTCGAACTCGCAACGTTCAGCGCGCGTCGCGATGCGCCGGCTTGCGCGGGAGAGCGCTAACTGTTGCGGGACGCGCCAGCGGCAAGATACGCCAGCCGCTTGGCTTCGCGGCGCCCGCGCGCCACGCTGGCCAGGATGACGCCGCACGCTATCGAAAGTGAGGCCATCAGCATCAATCCGGTGGCCAGCACGGCCGTCGGCAGCCGTGGCACCAGGCCCGTCTCCATGAATTCGAAGATCACGCCCGTGCCGAGCGCGAGCCCGGCCGCGGCCAACAGCAGGGCCAGGCCGGCGAAAAACGGGAGCGGCCTTTCGTCCCGGAAGAGCCGGGCCATCGTGGCGAGGATGCGAAAACCGTCGCGATAGGTCGAAAGCTTGCTCGACGATCCTTCGGGCCTTTCGAAATAGCGCGTGCGGATTTCCGCGGCGGGCACGCGCAGCTCCAGCGCGTGCACGGTGAGCTCGGTCTCGATCTCGAAGCTTCGCGCCTCCATCGGGAACGACTTGACGAAGCGCCGCGACAGCACGCGATAGCCCGAGAGCATGTCGGTCGGGCGCTCGCCGAAGAGCGCGCCCAGCAGCACGTTGAACGCGCGATTACCCAGCCGATGCCCGCGTCGGTACGCGGCCGTGCGTTCCTCGTCGTCGCGGATGCCGGTGATGAGGTCCAGGTCGTCTCGGATGAGTAGCGCCACCATCTCCGGTGCGCGCGACGCGTCGTACGTCGCGTCGCCATCGGTCATCACGTAGATGTCGGCGTCGACTTCCGCGAACATCCGCCGCACCACAACGCCTTTGCCAGGTCGCGGTTCGCGCCGCACGACCGCGCCTGCGGCCCGCGCAATGTCGCCTGTGCCGTCGGTGGAACGGTTGTCGTAGACGTAGACCGTGGCGCCGGGGAGCGCGGCGCGGAAGTCGGCAACGACGCGCGCGATCGTCGCGGCCTCGTTGTAGCAAGGCACAAGTACCGCAATCCGCGACGGCGTTGCCACTGCAGTTACTCCCCCCGAGCCATTCGAACAGCCTATCAGTTGCCGGTCGACTGGAACATTATCCGTGAACGCCCCGGCCCGGTGGCATAATCCGCGCGCCATGTCCGATTCCGTCATTGCTTCCGCGCCGCCGACGAACGGACCGGGCCCGTTTCCGCGCGCGTACTGGCCGTGGCTGGCCCTGCTGCTGGCCATCCACGGGGCGGTCCTGCTCTGGGCGGTCTCGGCGGCGTGGGTGACGCCCCCGACTTTCTGGCGCCCCGAAGGATTCTTCAACGTCACCGTGGCAGCCCTTGCCTGCTTCGGCGCGGCCATCGCGTATCGTGGCCGCTACGCGCGCGCGATCGCCTGGAATGGAGCGGTCCTCGTCGCCTCGGCCCTGCTGACGCCCGCGGTGACGCTGGTCGTCGCCACCCAGCTGTTGAACGCCTTCGTCATCGGCGACCGCGTCCTTGCCTTCGCAAACGCGCGAGGCACCGATCCCAACGCACCGCACTTCGCCGTCGCCACGCTGACCGGCGTCGCACTCTGGATCGGAATCCAGGCGGCGGCCGCGCCGCTGAACGTCCACTACCTGCCCGTCTACGCGGCCGCCTTGATCCTGCCGCTGCTGATCTGGTGGCGCACGACCGCCGTTGCGCTGCGGGACATGGGGCGGGTGCTGGTGCAGCGTGGCCCTCCCCTGGGCGCGTCGGAACGCTGCTGGACCGTGGTGCTGATGACGATGGTCGTGCTGCACCTGTTCGTCGTCGCCAAGCCGGAAGTGGGCTACGACGCGCTGGCGATGCACCTGCAGATTC
>Ga0302321_100006644_pt1 | contig 10184 bp, 10 predicted proteins | sample Fen_T0_1_FD_202505 | JGI IMG/M metagenome (GOLD analysis project Ga0302321, IMG submission 202505) | Peat permafrost microbial communities from Stordalen Mire near Abisko, Sweden - Fen_T0_1 | ecosystem: Environmental > Terrestrial > Soil > Wetlands > Permafrost | place: Sweden: Abisko... | reverse complement strand
GCCGGCCGGCGCCGGGCTGCGCGGGCGGGCGTGCCGGTCGTCCCGGCGTCCCGGGGGCCGGTGGTGTCGGCAGGGACGTCGGGCCGGGTCGCCGCCCGGTCGGGGCGGCCCGTGGCGCGGCTGCTACGGCGGGTGCGCACCGCCGTCCGGGCACCGGCGTCGCGCACGGTGTCCCGATCGGGCGCCGCCGGGCGCTCGTCGACGTCGGCGCGGCGCGGCCCGCCGGGGGCCGGCGCCGGGACGACGTCGGCCGCGGCCTGGTCGGGCCGGGACGCCGGGCCGGGCGCGGCGCTGACCGTCAGGCTGGCCTGGAGCGCCTGCAGGAAGTCGGCGCCCGTCGAGACCACCGGGTCGGCGGTCGCGTCGGTGACCGCCGTGCGGGTGCTCACGGTCGCGGTGGTGGTGATGGTCATCGCAGTGCCTCCCAGGCGTCGGTCACGCGCTGCAGTTCGGTGGCGGTATCAGGGGTGGACGTGAGCCCGGACAGCGACGACAGGCCCGCGGTCGACAGCAGCTGGGAGCGGGCCAGCGCGAGCGCACCCGCCCCGCCCTGGCCCGCCCCGCCCTGGCCCACGGCGCCGGCCGCGACGGCGGCGGGCGCGACGGCGGCGGGCGCGACGGCGGCGGGCGCCACCCGCCGGATCCCCGAGATCGCGCCGTAGCCGGCGATGTCGTGGACGCCGACGGTCGAGCCGCTGTGCGGGGCGTCGATCATCTTGCCGTCGCCCACCACGATGCCGACGTGGTGCGCCGGTGACCCGAAGAACACCAGGTCGCCCGGACGGGCCTGGGCCAGGGAGGGGACGGCGGTGCCGGCCCGCGCCTGGTCCGCGGCCACGCGCGGGAGCTGGACGCCGAGCTTGCCGTACACCAGCTGCGTCAGCCCGGAGCAGTCGAGCCCGCTCGCCGGATCGGTGCCGCCCCAGCGGTAGGGGACACCGGTGAACGTCTTCGCGAGGGCCACCGCCCGGTCGCCGGCGTCCGCCTGCGCGCCGTCGCCGGTGCCCGTCACGCCGTCCGCGCCGGTGAGCCCCAGCGCGTCGGCGAGCGCCGACGAGAAGCCGGTGCCGGACGCCCCCGTCGCGACGGACGCCGACGACGTGCCGCCCCCGAGCATCCCGCTCGACGTCAGCCCGAGCCGGGCCTGCAGCGCCGCGATGCGGCTGGTCACCTGGTCCAGACCCGAGGAGCTCACGCCTGGTCACCTCCGGAGGGATCCGGACGGCGGGTCAGCGCCGCCAGCTCGTCGGTCGCCTTCTGGTCGGCGCGGGCGTCCGCGTCGGCCACCGCCAGCCGGTGCCGCTCGTGCAGCGACTCCACCGCCCGCAGGTCCGAGCGCGCCGCGTTCCAGGTGGCCATCGCCGCCAGCTCCCGGCCCTGCGCGAGGCCGACCCGCTCGCCGGCGCGCGCGAGGTCGTCGCGGAGCCGGGCCCGTCGGGCCGCCGCCGACTCCAGCTCGTACGGGGCGGCGCTGTGCGACGGCGCCTGCGTCGTCCGTAGCTGGCGGCGCAGCTCGTCCCGATAGGACAGCGCGGCCATCACCTCGCGGCGGGCGGCGCCCAGGGCGCGGGCGGCGTCCGCCAGCTTCCCGGAACGCAGCTTCTCGACGGCGGCCAGCCGGAAGCGGCGGTTCACGACGCGCTCCCGGCGAGGACGGCGCCGAGGTACGCCCAGGCGTCGGCGGCGTCCACGACCTCGTCGGGCCGCTGCCGCAGGAAGGCCTCGAGCTGCGGGCGGAGCGCGATCGCGACGTCGACGTCCGGGTCGCTCCCCGCGGCGTACGCGCCCACCTCGATGAGCTCCCGCGCGTCCCGGAAGGCCGCCAGCAACCGCCGCGCGACCGCCGCCAGGGTGACCCGCTCGGGGGCCAGCACGGCCCGTTCCACCCGGGAGATCGACTCCAGGACGTCGATGCTCGGGAAGTGCCCGGCCGTCGCCAGCCGCCGCGACAGCACCACGTGCCCGTCGAGGATGCCGCGGACGGTGTCGCCGATCGGGTCCTGCAGGTCGTCGCCCTCGACGAGCACGGTGTACAGCGCGGTGATGCTGCCGCTCTCGCCGGGTCCCGAGCGCTCCAGCAGCCGCGGCAGCATCGCGAAGACGCTGGCCGGGTAGCCCCGGGTGGCGGGGGGCTCGCCGGCGGCCAGCGCGACCTCGCGCTGGGCCAGCGCCGTCCGGGTGATCGAGTCGACGACGAGCAGCACGTCGAAGCCCTCGTCGCGGAACCACTCGGCGATCCGGGTCGCGGTGAACGCCGCGGTGAGCCGCAGCATCGGCGGGTCGTCGCCGGTCGCGAGGACGACGACGGTCCGGGCGCGCGAGGCCTCGTCCAGGGTGTCCTCCAGGAACTCCCGGACCTCCCGGCCCCGCTCGCCCACCAGCGCGACCACCCGGATCGGTGCCGCCGTCCCGCGCACGCACATCCCCAGCAGCGTCGACTTGCCCACTCCGGACCCGGCCATGATGCCGACCCGCTGCCCGGCCCCGACCGGGATGAGCGTGTCCAGCGCCCGGACCCCGGTGGGCAGCGCGGTGTCGACCCGGCGGCGCAGCAGCGGGTTCGGCGCGGACTGCTCCAACGGGACGTCGACGACGTCCGCGAGCGGCCCGCGCCCGTCCATCGGCCGGCCCAGCGCGTCGACGACGCGGCCCAGCAGCCCCGGCCCGGCGGGCACGGTCGCCGCCGCGCCGGAGGGCAGCACCGCGTCGCCCGCCGTGATCCCGACCGTGGAGCCCAGCGGCATGCACGTCGCCCCCCAGGAGTGGACGGCGACGACCTGCGCCGGCACCGGGGCCGCCCCGCCGGCACCGAGCACGGTCATCAGGTCGCCGACGCCGACGCGCACGCCGGACACCCGGATGCCCAGCCCGACGACGTCCGTGACGTGCCCGCGGACGGCGGGCCGCGCGGCCTCCGCGGCGTGCCCCAACCGCTCGCGCAACAGTCGTTGCGTCTCGGCGAGCTCCAGCAGGATCAGGTCGCTGGTCATGGACGGAGCACCTCCTCGGCGGCGGCGAACGCGGCGCGCAGGTCGACGGGCAGGGACTGCAGCGGGGTCCGGGCGACGACGGTGCCGGGGGCGACGGTGTCGTCCGGCACGAGCCGCAGGCCCTCGAACGTCGCCTCGACGCGCTCGCCGTCCGGGCCGAACAGCTCGAGGTCGCCGGGGTGCACGTGCAGCGCCACCACCTCGGAGGCCGGCAGCAGTCGCAGGGCCACCCGTGCGGCCTCCAGCACCTCGCCGTCCAGCGCCGCCAGTTCGCGGGCGAAGCCGGCGGCGGCGACGCCGAGGGCGCCGTCCACCAGGACGTCGAGCAGGTCGTCCCAGGCGGGCACGACCTGCTCGCCCAGGGTGCGCGCCGCCTGGGCGAGCGCGGCGAGCATGCCCTGGGCCCGCGTCGTCAGGGCCCGCCGGGTGGCCTCCTCGCGCGCGGCCCGCTCGGCGATCTCGACGACCTCGCGTTCGGTGGCGGCCCGCCGGCCCTGGGCCCAGCCCGCGGCGTAGCCCTCGGCGAGGGCCTGCGCCCGGGCGCTCCGGGAGACCTCGGCGATCTGCCGCCCGATGCGCGGGTCGGCCCAGCCCGGCTGCTCGACGAGCGGCCGGTCGAAGCGGACCGCGGTCGCCGCCGCGGCGTGCTCACCGGACCGCACCTGCGCGGTCCGGTGCTGCTCGGGCAGCGCGCGGTAAGGATCAGTCGACAAGGGCTTCGTCGCCGCCCCTCATGATCTGGATCTGGCCGGAGGCCTCCAGGGCGCGGATCTCGGCGACCACCTTGGCCTGCGACTCCTCGACCTCGGAGAGGCGCTTCGGGCCGAGCAGCTCGATCTCCTCGGAGAGGTTCTCGGCGGCGCGGGTCGACAGGTTCCGCATGATCTTCTCGCGGACGGCGGTGCTGACGCCCTTGAGCGCCAGCGCCAGGTCGCCGCTCTGCACGTTCCGGAGCACGAGCTGGATCGCCTTGTCGTCGAGGGACGTGATGTCCTCGAAGATGAACATCTTGGCGCGCACCTGCTCGGCGAGCTCGGGGCTGACCGTCTCCAGGCCCTCCAGGATCATCCGCTCCGTCGACCGGTCGGCCCGGTTGATGATGGCGACCAGCGGCTCCACACCGCCGACCGCGGACAGCTCCTGCGGGCCGAGAACGGTGGACATCCGGCGGTCCAGCTCCTTCTCCACGAGCCGGATGACGTCGGGCGAGGCGCGCTCCATCAGCGCGATCCGGTGCGCGACGGTCGCCTGCAGGCGCTGGTCGAAGCCGGACAGCACGATCGCCGACTGCTGCGGCGACAGGTGCGCGAGCACGAGCGCGATGGTCTGCGGGTGCTCGTCCGCGAGGAACGTCAGCAGCTGCCGGGCGTCCGCGCGCCGCATGCTCTCGAAGGGCATCTCGGCGAGGGTGGCGCCGAGGCGCTCCATGATCTCGTCGGCGCGCTCCTGGCCGACGCTGTCGGCGAGGAGCTGGCGGGCCAGGTCCAGGCCGCCGCGCCCCGCGACGTGATGGGTCTCCAACGACGTCCGCGCCTCGAGCAGCACGGCGGTGGCGTCGTCGTGCGTCACCTCGCGCAGGCGGACGATCTCGGCGGTGAGGTCCTCGACCATCTGGTCGGGGAGCCGGGCCATGACCTTGACGGCCTTCTCCCGGCCGAGCTGGACGAGCAGGATGGCGGCCTTGCGCAGGCCCGTCATCCCGATCGCGGTGATTCCCTGTGCCACCTCCTACCCCCCTCTCAGCCCTTGCGCTGGCCGAGCCAGCCCTGCACGATGATCGCGATCTCCTCGGGCTGCTGGTCGACGAACTTGGCGACCTCGTCGCGCAGCAGCTCCCGTTCCAGGCTCGGGTCGAGGGCGGGGTCCTTCTCCGCCAGGACGTCCCGGCCGGCGGCGCTGATGGCGAGCTGCTCCTCGAGCGAGGTGGGCAGCATCGTCGGGCCGCCGGGGCCGCCCAGGCCGGGCGGCAGGTCGCTGGCGACGGCGTCGACGCGGGCCGGCGGGTTGTTGCGCCGGTTGCGCCGCATCAGCAGGATCGCGACGATCAGCACGAGCAGCGCCAGGCCGGCCTTCTTGCCCAGGTCGAGGTACTGGTCGGTCTTCGCGGCCGCCTGGGCGTCCTTCAGCTCCTTGGCGGCCGCCTGGGCGGCGGTCGTGTCGAACGCGAGCTGGTTCACCTGCACCTTGTCCGATCGTGGGGCGGCGAGGTCGGCGCCGACGGCGTTGCCGACGAGGGCCTGGATCTGCGGGATCTGGGCCGCGGGCACGGCCTTGGAGTCGATGACGACCGCCACGGTGAGCCGCTTGATGCTCCCCGGCGCCCCGATGGTGTGGCTGGTGACCTTGCCGACGGGGTTGTTCTGCGTCGCCTCGATCTTCACGTAGGTGCCGTTCCCGCCGCCGCCGACGCCCGGTGTCAGCGACGGGTACGTCTGCCCCAGCGCGCCGCCGACGCCGCCGTTGTTCATCACGTAGCTCTCACTGCTGGTGGCCTGGACGAGCGGGGTGAGCCCGGTCTGCGTCACGTAGGTCTCGCTGAGGGTGTCCACGTTGTCGTAGCTCAGCTCGGCGTTGACCCGGACGACGGACTTGCCCGGGCCGAGCACGTCGTCGAGCATCTTCTGCGCCTTGGCGGACTTGGCGTCCTCGAAGGCCTGCGTCTGCTGGTCGGCGTCGCTGGCCGCGCCGGCGGCACCGGCCTGGCCGTCCTCGCGGACCGAGAGCAGGTTGCCGTTCCCGTCGGTCACCGTGACGTCGCTCGGGTCGAGCCCCGGGACGCTGTGGCCGACGAGCTGCATGACCGCCCGGATCTGCTGGCGGCCCAGCGTCGTCCCCGGCGCGAGCTGCAGCAGCACGGACGCCGTGGGGTGCTCGGCCGTGGAGGTGAAGACGTCCTTCTTCGGGACGGCCAGGTGCACGATGGCGGTGTTGACGCCGCCGATGGCCTCGAGCGTCTTGTTCAGCTCGGACTCCATCGCGCGCTGGTAGGCGACCTGCTGCTGGAAGTCCGTCGACGTCATGCCCTGCTTGTCGACGAGCGACCAGCTGCTGCTGTCGGTCGTGCTGGTCAGCCCCTTGGCCACCATCGAGTTGCGCAGCTCGTACACCTGCGCCTGCGGCACCATGATCGTGTTGCCGCCGTTGGTCAGCTGGTAGGGCACGTTCTGGCTCTTGAGCTGGTCGGCGATGGCGCTGGTGTCCGCGGCGGAGAGCCCGGTGAACAGCGTCGTCCAGCTGGGCTGCGCGGCCCACTTCCCGAGCGCGACCGTGCCGAGCGCGAGCGCGAGCACCGCAACGAGGATCACGCCGCGCTGTCCGGGCGTGAAGCCCTTGAGCAGCTCGCGGGCGCGCCCGCTGAGCTGGGTGAGCCGTCCGTTCACCCCTTCCCTCCCGCGTCCTGCCCGGCGGCGCTCACAGCGGCATCCGCATGATCTCGTTGAACGCGTCGAGCGCCTTGTTGCGGACCGTGGTGGTCAGCTCGGTCGCCGTCTGGGCCTGGGTGGCCGCGATGACGTAGTCGTGGATGTCGGTGAGGTCGCCGGTCGCGGCCCGGACCGCCTTGGTGGACGCCGTCCGGTCGAGGGCGTCGACCTCCTGCAGGCCCTGCCCGACGGCGTTCGCGAAGTCCGTGCCGCGGGCGGCCGTGCCGGCGTCGACGGTGCCGAACGCCGCCACGCGCGCGGCGTCCGGGGTCTGGCCGGCCGCCAGCACCTGCTGGCGGTAGGCCTGGGTGAGCTGCGCGACGTTGATCCCACCGACCCCGCCCACCGGGGAGACGGCCATCAGCCACGACCCATCTGGATGGCGGCCTGGTAGGTCTCCTTGATGCGGTCGACGTTGGAGAGGTTCGCCTGGTAGCCCCGCTCGGCCATGATCATGGTGCTCATCTGCTCGCCCAGGTCGATGTCGGGCAGGCGGACGAACCCGTTGACGTCGGCCAGCGGGTTGGTGGGGTCGGAGACGAGCCGGCCGGCCTGGTCGCCGAGCGCGACGCCGACCTGCGTGACGCCGGCGCCGGTGCCGCCGTTCTCGACGGCGGCCGCCACCACGTACCGGGCCTGGAAGGCCGCCTGGCTCGTCGGGCGCACCGTGTTGACGTTGGCGATGTTGTCGGAGATGGCGTCCATCCACTGCTGGTGCACGTGCATGCCGGAGCCGGAGATGCCCAGGGCGTCGAACATCGCGCTCACGCACCCTTCACGGCGGTGCGGAGCAGGGTGAACCGGTCACCGGTGGCGCGCAGGGCCAGGTCGTACGCGAGCTGGGTGTGCACGGAGGACACGGTCTCGGCGTTGATGTCCACGTTGCTGTACGTCAGGCCGACCGGCGCGCTCGACAGGCTCACGGTGGGCTGCACGGCCATCGGGTCGCCGCCGGAGTCCAGGGCGTCGCGCAGGCCGCCCTCGAAGGCGACCGACTTGGCCCGGTAGAACGGCGTGTTGACGTTCGCGATGTCGTCGCTGATGGCGCGCTGCCGCGCGGCGAGCCCGTTGAGGGCAGCGTGCAGCGCGGTGATGGAGACGTCCTCGAGCATCACGGACCCCAAACCCGGTCGCGTTCGTGCGTGCGGCCGTGTCGTCTTGGCGTGTCGTACCTGATGCGCCGTTCCTTGGCGCCGCCGAGCAGTCCGTGCTCGGGTTGGGCTTCGTCAGCGACCGGTGGTGCCTTGAGTCCGGGGCCGGGCGGGGGCAGGGGTATCCACCGGGTGGAGCAACGCCGAGCACGGCCGGTGAGGCCATCCACCCGATCGCCGTCTCACGCGGGGGGGTCCCCGTACCGACGGGAGGAGTGTGCAGCATTCCCGACCACTCCTGGCCGCGACGTTGATCGTCCGCGACGAAGCCCATCAGCTGGCGGACTGCCTGGCGACCCTCGACGGCGTGGTCGACGAGATCGTCGTGTACGACACCGGCTCGCGCGACGGCACGCCCGAGCTCGCCCGTCGGGCGGGTGCCCGGGTGCTGGTCGGGTACTGGGACGACGACTTCGCCCGCGCCCGCAACGAGGCGCTCGGCATGACCCGGGCCCGGTGGTCCCTCACCGTGGACGCCGACGAGCGCCTCGTCGCGGACGGCGCGGCCCTGCGGGCGACGCTGCTCGGGCCGGCCGTCGCCGACGGCCTGCTGCTGGGCGTCGTCAGCCGCGGCGCCGGCGGCCGGTTCCAGGGCAGCCACCCCTCCATGCGCCTGGTGCGCAGCCGTGGTGCCCGTTGGGAGGGACGCGTGCACGAGACCCTGGTACCGGGCGGTGCCGGGCGCGCCCAGATGCCGCCCGACGTCGCCCACCTCGAGCACCTGGGCTACGTCGACGACGACACGGTGCGGGCCAAGGCCGAGCGCAACCTGGCGCTGGCGCAGGCCGAGCTCGACGGGCTCGTCGCGGCGGGGTCCGACGACCAGGCGGCCGGCGCCCGGGTGCTGTTCCACCTGGCCCGGTCGGCGCTGGAACTGGGCCGGCGGCAGACCGCGGTCGACGCTCTGGAGGTGCTGCGCGAGATCGCCGACGCCGGGCCGGCCCGCACGGTGGGCACGGCCCTGCTCGCCCAGGTGCTGCTGGACGCCGGGGGGTTCGCCGAGGTCGCGCTGGTGCTGGAGGCCGAACTGCGCGGCGGGCCGGGCGTCGACGCGCGCTTCGCCGACTGGATCCGCGCCCAGGCGCTGGCCGCGCTGGGGCAGCCTGACGAGTCCCTCGCCCTGCTGCGCGGCATCGACCGGCTGGTCGACCCGGCCGGCATCGAACGGCCGCTCGGAGCGGTGCTGCACGCCCGCGCCGTCCTGGCGGCCCACCTCGGCCTGACGGCCGAGGCGCGCGACGCGCTGCTCGGCGCGATGCTCGACCACGGCGACGTGGACGCCAACGCCGAGCTCCTGGTCGCCCTGTCCGGGGCGCACCCGGAACGGCTGTGGGCCGACCTGGACGCCGCCGAGGCGGCCGGCCGGGGCCGGTACCTGGACGACGTCCGGGCCGCCGTCTCGCGGGCGGGCGTCCCGAGCGCCGTCGGTGTCGGGGCAGCGGCGGTGGAGCTCCGATGAGCGGGCCGCGGCTGGCCGCCGTGCTCATCGTGCGGGACGAGGCCGCGCGGCTGCCGGGGTGCCTGGCGAGCCTGGTGGGCGTCGTCGACGAGGTGGTCGTGCACGACACCGGCTCGGTCGACGGCACCGTGCAGCTCGCCCGGGCGGCCGGGGCCGTGGTGCACGAGGGGTACTGGGACGACGACTTCGCCCGCGCCCGCAACGTGGGGCTCGCGCTGGCCAGCGCCCCCTGGGTGCTGGTGCTGGACGCCGACGAGCGCGTCGGTGCCGACCCCGCCCCCGATCTGGCGGCGCTGCACGACCTGCTGGCCACGACCACGGCCGACGTGCTCACCGTGGCGGTGCGCAACGTCTGCCCGGAGGAGCTGGGTGGCAGCTACCGCCACCCCGGTCCGCGGCTGTTGCGCCGCGACGGTGTCCGGTACACCGGCCGGGTGCACGAGCAGCCGGTCCCGGTGTCCGGCCGCGCCCCGGTCGGCTGCCCCGCCGGCATCCTGACCCTCGACCACCTCGGGTACGCCGACGTCGAGGAGGTGCGGGCGAAGGCGCGTCGCAACGCCGCCCTGGCGCAGGCCGAGCTGAGCCGCCTGGACGCCGCCCCGGCGGGGCAGGCACTGGCCAGGGTGCTGCTCGACCTGGGCCGCAGCCTGGTCGTGGTCGGTCGCACCGACGAGGCGGCCGCGGCGTTCGAGCGGGTGCGCGGACAGTTCCCGGGCAGCCGCCGCGCCGTGGAGGCGACCGACGCGCTGGCGCGGCTGAGGCTCGCCCAGGGCTTCGACGAGGCCGCGCTCGAGCTCGCCGAGGAGCTGCGCCGCGCCGGGACCGACGGGCGGTACTGCGACTGGCTGCGCGCCCAGGGGCTCGCCCAGCTCGGCGGCGTCGAGGAGGCGCTGGAGCTGCTGCGGGGTGTCGACGTGCTGCGCGACAGCTCGGGACGTGAGCTGGACGTCGCCCTGGCGGTGGAGATGCGCGCGCTCGTCGCGGCCCTCGCCGGCCACCTCGACGAGGCCGCGACGTCCCTGGCCGGAGCGATGCTCCAGGGCCGCGCACGCGGCCGGGGACCGCTGCTGCTCGACCTGTGCCGAGACCGCACCGCGGCCCGGGTCGCGGCGCTGCTCGCCGAGCACGAGCACGCGGGTCTGGCCGGGGCCGTGCGGTGGGA
>Ga0302321_100006643_pt1 | contig 10185 bp, 8 predicted proteins | sample Fen_T0_1_FD_202505 | JGI IMG/M metagenome (GOLD analysis project Ga0302321, IMG submission 202505) | Peat permafrost microbial communities from Stordalen Mire near Abisko, Sweden - Fen_T0_1 | ecosystem: Environmental > Terrestrial > Soil > Wetlands > Permafrost | place: Sweden: Abisko... | reverse complement strand
AGTAGGAACGACTAACTGATAATTGCCTATCTTCTTATTATCTATTACTATGAAATGCGATAAAGCTCCCCTGGGGGCTTCAACCATTCCTATGCCTTTCGCAGTTTTTGGCCACGATTCAGGATCCCATTTGTCATTGTTCTGAGTCCTGGTATCACCATTCTTAATATTGGCAAGAAGCTGTTGGTAGAATCCCAGCGCCCATTCACAGGTAAGCTTGGTCTCGAGCCCTCGTGCAGCTGTACGCCCGAGAGTAGAGAACAATGCTGTAACAGGTACATCAAGTGCTTTCAAAGTACTCTCTATAACTTCCTTGTAATCTGCTCTCCCGGAAGCATATCCCACGAGCATTCTCGCAAGCGGACCCACTTCCATAGGATAACCTTTCCATCGTGGTGTCTTCACCCAGCTGTATTTTTTTGAAACATCTAGCTGATCGTATGGTGGTTTAGGGCCAGTATAGTTTAATTTGGTCTCACCATCCCAAGGATGAAGTCCTGCTTTGTCTCCTTTGGAATATTCATACCATGAATTATTCACATACTCCTGAATCTGTTCCGGATCATCGGCCTTTATTTCATGTATTTTACTCAGATCGCGGTTTAGAATGACTCCCCGTGGCATCTTGAAACTATCGGGATTATTATATCCGTTTGTAGGAAAATCTCCGAATGACATATAATTTGTCAGTCCTCCACCGATAGCTCCCCAGTCACTTTTATAAAAAGATGCTACGGCCAGCAGATCTGGTATATAAACCTGGTTAACAAAAGTCTTTGCATCCTCGAAAAGCTTGCCGACCATGGCTAGTCTCTCAGCATTAACTGCATTTGATTCCTCAATATTGATTGAACAGGGTACTCCTCCAACCAGGTAATTCGGATGTGGATTCTTGCCTCCGAATATAGTATGAACTTTCACGAGTTCTTTTTGCCATTCAAGCGCTTCAAGATAATGTGCAACAGCTATAAGATTCACTGCAGGAGGAAGCTTATAAGCAGGATGGCCCCAGTATCCGTTTGCAAAGATTCCTAACTGGCCACTTTCAACAAAGTTTTTAAACTTCTTCTGAATATCAGTAAAATAGCCTACTGAACTTTTTGGCCACGATGAAATGCTCTGAGCAATCTTAGATGCCTCAGCCGGATCGGCCTTAAGTGCAGAAACGACATCTACCCAGTCGAGTGCATGAAGTACATAAAAGTGTACAACATGATCCTGGATATAGAGGGCATTAGCCATAAGGTTACGGATTAGTTCCGCATTCGGAGGAGCTGATATACCAAGTGCGTTTTCAACTGTTCGGACAGATGTAAGCGAATGTGTAGATGTACAAACACCACATACACGTCCTACAAAAGCCCATGCATCACGCGGATCACGGCCTTTTAATATAGTTTCTATGCCCCGTACCATCGTTCCGGCGCTGTAGGCATCGGTAATTATTCCGTTTTTGACTTCAATCTCAACCCGCAGATGACCTTCAATACGGGTTATGGGATCAATTACTATTCTCTCAGCCATGACTATTTTTCTTTAGGTGTTTCAATTTCGGAAGCTTCAGGTTCATTCGCAATTTCACGGTGTTTACGTATGTTTGTAAGTATCGCATGACCGGTAACACCAACTGCTGCTGAAAGTCCTACAGCCACGCCAATTTTATCGGCTGTGGTTTCAATTCCAAAACCGGCAATTTGCGGCAGATGCTTATAGAACGGACCATTGTCCCAGAATCCTTCTTCTGCACATCCTATGCAGGGGTGACCCGATTGAATAGGATAGCTGATCCCGTCATTCCATTTAATAATACCGCAGGAATTATAGGTTACAGGACCTTTACATCCCATTTTGTAGAGACAATATCCTCTTTTTGCACCTTCATCATCGAATGCCTCAACAAATAGTCCGGCATCAAAATTAGCCCGACGGTAACATGTATCATGTACCCTCCTTGAATAGAATGCTTTCGGTCTGCCGAGTCCATCGAGTTGAGGTATACGATCGAAGGTAAGAAGATGAACCACGACGCCGGCCATAACATCAGCTATTGGAGGGCATCCCTGCACATTGATAACCGGTTTACCACTTATTACTTTATGAACAGGTTTAGCTCCTGTAGGATTAGGACTGGCAGCCTGTACACAGCCCGCTGACGCGCAATTACCCCAGGCAACTATGGCCTTGGCATTTGCTGCAGCCTCTTTCAGTATCTGAAGAGCACTCCTCCCACCAATACAACAATAAGCTTCGTTTTCTGTCGGTATTGAGCCTTCAACCATGACTATATATTCGCCCGGAAATTTAGCCATCACCGATTTGTATGCATCTTCTGCCTGAACGCCTGAAGCAGCCATCAATGTCTCCTGATAGTCAAGTGAGATCTTATCAAGAACAATACTTGCAACTATTGGATGTGAAGCCCTGATAAAAGATTCACTGCAGCAAGTACATTCCTGAAAGTGGAACCAGATAACAGGAAGTCTGGGTTTAGTTTCAAGAGCTTTTACGATCTGTCCGACACCGCTCGTTTCTAATCCGAGCCATGCAGCCATTGCCGTACAAAACTTAAGAAATTCTTTACGGGATATACCGTTCCCTTTGACTTCCTCATAGAAAGTGGGTTGATTATTTTCCATATAGAGGCAGGTTTAAGTTTCTACACTTATCTGTAAATTTAAAAAACTTATAGAATCTAAGATGAAAAATAAAATGATAATTATCATTATTGATAAATAATTTTAATTAAAAAGAGAAAAAGTTGAAGAGAAGTGAAACAAATATTCTCCTTGCTGAGTTTCTCGTTTTGTCTGCCGTCTGGTGACTCCATTTCCCACCAGTTTCATTTTATTTGATAATATATAATTGACTAAAACAAAATTATTTAAATTTATATCTGATATTCTAAATTTCAGACTGCTAATTTTATCGCTTTAATGATCCTGATCACGTCATATCTTCTGAAAATAAACACTTTAACCTAACTGAAAAAAATGAGTACTATTGATAATACCAGTGGACAAGTAGTTACAAAACCATTGAGGCTTATACCCGGAGTGATTCTGGCTATACTGCTTTGCATGGTAAGAATCCTCATTCCTATTCTTTTACCGGGTGCCGTAATTTTCGGACTGTTCGGAGGACTGATACTCGGGTTGGTTCTGATTGCCTGGTGGGTCTTCTTCAGCAGGGGTCCTGGATTTGAACGATGGAGTTCAATAGTTCTCATGACCGTAGCTCTTGTTGTGACCTCAAGGCACATCGACAAGTCGATAAGCACTTCGATGATGGGTTTGATGTTTCCTCTCTATTCTATCCCTGTACTGAGCCTGGTATTTTTCATCTGGGTTGTGGTCAGTCGCTCCTTTGCCGAAAGGATCCGACATATAACAATGATCATCGTCATCCTTCTTGGTTCAGGATACTGGTTGCTTTTACGTTCCAACGGAATGGACGGGGAAACACGACATTATTTTGCATTGAGATGGTCTAAAACGTCGGAGGAACGTCTGCTCGATTCAAAACAGGGCAAGTTGGCGCCTAATCCTGTGGATATAGCAGCTCTTAATAAAGAAGCCGAATGGCCTGGATTCCGCGGACCAAATCGTGATGGGATAATACGCGGTGTAAAGATAAAGACAGACTGGATCAAGACACCCCCTGTGGAAATTTGGCGCCGGAAAGTGGGACCAGGTTGTTCATCCTTTGCAGTCAATGGCTCTTTACTCTATACCCAGGAACAGAGGGGGGAATACGAGATGGTTACATGCTATAACCTTAATACAGGCGAACAGGTTTGGAATCATGGAGATACAACCCGTTTCTGGGACTCACATGCCGGTGCTGGTCCGCGTTCAACACCAACACTTTGTAATGGCCGTGTATATACACTTGGAGCAACAGGAATTCTCAATGTTCTCAATGCAGGTACCGGATCCGTTATATGGACTCGAAATGCTGCAAAAGACACCGAAGTAAAGATCCCTGGTTGGGGATATACCAGCTCTCCGCTTATTGTCGACAGCACTGTTCTGATTGCAATCGCAGGCGAAATATTGGCTTATAATACTACAGATGGCCAAAAAAGATGGTCTGGCACAAATGGCGGCGAAAGTTACAGTTCCCCTCACCTCGTCACAACGGATGGCATAAGGCAGGTATTATTCCTGAATATGGAAGGCGCCACCGTATATTCCCCCTCTGACGGCAAAAAGCTCTGGACACTAAAGATGCCCGGTGGACAAATAGTCCAGCCTGCAATCATCGATGATAGAGATTTCCTTATCAACGCCGGCGACCTGAAAGGATTAAAACGGATTGCGCTTAAGGATGGACCAGAAGGTTTGACTCCTCAGGAGACATGGTCGACCGACAAGATAAAACCATATTTTAACGACTTTGTGATCCACAAGGGACATGCGTATGGATTTGATGGATTGTATCTTGTTTGTATTGATATTGAGAAAGCCACCCGCAACTGGAAAGGCGGACGTTATGGAGGACAAATTCTCCTCCTGGCCGATCAGGATCTGCTTCTTGTTTTATCAGAAAAAGGTGATGTGGATCTTGTTTCCGCAACACCGGAAAAATTCAGGGAATTTGCACATATTCCAGCAATAAAAGGTAAAACATGGAACCACCCGGTGCTTGCAGGAGATATCCTTATAGTCAGAAACAGCGAGGAGATGGCAGCATTCAGGTTACCGAAGACAGATTAAACTGCTTACTATTCACTGTTTACTGTTTACTGTTTACTGTTTACTGTCTAGCTAAACAATCGATACAAAACAATGTTATCCTCACATAAAATTACTTTATGAGTCAATAAGCCATGGGAGTATTAATGCAGGCATTTTACTGGAACTGTCCAAAAGTCTCAAATCAGCAGTTCAACTGGTGGAATTTTGTCAGAAAGGAGATCCCACATCTTAAAACAACAGGTATTACAGCATTATGGCTGCCTCCATCATCTAAAGCAAAAGATGTAATCAGTATGGGTTATGATCCGTTTGATTTTTACGATCTGGGTGAATTCTATCAAAAGGAACACGACAGGAAAGAAACCTGGTTTGGTTCAAAAGAAGATCTTTTGAATCTTATCCAATCCGCTCATGACTCAGGTATCCAGATACTGGCCGATCTGGTATTTAATCAGTGCAGTGGAGGTGATCTGGAGACAAATCCGTACACAGGTGAAGACTGGTATACACGGTTTGAACCGGCAAGTAATAAATTCAGGAGGGATTATGACTGTTTTCATCCATCGAGATATGAATCGAATGATGGTGCTGTATTCGAAGGTTTTGCCAAAACAGATCTTTGTCACAGGAATCCTTACGTCTATAGTGAGATAATGGAATATTGCCGGTGGTTAATTGAGGAGATCGGTTATGACGGTTTTCGTTATGATTGTGCAAAAGGATATGGAGGATGGATAACAAAGTCAATCCAGGAGTATATGTACAAGTATTCAGCAACCGACAAAAAATATTTCAAGCCTTTTGGTGTCGGAGAGCTCTGGGAAGAAAGTGATCAACCCATTGAAAACTGGCTTGATGAGGTAAATTATTTTTCCGATAATCCAGCTTCTGCCTTTGATTTTGTACTGAGGAAGAAACTTCACAGTCTTTGTCTTGATAAACAGTTCAGTTTAAAGGAGCTTGCCGAATGGAACAGCACTCTCCTGGTCAGGCCTTTTGAAACAGTCACATTTGTAGAAAATCATGACACCTGTTCCCCTCATCCTGATGTATCCGATAAAGAAATTTTTACTGATAAAATGCTTGCCTATTCATTTATACTGACCCATCCGGGTTATCCCTGTGTCTTCTGGCGTGACTATTACGATTTTAACCTGGCCCAGACAGGAAATGAAAGTGGGATTGATGCTCTGATTTCAGTGCATGAAAACCACGCGGGAGGCGAGTCGGATATTTTATATGTCGACGATGATCTCTATATACTTCAGCGCAGAGGTCATGAAAACCAAAAAGGAATCATCTATGTTCTGAATAAAACTGAAGGAGTCTGGAATGGAGAACGGGTTGAGACTCAATGGAGGAATACCAGGTTCATACCTTTAGCCTGGCGGGGAAAAGATAATTTAAGTATTCCTCAGACAACTTTTACTGATAATAACTGTTATGGTGCCTTCTGGGCTCCGCCAAGAGGGTATGCAGTTTATGTGCCGGATGTCTGAGATAAAGGTTGAGGTTGAGGTTGATGATTTATTACAAAAATATCGCAAAATAAAAGTAAGCTACTTCTTTTCTTAAATTAAATACTATGTCAACTTTTGAAACAAAAAAGAAATTGTCACCAGAACAACGTGAAGAACTAATCGGAGTATTGAAAAGCCGATTTTTGAAAAACACGAATCTCCATAATGATCTCGAATGGGTAAAAGTCCAGGCAAAACTGGAACATGGTTCTGAAAAACTGTGGTCGTTAAATGAGATGGAGAGAACTGGTGGGGAACCGGATGTTGTTAGTTTTGATAAAAAGACAGGCGAATATATTTTTTATGATTGCTCAAAGGAAAGTCCAAAAGGCCGCAGAAGTATTTGTTACGACCGTGAAGGGCTGGAATCAAGGAAAGAACATAAACCAGAGAATAACGCTATTGATATGGCTGCTGATATGGGTATTGAACTTTTAACAGAAGAACAGTACAGAGAATTGCAGATGCTTGGAGATTTCGATACAAAAACATCAAGCTGGGTGAGAACACCTGCCGAGATTAGAAAACTCGGCGGTGCAATCTTTTGTGACCGGCGTTACAATCATATCTTCGTGTATCACAACGGTGCTGAATCCTATTATGGAGTCAGGGGGTTCCGCGGCTCGCTAAGGGTCTGAATATAAGATTTCAGAAGCTACCGCACGGAATTAAGATTCTGATACTAGATAATCTAAAGCAAGGTTTTTATCGTTAAAAGTCTTGAAGTTCAGTTTGAATATAGAAATCACTGTTGACAGGATAATTCCTTTTCCTCCATTTATCCCGAGAAAAGCTCCCTTTATAATCAGGTTTTTATTGTTATGTAATGAATTGTAAACTTCTTTCATATATTTTGGTGTAGTATAGGATCCGGTATAATCGGCTATGTATACATATTTCTTGTTATCTCTGTAGACAAACTCAAGGTGAGCCTTATGAATTGCAATCATCTCATCGTCATTCTTAACATTTGAATAATCAACATAAACAATTTCTTTACCTTTGTGAGAAACTTTTTTAATTCTTTCCATAACTTAATAGTTTAAATAATTTTTAACGATAACTGGTCAGTTTTTCCGCGGTTGCTGATGTGTTGTAAATTTTGAATGCCCAAATTTAAGAGGTGTTTTTTTTTTAATAAGCAGGTAAAACACCTGAATCTTATTTTTTTTTACCTGATTTCAGTTTTGTATAACCTGAACTTCAAATTGCATGTTTTGCATTAAAAGAACAATCATAGTTTATATAATTATCTTATTTACCGGATTTCTTCAAGCCCAGCAGATTTCCTTCGAATTTGAAAAAACTCCGATTAATAGTGGCTTTAAAATGGAAGGCTACTGGATTTGGTGCGGCTCAATGATTAAAGTCGATTCTATTTATCATCTATTTGCCTCGAGATGGCCAAAAACAAAACCATTCCCTGAAGGTTACAGAACTGATTCTGAAATAGTCAGGGCCACATCTCATTCACCTTTTGGACCTTTCAAATTTGAAGAAATAATTATTGGAGAGAGAGACAGTTCCTTTTGGGATTCAAACATTGCTCACAATCCTGCCATATATAAAATCGGAGATGAATTTGTTTTGTTTTATATCGGAAGTGATTTCACAACGTATCGGGAAGGATCTAATTCATTAATTCGAAGGATTGGATATGCTAAAGCAAAATCAATATATGGACCATGGTTTAGATGTGATACTCCCTTGATTAATCCTGAATCAAATAATCCGGCAATTTTTGTGGACAAAGACCATGTAAAATTGATTTATAGGAACGCTGATCTAAGAACATATATAGCAGAAGCCCGTTTCTATTATGGCCCTTACAAAATTGTAAATGATGATGTCTTTCCAGATTATAAACTTGAAGATTTCTGCCTTTTCAAATCGAACAATATGTATCACCTGATCTGTGAAGATAATGTTGGAGCAATCAGCGGACAAATAAGATGGGGCATCCATTTATTCTCCAATGATGGAGTAAAAAATTGGAGAGAATATTCTCCTGTTATAATATATAATCATGAAATCTTGTTCACAAATGATTCTGTACTGCACTGTAACAGGAGAGAAAGACCTCAGTTATTAATTGAAAATAAATCAATTACCTTTCTGATTAATTCAGTCTACGATGGCAGAGACTCATGGAGTCAACCGGTAAAACTAAAACATCCAATTCAAATTCAATAATTTACGTTGCCTTGCACATGAGAGTCATGATGCCATGTTTGTGCCTGATTGCATCATAGCCCGGCCTGCAGAAAAATCAGAAAAAAATATTAACTTTATAATGGGTTATAGGTAATTCCTTTCCCAGCAATAGAATGGAGAAAAAATCCAAACATCAAAAAATGAAAAAAGCATTTTATACTCTTACATTTCTGTCTGTATTAATTTCTTCCTGCACGAAAGAAGAAAACCTGCCGGATAACGGAATTGTAAAAGATAAAGCAATAAAAGACACTATAACAAAAGTAATAACTGATTTAAAATTTAAACTGTATCCGACAGCAAACGACCAGTTTATTTTTTCACTCCGGTCAGAGAACAACAAAACTTTTAAGCTTTACTTAAAAGAAGACAACAAAGAGTTGGCGAATTCTTTGTTTGTTACCGACAGTAATAATTCCAATATTTTAAATACTACAGTAAGCTACAACTTCCTACCAAATAAGTTTTATCAGATTTTAATCCGGTCATTTAAAGAAGATAAAGACACTGTTTTTATTGAAGATTTTTCTATTTACGGATATATCCATAAGTATCCGAATAAATTCAACTATGAGAAATTAGCTTCAATCACCCAAAAACTTGACTTTGATATCTCTCCATCCCGTAATGTTATTTTTTATCTTGATTACATCTATAATAAATTTGTTTTAAAACGACTTTCAATTATAGATAATAAACTTGAGGTTTTAGATGAAGATTTCGTTACTCTTTTACTTCGTTCAAAGAATGATAATGAGTTAATTATAAAATCACAAAAATATAATAACCGATATCTTGGATTCGATTCCTGTGCTATAATAAGTTATGATGTTAATTCAAAAAAAAGCTCATTTATTGATTGGGGGTCAATGGACTATGGACAGCTCTCCAGAGTCGTCAATAATGAGATCCTGTTTTCAAATCCCTTTCTGACAAATACGGTTTCTCTTGTTAATCTATCAGACGGTTCGAAAAAAACATATCCGACTGACAACCGATATTTAAGGGAGCACAATTATGACCATTTATATCTGGGAAATGATATCTTAGACTTTGCCACTTTAAACTTTGTAAACAGATTACCTTTCTTAAGCAGTAATTCTTCTATTTCATATTTTGATGAAAATTCTCAATATTATATCACAACTGAATATTTTGGGGAATCACAAACAGCTACAGTGTACTCAAGAATGGTAATTTTTAAAAATGACAAGATTGTATGTGAACTTCCATTCGAAAGAGGAAGATCATTTAGTATACCTGGTATTATTAATTTGTCCGATAATAAACTCATATTTTACCAGAGTTATGAATTTGACTCTGATGTCAAACTAGATGGTTATTATCTCCTGGATATAAGCACAAATAAAATAACTCTTTTACAAAACGATAACAATAACTATTTTAAATATGATTTCTTTACTGGTATCGATAAAAATATTTTTATTTCAATTCGTCCTTACGAAATATATAAAATAACTATAAAGTAGTTTGTGTTGAAGGCAAAAAGGTACAAATTAATGATTTAAAACATGAAAACATTTATTAAATCTTTACTGATACTCATTGTTAGTTGCGGATTTTTTTCTTGTATCCGCCAGATTCCTGTATCAAGAGTGATACCTGATAATAACAAGACATATCAGGTTGATTTTCTATTTGAACACGATGGCTGTAAAGTCTATTGTTTCACTGATCGTGGAAATAGAGTTTATTTTACAAATTGTAATGGAGATGTAACGAGTTTTTCGTCA
>Ga0302321_100006642_pt1 | contig 10185 bp, 7 predicted proteins | sample Fen_T0_1_FD_202505 | JGI IMG/M metagenome (GOLD analysis project Ga0302321, IMG submission 202505) | Peat permafrost microbial communities from Stordalen Mire near Abisko, Sweden - Fen_T0_1 | ecosystem: Environmental > Terrestrial > Soil > Wetlands > Permafrost | place: Sweden: Abisko... | reverse complement strand
CCGGCATAGATCACCTTCCAGGAGACCACCCGCCGCTCCAGCCGCCGCAGCAGCAGGTCCATGGCCCGGCCGACCACGCCGATGGTGATCATCCCCGCCAGGACCACGTCGGGCTGCGAGAGCTGCCGGGCGTCCATGATGAGATAGCCGACGCCGCTGGAGGCGGCGATCAGCTCGGCGGCCACCACGCAGATCCAGGCGATGCCGAGGCCGAGCCGCAGCGCGCTCATGATCGAGGGGAGGGCGCCGGGGACGACCACGTGCCGGATGAATCGACCGCGCGAGACCTCCAAGACGCGGGCGACCTCCACGAAGCGGTTCTCGGTCTGTCGAATGCCGGAGACCACGTTGAGGAGGATGGGGAAGAAGGCGCCCAGGAAGATGATGTAGAGCTTGGACAGCTCGCCGATCCCGAACCAGAGGATCGCCATGGGGATCCACGCGATGGGCGGGATGGGCCGGAGCACCTCCAGGATGAGGTCGGTGGTCCGCTCCAGGCGGGCCGAGAGGCCGATGGCGATCCCCAGCCCGATCCCGGCCACCGCCGCGGCGCCGCCCCCCGCCAGAACGCGGAGGAGGCTCACCCCCACGTGGCGGAAGAGGGCCCCGGTCTGGATCAGCTCCCCGAAGGCCCGCGCCACCTGGACCGGCGAGGGCATCGCAACGGCCGGGAACACCCCCAGCGCGCATAGGAGCTGCCAGAGCGCGACCACCAACGCCGGTAGCCAGACGGCGCCGGCGGCTCGGCGCAGGCCGTCCACCGCGGAGGGGGCCAGGGCCACCGTCCCGGGGCCGGTCCGGCGCCTAGCGAACGCCGGCAGCCAGCGCGTACTGTCGGTCGATGAAAGCATCGATGTCCACCGCCGTCTTGGTGATCCCCACTCCGTGCATGAAGCTCTCGGACTTCTTCAGCTCCTCCACGTCGTCGCCGTGGAGGACGGGGTCGAAGTCGGCCCTTTCCAGGATCTTCTGGAGGCGCGCGGCCTCGAGGTGGACCTCACGAGAGACCAGCTCGGCCGCCTCGGCGGGGTGCTGCCGGATGTACACGTTGCCCCGCTGGTAGGCGCGCAGGACCGCCTGGACCAGCTCCGGGTTCTTCTCCGCGAAGGGCTGGCGGGCGATGATCACCAGCGCGCCCTTCTTGATCCCGGTCCCGTCTTGCAGCACACGCGCCGTCCCGTCGCTCACCAGCTTGGTCAGGAGCGGCTCCCAGACCGCGCCCGCGTCGATCTCCCCCTTCTGCAGCGCGGTCCCGATGTCGGCGTGGGACAGGTTGACCAGCTCCACGTCGCCGAACCCGAGGTGCGCCCCCTCCAGCACCAGCGCCAGGAGGTGGTGGGCGTAAGAGCCCTTCACCACCGCCACCTTCTTGCCCTTGAGGTCGGCGGGCGAGGCGATCTTGGAGGCGGTCGGGACCACCACCGCCAGCATCGATGGGCCGGTGGCCGACATGCCGACCACCCGGGTCTGCTGGCCGGCCGACCGGGCGATGATGGCCGGCGAGTCGCCCATCACGCCCACGTCCTGCTCACCCGCGGCGAACGACTCGTTCTCGGGCGGGCCGGACGGGAAGGAGGTCCAGGTGACCGAGACGCCCTTGGGCCCGAGCTCCTGCTCGATCCAGCCCTGCTGCTTGGCCACGAAGATGGGGCCGTAGAGCGGGGCGGGCTGGATCGCGATCCGGAGGGTCTTGGCCTTGCCGCCGTCGCGGTGGCACGCCCCCGCAGCGAGCCCCACGGACACCACCAGCGCCAACGTCACCATCCGTGTCATCGTCATCACGTACTCCTCCACGGGCCGCTCAGGCCCGGATGCGGTCCAGGTGGATGAAGTGGGGGTGGGCCGCCTCTTCTTCGCGCCGGCGGGTGGGCCAGCTCTCGTCGAGGAGCTCCTCCGGCTCGATCACCCAGACCGCGGCCAGATCGACGTCGCCCAGCCGCTCCCGGATGCCGACATAGGCGCGCTGGAAGACCGGGCCGGCCACGTGGGCCTGCACCGGCCGGCCCTTGATCTGCCAGGAGGCCTTGCCGGCCCGGACGAAGACCGAGATCCGCCCGCCGAACCAGACCGCGCGGACCAGGTTCCGATTGGTGCGCGAGGACTCGAGCAGCTCCAAGTAGTAGATCTTCCCGTGATCGTCCACGCCCAGTGACTGCTTGCTCACCACGTGCGGAGTGCCCTCCGCGTCCACTGTGGCCAGGAGCTTGAGGCTCTGCTCGTCCCTCAGGAGCGCGACCAGCTCGGCCGGCAGTTCGATCGCCATGGTTCGTTCTCTCCTTTTCAGAGCCGGTTCAGAGCAGGCGCGCCAGATCGCTGTCGGGGTGGTTTCCGCAGCGCCGGTAGTCGTCGAAGTCGACCGAGAGCCGGTACTTGGCCCGGATGGCGTGGAGCCCCTTGGCGAGCCGGACGTAGTAGTCGAGCGAGGCGTTCCGCTGCTCCCGGAACTCCGATCCGGGCCGAGGGACCCAGACGATGTAGACGGTGGTCACGCCCTTGCTGGCCAGGTCCTCGGCCTCTTCCAGCGTGACGGCCAGGGCCTCGTCCTCGGACGCGAAGCCGTTCGGCTTGGCGAGCTCGACCCCGCCCACCAGTCCGGTGCCGACGTTCCCCCGGCCGAAGATCCCGACCGCTGCCACCACGCGCCGCTTCCACTCCTGGTAACCGACCTTCTCGGCCTTGCCCGGGCAGACCCACTGGAAGATGCGCTCGCTCAGCACCTCCAGGTCGGAGGTGTAGCTGGTGAGCCCGGTCTCGCGGTGGAGCCGCTCGAGCTGCCGCTCGTTGAACGCGGTGCCGATGAGCTGGCTGGGAAAGCGCGGCGTGCGGAACTTGGTTCCCACGGCCTGGAGCAGCTCGACGTAGTGGTCCACCTCGCTGTCGAAGAGCTCCGCCCCCCGGAAGTCGGTCCCGGCGGTGAGGCAGATGCCGGTGAAGCGACCGGGCTCCTCCAGCGCCGCGGCGATGGTCTCGGCCACGTCCTCGGGGCGCAGGCGGGTGGGGATGCCGAGCTCGGCCTTCTGCTGCTTGCTGTGGCTGTTGATGTCGCAGAACTTGCAGCCGTTGCCGTTTCCCCAGAAGTGGCAGGCGCTCGACTGGAAGATGTTGAGCCGCTGCGGCCGGGCGGTCACCACGTACTTCATCGGGATGCCCGAAGAGGTGGTCCGGTCATAGTAGGCCGGCTTGGGCCAGAGCTCGACCGACTCGATCCGCTCCTCGCCGTCGGTGAGCCAGAACCGACCATCGAGGAAGTCGACCAGGTAGGGGTCCTGCTCCAGCGGCGTCGGGTCGGTCAGGATGGTGGTGCCGTCCCGGAGCAGCAGCGACTCGGGCAGCGGCGTGAGCTGGGCGTCGCGGGAGCCGAAGAGGTAGGACCCGCGCAGCTGGTGTCGCTCCGGATCGACGGCGGCGACCGCACGGTCAGTGTAGTGCACCCCGCGCCGCTGGGCGTCGATCTTGACGGCGATCAGCCTGGGGACCTCGGGGTGTCTGGCCAGGACCTCGTCGAGCTGCGAGCTCCTGGACCGCGTTGCGACCGCGAGTGACATCGAGTCCTCCTGCGCTTGTGCGCGTCCGCCTTCGGTTTGGAGCCTGGAACCTGAACCCTAGCGATCCGGGAGCGGCGCGTCTGTCAACGAATTGCCGGACGATCCGTGGTCTCCGAGGCGACCTGGCGCAATCCCGCGGGATCGCAGATCACGATCCGGCGTCGCCGGACGTCGATGAGCTTCTGCGTGCGGAAGCGCTCCAGCATGGTGGAGACCCATTGGCGGGTGGCGCCGACCATCCGCGCCAGCTCCTCCTGCGTCAGCGTGCGCCCCAGGAGAAGACCGCCCGCCGTGGGGCGCCCGTCGAAGCTGGCGATGGTGAGGAGCAACTCTGCGAGCCGCTCGGTGACCGAGCGCGTCCCGAGCATGTGGATCAGCGCCGAGTAGCACTTGCCCTTCTCGACCAGCGCCTCGACCAGATTGACCGTGAAGCGGCGGGAGCTGGCCATGAGCTGCCGGACCCGGTCGCCTCGGAGCACGAGCACCTCGCTGGGCCGAACCGCGGAGCCGGACCACATGTTCACCCCGGTCTCGAAGAGCTCGGGCCCACCCACGAAGTTGCCCGGCGACCAGTAGGCCAGGGTGATCTCGCGGCCGGAAGGGGCGGTATAGAAGACGCGCACCGCTCCGGAGAGGATGACGAAGATCCCGCGGTGCGCCTCTCCCTGGCGGAAGAGCGCCTCGCCGCCCCGCAGCGCCCGCCGCAGGCCCATCTGGAGCGCGTGCGCGTGCTCCTCCTCGCTCAGGCCCGCGAAGAGGTCCACGCCGCCGGCCGCCTGCCCCTCGCTGGCGCAGAGGAAGAGCGACGGATGCGCCGGGGTGGAGGGCTCGGATTGCACTGCGGCGAGCTGGACGGCGTTCGTCGACATCGGCGCTTCTCCGGAGATGCGGTTAGAGTCGAGTGTCCGTTATAACGGATGAAATGTCAACGGGTCCGCTATGACGGCGGAGGGCCTGGCAGGGTAGAGTCTCCGCTCCTTCGGAGGAGACAGGGCATGGCGCGACGGCTGCACTACGGATGGTGCGTGGCGGGGGCGACGTTCGCCGTGCTCCTGGTCTCGGCCGCGATCCGGGCGACGCCCGGGGTCCTGATGATCCCGCTGGAGCTCGACCTGGGCTGGAGCCGTGAGACCATCTCGGCGGCGGTCTCGGTCAATCTGTTGCTCTACGGACTGGTGGGGCCGTTCGGCGTGGCGCTGGCGGAGCGATTTGGATACCGGCGCACCTTGGCGGGCGCCATGGCGCTGCTGGCGGCTGCGCTGGCGCTGGCCACCCGGATGCGCGCGCCGTGGCAGCTCGTCCTGCTCTGGGGCGGCGCAGTCGGGACCGGCTCCGGCGCGGCGGCCATGGTGATCGGCAGCGCCGTGATCCACCGCTGGTTCGTGCGGGGACGCGGCCTGATGCTGGGCTTACTCACCGCCAGCACCTCCACCGGTCAGCTCCTCTTCCTCCCTGTGCTGGCGCGGCTGGCGCAGGGAAAGGGCTGGCGTGCGCCGCTGGGGCTGATGTCGCTGGCCGCGGGGGTCGCCGCGATCCTGGCGTGGGTGGTGGTCCGGGAGTCGCCGGCGGCGGTCGGGCTCGCGCCCTACGGCGCCGAGGGGGATCCTGCGGAGCCGGCGCGTTCGGGTCCGGGCCCGGCGGTCGTGGCGCTGCGTGCGCTGCGGCGGGCGGCCAGGTCGCGAGACTTCTGGTTCTTGGCGGCGACCTTCTTCGTCTGCGGGGCGAGCGCCAACGGCCTGGTCGGCACTCACCTGATCCCGGCCTGCGCCGATCACGGCATCTCCGAGGTGCACGCCGCCGGGATGCTGGCGACCATGGGGATCTTCGATCTGATCGGGACCACGGCGTCGGGCTGGCTCACGGACCGCTGGGACAGCAGGCGACTGCTCTTCGCCTACTACGCGTTGCGTGGACTCTCGCTCCTCTTCTTGCCGCAGGCGCTCGGACAGGCCGGCGCCGGCCTCGGCCTGTTCACCGTCTTCTACGGCCTCGACTGGGTGGCCACCGTCCCGCCCACTGCGCGCCTGGCCACCGACGCCTTCGGACCCGACGACGGGCCGATCGTCTTCGGTTGGCTCTTCGCGGCGCACCAGGTCGGCGCCGGCGCAGCGGCCTTGAGCGCTGGGATGGTCCGGACTCGGATCGGGGACTACCAGCCCGCCTTCCTGGCGGCCGGGTTCATCTGCATGGCGGCGGCCGCGCTGGCCTTGCGGGTGGGGCGATCCAGGGCGGAGGACCGCGCGGGACGGTCCGTTCCAGAGCGCGCCGGCTTCCGGTAACCTCGATCCGGAGCGCGGTCGCGAACGCCGCGCGGAGCGAGGCGCGCATGAGACAGGTGGCCGACGACGAGATCTGGAACAGCATCCGGGAAGAGGCGGCGGCCGACGCCCAGCGGGAGCCCATGCTGGCGAGCTTCCTCCACACCGTGGTGCTCACCCACCAGCGGCTGGAGGACGCGCTGAGCTTCATCTTGGCGAGCAAACTCGAGAGCGCCACGGTGAGCGCCCTCACTCTGCGCGACCTGATGGACCCGGTCTTCGCCCTCCCGGACGTGGTCACGGCGGTCCGGGCCGACCTCCAGGCGGTGGTGGGGCGCGATCCGGCCTGCCGCGGGTACTCGGCGCCGCTCCTCTACTTCAAGGGCTTCCACGCCCTCCAGTCCTACCGGGTGGCCCATCACTCCTGGATCGCCGACCGCAAGGCGCTGGCGCTCTACCTCCAGAGCCGGATCTCGGAGGTGTTCGCCGTCGACATCCACCCGGGCGCGCGCCTGGGAAAGGGGATCCTGTTCGACCACGCAACCAGCGTGGTCATCGGCGAGACCGCGGTGGTGGAAGACGACTTCTCCATGCTGCACGAGGTGACGCTGGGTGGAACGGGTAAGGAGGGCGGCGATCGCCACCCCAAGATCGGGCGCGGCGTCATGATCGGCGCTGGCGCCAAAGTGCTGGGCAACATCGTGATCGGCGAGGGGGCCAAGATCGGCGCCGGGAGCGTAGTGCTGGAAGACGTGCCCCCGCACTGCACCGTGGCGGGCGTGCCGGCGCGGCAGGTGGGGTACCCGGCCCACGCGCTGCCGGCGCTCGAGATGGATCAGTCGATCGAGGACGGCGGGACGAAGCCGTGAAAGCCGCCGCCCCGCCGCGACCAGCTACAAGCTCACCCGCTCCCGATCACCGCCGAGGAAGGCGGCGAGCTTGGTGTCCTCGCTCCCGATGTGCTTCACCAACCAGCCGCTCATGAGGTTGTTCATCCGGAGCCCGAGGGCGGTGCTGGGCGCCTTGGCCAACTTGTCGCGGATGTCGTTGAACTCGCGGATGAACTCTTGGTGCAGGAGCTGGTGGCGGGTCAATTCGGGGTAGCCCCGCGTCGCCATCAGCTTCTCCTCGGCCTTGAAGTGAACCAGGACGTACTGCTCCAGGAAGCTGACCAGCTTGATCACCTCCTGGACGATGGCGCCGCGGTTCAGGGCGTCGAGCAGGTCGTCGGAGCGCCGGAAGAGCTCCTGGTGCTGTTGGTCGATTGCGGGGACGCCGATGGCGAGCTTGGGGGTCCAGGTGCGGGGCATCGCGAGTTCCTTCCCGTGTGGGCGTCGGTCGGGTGAGCTCCGAGCCGCGGCTCGGAACCAGGGCGCCTCGTCTGTCCATCAGCAAAGGCTGGGCCGGACCGGCTCGCCGAAAGGGGCCTCTTTTCAGCGGGATGGGAGCGCCGAGCCGCACCCAGGGTCAGCACGCGAGTCGATCCGGGCAGGTCGAGCCGACCTCAGGCGGCCGGAGCCGTCGCCGCGGCGTCCTCGGAGCCATGGCTGGAGACGGGCGTGGCAGGGCCTTCCGCGACCTCGTGCCGCTTCCAGAGATAGAAGACGGCCGGGTAGACCAACAGCTCGAGGAGGAACGAGGTGACCAGGCCGCCGATCATGGGCGCGGCGATCCGCTTCATGAGATCGGCGCCCGTCCCGGTCGACCACATGATCGGCAGGAGTCCGATGAAGGCCGCACAGACGGTCATCGCCTTGGGGCGAACCCGCTTGACCGCGCCGTGGATGATCGCCTCCACCAGATCGCCGCGGGTCCGGAGCCGTCCGGCCTTCCGTGCCTCGTCGTGGGAGAGGTCGAGGAATAGGAGCATGAAGACGCCGGTCTCGGCGTCCAGCCCCATGAGCGCGATCATGCCGACCCAGACCGCGATCGATACGTTGTAGCCGAGCAGCCAGAGGAGCCAGACCGCGCCCACCGCCGAGAACGGCACGGCCAGCATCACCAGCGCCGCCTTGAAGCTCGACCGGGTGTTCAGATAGAGCAACCCGAAGATGAGCACCAAGGTGAGCGGGAGGATGATCCGGAGTCGTTCCTTCACTCGGATCATGTTCTCGTACTGTCCGCTCCAGGTGAGCGAGTAGCCGTCGGGGAGCTTCTCTCCGGGGAGCTCTCGCACCGAGCGCGCCACCGCCTCCTTGGCCTGCTCCACGTAGCCGCCCACGTCCACCTTGGAGGTGTCGAAGTCGACGTAGACATAGCCGGTGAGGAGGCCGTTCTCGTCCCGGATCATCGAGGGGCCCTCGGCCAGCTTCACCTCGGCGATCTCCGACATCGGAATCTGCCCCTGACCGCTCGGGAGCGGCAGCAAGACCCGCTTCAGCGTGTCGACGTCCTCCCGGTAGTCGCGGGCGTAGCGGACCGAGACGCCGTACCGCTCCCGACCCTCCACGGTGGTGGTCTGGTTGTCGCCGCCCACCGCGGTCATGACCATCTCGTTGGCGTCGTCCACCGAGAGTCCGTAGCGGGCCAGCTTGTCGCGGTCGAGCACGAAGTCCAGGAAGTATCCTCCCGCGACCCGCTCGGCGTAGACGCTCCGGGTCTGCGGGACCTGGCGCACAGCCGCCTCGAGCCGGAGCGCGATCCGCTCGATCTCGCCCAGATCCCCGCCGGAGATCTTGATCCCGACCGGCGTCCGGATGCCGGTGGAGAGCATGTCGAGCCGCCCCTTGATCGGCATGGTCCAGGCGTTGGAGATGCCGGGGAGCTGGAGCGCGCCGTTCATCTCGGTGACCAGCTCCTCCTGCGTGATCCGGTCGCGCCAGAAGGGGCGCAGCACCGGCCGGAGCCAGCTCGGCGCCCAATCCGAGTACCAGCGCGGCTTCTCGCGCCACTGCGCTTCGGGCTTCAGCAGGACGGTGGTCTCCATCATCGAGAAGGGCGCTGGGTCGGTGGAGGTGCCGGCCCGGCCTGCCTTGCCGAAGACCCGGTCCACCTCGGGGAAGGTGGTCAGGATCTTGTCCTGCACCTGGAGCGCCTTCTGCGCCTCGGCCACCGACATGCCCGGCTCGACGGCGGAGGGCATGTAGAGGATGGTCCCTTCGTCGAGCGGCGGCATGAACTCGGAGCCGAGCTTCAGGTAGACCGGCAAGGTCGCGGCCACCAACAGCAGGCTGGCCACCACCGTCGCCCGGGCGTGCCGAAGCACGAACCGGCAGGGTCGCTCATACAGCCGGTGGAGCAGCTTGCTGATGGGGTGCTTCTCCTCTGAGTAATACTTCCCGACCAAGGCCTGCGTGGCGAACCAGGCCAGGGCCCGCGGCTTGAAGCGGAAGGGCTCGACCCGGGCGAAGAGCATGCGCATGGCCGGATCGAGCGTCACCGCCAGGCACGCAGCGATGGCCATGGCCAGGTTCTTGGAGTAGGCGAGCGGCCGGAAGAGCCGCCCCTCCTGGTCGACCAAGGTGAAGACCGGCATGAAGGCGACGGCGATCACCAGGAGTGAGAAGAAGACCGACGGTCCGACCTCGAGCAGCGCCTCCAGGCGGACCGCGTGGAAGTCGCCCTTCTTCCCGGCTGCTTGCCAGAGGTAGATCTTGTTGTAGGCGTTCTCCACCTCGACGATCGCCCCATCGACCAGGACGCCGATGGAGATGGCGATGCCCGCCAGTGACATGAGGTTTGCGTTGAGTCCCATGGCGTACATGGGGATGAAGGCCAGCGCGACGCTGATCGGGATCGTCAGGATGGGGACGACCGCCGAAGGGATGTGCCAGAGGAAGATCAGGATCACGATCGAGACGATGATCATCTCCTCGATGAGCTTCCCCTTGACGGTCTCGATGGCGCGGCCGATCAGCTCGGACCGATCGTAGGTGGTGACGATCTTCACGCCCTGCGGCAGCGAAGGCTTCACCTCCTCCAGCTTGGTCTTGATCCGATTGATCACGTTGAGGGCGTTCTCGCCCTGGCGCATGATCACGATGCCGCCGACCACGTCCCCCTTGCCGTCGAGGTCGGCGATGCCGCGCCGCATCTCCGGGCCCAGGCTCACCGTGGCCACGTCGCGGAGCAGCACCGGCGTGCCGTTCTCGCTCTTCAAGACCAGCTTCTCGAGATCGCGCGGGCTCTTCACGTAGCCGCGGCCGCGGACCATGTACTCCCGGCCGGAGAGCTCGACCAGCCGGCCGCCGACGTCGTTGTTCCCTCGCCGCACCGCCTCGATCACGCTCTGGAGCGGCAGCTTGTAGCCGGCCAGGGCGGTCGGGTTGACGGTCACCTGGTACTGCCTGACCTGACCGCCCACCGTGGCCACCTCGGCCACGCCCGGGACGCTCTGGACCGCGTAGCGCAGGAACCAGTCCTGGTAGCTGCGCAGCTCATCG
>Ga0302321_100006640_pt1 | contig 10188 bp, 9 predicted proteins | sample Fen_T0_1_FD_202505 | JGI IMG/M metagenome (GOLD analysis project Ga0302321, IMG submission 202505) | Peat permafrost microbial communities from Stordalen Mire near Abisko, Sweden - Fen_T0_1 | ecosystem: Environmental > Terrestrial > Soil > Wetlands > Permafrost | place: Sweden: Abisko... | reverse complement strand
GCTCCCGCAGGCGGTCTTTGACTTCATTCCAGAGGAAGGCATACCCGAGGGCCGTCTCCACCCGTTCGTCCAGGGTGGCACGGTCGCGGATACCTGCCAGGCGCAGTCCGTAGACGAGGTTGTCGTAGATCGACCAAGGCAGGGGAACGGGCATGGCGTAGACCATTCCGACCTTGCGGCGAAGCTCGGCGACGTCGACGGCCGCATCGTAGATGTCCGTCCCATCGCGAAGGATCTTCCCGGTGTGGGCAAATCCAGGGTGAAGATCGTTCAGGCGGTTGAGGGAGCGTAAGAAGGTTGTCTTGCCGCTTCGGGCGGGTCCGATGATCGCGAGACGCTCATGCGGGAGGATTTCCAGGTTGAGGTCCTTGACGGCGGGCTGGCCCTCGAAGAACGCAGTGAAGGCCTGCACGCGAATCGTGGTTGCTTGCGTGATCATCGGCCCGTCTTGACCCCGAATCGGCGCATCAGGGTGTAGGCGAGGAGATTCAGCGCCAAAATGGCGATGATGAGCACGGAGGCCGTTGCATAGGCGTTTTGCATCGATATCCCTTCACGCGAAAGAAGGTAGAAGTGGAGCGCGAGGGTGCGTGAAGAATCGAACAGGGATCGCGGCAGACGGAGTGCCGAGCCTGCGGTCAGCATCACCGCCGCAGTTTCGCTGATGCTCCGCCCGAGCGACAGCACGATGCCCGTGGAGATTCCGGGAAGAGCAGAGCGCAGGACGACATAGAAGACGGTTTGCCAGCGCGAGCCGCCGAGGCCCAAACTGACTTCCCGGTAGGAGTCGGGAACGGTGCGAATGGCCTCCTCGCTCGTGCGGATGATGGTCGGCAGCACCATCAGCGCGAGGGTAAGCGCACCGGAGAGAATCGAGAGCCCCATCCCCAAGGCGATCGCGAAGAAAACGAAGCCGAAGAGTCCAAAGATGATGGAAGGTACGCCAGCCAGGCAGTCCGCCCCGAAGCGGATCACCGCGGTCAGCCGCCCATTCCGCGTGTACTCCGTCAAGTATACCGCAGTGGCCACGCCGATTGGAGCTGCGACCAGGACCGCCAGTCCAGCCACGAGGAGCGTCCCGAAAAGCACCGGAAAAATTCCGCCCGCGCGCCCCATGCTGGTGGGCGACCGGGAAAGAAAGCCCCACGTGACGTGGGGCAAGCCGTGCACCAGGACGAAGGCGAGGATGAAGGCCAGGACGGCGAACGTGATCGCGGCGAGAATCCACATGAAGCCCACGGCGATGCGCTGGGTGGTGGCAGGCGAGAGCCTCATGAGAAACGCCCCCGTCCGGTTCGACGTCGAGAGATGGCAAGTGCTGCGATGTTGAGAAGCGTAATGACCACGAACAGGGTTGCACCCGTCGCGAAGAGTGCCTGGCGGTGGTCCCCGGATGCGTAGCCCATCTCGAGTGCGATGTTGCTCGTGAGCGTGCGGACCGGCGCAAGCAGGCTGTGAGGGACCTCGAGTGCGTTGCCCGCGACCATGATGACTGCCATGGTCTCTCCGATCGCGCGCCCCATACCAAGGATGACGGCGGTGACGAGACCTGAGCGCGCGGCCCGCAAGAGGACCATGGTAACCGTCTGCCATCGTGTGGCGCCGAGCGCGATCGAGCCTTCCAGGTAGGATCGCGGGACGGCTTGCAGAGCATCGATCGCGATGCTGGTAATCGTTGGCAAGACCATGACCCCAAGGACGATCGAGGCGGCGAGCACTGAAAGACCTGGCCCGCCCAAGGTGTGACGGATGAGGGGCACCAGCGTGACGACGCCCACGAACCCGTAGACCACGGATGGGATCCCTGCCAGAAGCTCGACGACAGGCTTGAGGGCCGCAGAAAGTCCTGGCGGCGAAAACTGGGTTAGGACCACCGCGAGGCCCAGGCTGAAGACGACGCCAATCACGGCCGCACCCAAGGTGACCGCGAGCGAGCCCACCATCATGGACAAGATGCCGAAATGCCCGAGGCTCGGCTCCCAGTCGCTTGAAAGAAAGATCTGCCTTGCCCCCAATCGCAAGACCACCGGCACGCCTTCGCGGAAGATGAACACGGTGATCAGGGCGAGACCAGAAATCCCAAAGAGCGCCATGACCAGCAGGATTGCGCCGACAACCTTGTCCCGCTTCATCTCACCCTCACGAGGCCCTCGGTCGCAAGCAGCCTCTGTCCGTCGGACGACAGCACGAAGTCGACGAACTTCCGAGCGGCGGAATTGGCGGCACCCTTTGTGACAAACAGCAGAGGCCGGACGAGGTGGTAGCGGCCAGCGAGCACGTTCTCGACCGTGGGTTCGGCACCATCGACGGTCACCGGCTTGAGGTCCTTGCCCACCAGCCCCAGCGACATGTATCCGATGGCGGAGGGATCTCCCTTGACCAGCTCTTTGACCGCGCCGTTGGATTCCTGAGTCAAGGCGCGACGAGAAATGCGCTCGGCGCCCATAATCAGTCGCACGAAGCTCTCCCTGGTACCGGAGCCCTCCTCGCGGGTGATGGGCCAAACCGAGCCGTTCTTACCGCCGACCTCGCTCCAATTGGCGATCCGTCCGGCGAAGAGAGCACGGAGCTGCTCGAGGGAAAGCCTCGACACCGGGTTCTCGGGGTTCACCACGATGGCGAGACCGTCGCGGGCGATGAGAATCTCGGTGAAGAGGCGGGATTCCTTTGTGGTCAGTGAACGCGAGCACATCCCGATGTCCGCAAGACCGTGCTCTGCTGCTTGTAGGCCGGCGGTCGAGCCGCCCCCTTGGACCTCCGCGAATTGCCCTGGGTACTTCTTTTCGTAATGCTCAGCCAGGATTTCTGCGAAGGGCTGGATCGAAGTGGAGCCGAGCAGGTTCACCGACCGACCTGAGATCCTCTTGCAGCCACAGCTGACCACAACCAAGGCGAAGAGCGCTACCAGCGCGCTTGAGATGGCTGTCGTGGTTGTGCTGAATCGCAATGCGCGATCCAGCTACAGCAGGTTTCGGGCCATCAACCCATCGCAAGGAAGACGGAGGTTTGCCGCCAAAACACTTGTCGGTGCTGGCTGGCTCAACCAACCTGACCGAGCTATCCCATCAAAGCGATGGATAGCGGCCGAGTGCTGGTTACGCATCTGCGAAACTCGCCTCGAGTTTCGTCAGCACGATCCTCTCCTCGGTCGAGGTCCTGCCGATGCCGAGAAATCCACCCGAGGCCTCTGCGGCGGCGTTAACGTTGACAAGCAGTTCCGCCTTCAACGACTGGCGTTCGGCAGGGGTCATTTGCTGGCACAGTCCTCGGACGTACTGCTGCCACGCCTCGAAGAGCGTCGGTCCCGGACGGAGAGTGAGCCAGCGGCCCAGGAGGTCGTGCTCCACGCTTCCCGCAGCGATACCCTGTTCTGCTGCCCGAGCAAACACAACCTTTCGTTCCTCGTCGTCGACTGTTCCGTCGGCCCAAACCACTTCGACCAGGGGAACGACGGCCAAGGCCGCGAGGATTTCCGGGCGAACCTTCAGTTGAACCAGACGCTGCAAGATCTCCTCGCTTCGTATGCCCGAGACAGCAGCCAGGTCTTCCTTGTTTTCCTCTAACTGGATCAGCTCCTTCTTCCGTTCGACCAGTTGTCGGTCCTCTTCGAGAAAGAAGGAATTGACCAGCGAACGACCCAACGCATCCAAAGATTCTGTCGTTTGTTTGCTTGCCACAGACGAAGCGTCTGCATGTCCTAGGCCGCACCCAGCTTGGTTGCGGGAGCGCCTCCGATGATTGTGCAACCAGACTTCGGAGCTTCCGGGTAGCTAAGCGAAGGCAGTGCGGTAGGGTGAATCTGCATTGCCGAAGTCGGTCGTCGTTAGAACTGGCGGACCACTTTCAGCCTGACCATTGGATTCACCATTTGAGTTGGACACTTGCCTAGCATTTTCTGGAGAAGACATGAGCGACCAACACGGGAACACAATCAACAAGCCGGCTCCAGGGTCACAACGGGCAAGTTCCGTCCTGGACCTGGGCGGAATTTTCGGATTGAGTGAAGCCGATGCAACATCGCGATTGGCGCAGGAAGGACCGAAGGAGCTTCCCGCCCAGAAGAAACGCAGCCTGCTGGCCATCGGTTTCGTGTACCGACACCGTTTGCCAGACGGTGGCGGCTTTTGCGGTTTGGTGAACGCAGGGGTCGCCTCAGTGCTCGGGGGCGAAGGCGCCGGTGCGGGTGGAATGATGCGCGGGCGCCAGTGGGCGGCGGCCGCAAGCACACCGCTGTAGCGGGTCAGATGCTGTTTCGGGGGAGGTACCGCGCTTGCCAATCTGGAGAGCAGCGCGAGCGCATCCATGTCGAGCGACCGGACACGGTGGTCAGGCAGGATGGCGAGGCGATCCTGCGCAAGCGGAGGACGCAGGACATAGCTTGCCTTGACGGTGTTGTTATCCACGCATCGTAAGGTGTTCGGCCCGAGCCGCACCCAGACGGTCGCCGGCTGTAGCGGCGATCACCCGCGTGGGCTGCACGGGGTTATCACGGGTGACCTGATTTGGCGTACAATGCGGCGGCTAGTCCTACCCGGGACCTGGCGTCGACGGGGCACACCCACAACCACCTACGATACGGGCGAACCATGGACTCACATACCTTTTCGAAGCGAAACGTTCTCTATGTCACCTTGGCACTCTTCGTCTTGGGTTGCGGTGGCGGCGGTGGAAACAAGCCCGGCGCCGCGGAGGCTGGCGCAAGCTGCGTAGCCGGCGAGCTGGGCTGCCCCTGCTACGGCAATCTGACCTGCAATCCGCCGCTCGCATGTTCGCCCGCTTCGATATGCATCCAACCCGGCGACCCGGGCACCGGCGGTGCGGTGATACCGACGGGCGGCATGGGCGGCACGATGTCCCCGGGCCTCGGTGGAACGCCCGGGATCGACGGATCCGCGGGCGGGATGACCGGCTTGGGTGGGGTTGCAGTCGATGCGTCGGGGGGCACCGGTGGCGTGGGCCCAGGGCTGGGCGGCATCGTTGGCCCGGGCATCGATGGCTCTGCGGGCGGCTTGCCCGGCGTGGGTGGCCTACCCGGGAGCGGCGGTTTGCGTGGAACGGGCGGCAAGCCAGGGACGGGTGGTTCAATGCCGATGGATGCGGGTGCCGGGGGGGCGCCGGTCGACGCCGGCCCCGACCCAGTGCTGAACGGCGCTTGCGCTACCGTCGGCGACCTGAACTGCGTGGGCCACGCCCAGAAGGGCATGATGATGTGCGACGGCGCCAAGTGGGTACCCAATGGGGCCTGCTCCGGCAGCCTCCTGTGCGACACCACGCCGGGCCCGACTCGGGGAACGTGCGTGGCGCCGATAGCGAACTGTGCGAATCAGCAGCCCGGCTATGCCTACTGCACCTCGAACACCAAGGTTACCTGCGGTCCTGATCTTCTGACCGTCTCGGGCGACACCTGCCCCTTCATCTGCAGCGCGGGTCAGTGCACGGGTGAATGCGTGCCTTCGTCACGCGATTGCAATGGGCAGATCCCGCTCAGCTGCGCCACCAATGCCACGTGGCTGAGTGGCACGGCCTGCGCCGGTGACTGCAACAAAGGAACCTGCTGCAGCGCTTCGGCTCCCACGAACTGCGGCGGGACGTGCGTGGATCTGCAGACCAGCAACACCAACTGTGGTGGATGCGGCACCCTGTGCTCGACGGCCGGCGGGAAGTCGTGTCGCGCCGGTGTCTGTCAGTGTCCCGTCGGCATGACCGACTGCAACGGCACGTGCGTGTCCCTCACCTCCAGCAGCACCAACTGCGGCCTCTGTGGCAATGCCTGCGTGGCGGGAAGGACCTGCCAGTCGAGCGTGTGCGCCTGCCCGTCGGGAACCCTGGAGTGCGCGGGGGTCTGCGCCAACGTGCAGACGGACAAGGCAAACTGCGGTGCCTGCGGCGTGTCCTGCGGGACCGCCACTTGTTATGCCGCCAGCTGCGGCGGCGAGAACCTGATCGCCAACGGGGACTTCTCCGACGGCAGCACCAACTGGCAGATCACCCAGGCCGACATTGGCGTCACCTACGGAATGTCGGCGGGCGCCTATTGCGTCAGTCTGCCCTCGTACTCCGAGGCCTACCTTGGCTGGGGCACCTCCCTGACCTCCGTGGCGATTGCGGGTAACTACGGCTACACCTTCTCGTACACGATCTCGTCGACAGACTCGCTGTACTCGTTCCAGGCCAAGATTGGTCACACGGTCACGCCGTACACGGTGGTGTACTCGACCAGCGCGGACATTCCCGGCCCCACGCCGACGACCTTCACCCACAGCTTCACGCCAACTTACAGCGACACCGGCGCCGGCATCGCCTTCTACCTCTATGCCTACTCCGCCGGGGCGACGGTTTGCTTTGACGACGTCTCCCTGGTGCGACACTAGCAAGCGCCCGGGACCTCATGACAAGACAAACCCATTGGTTACCGCGCGCGGGGTTGGCCCTGTTAGCACTCTATTCCCTGTCACTCGGCTGTGGCGGCGGCAGCGGCAATGCAGACGGCGACGATGGGGGCCTGGGTGCAGGCGGCAAGGGCGGCGGCGTGGGCAAGGGCCTATGTCAGGCCACGTGCGACCGGGACTGCGCCTCCGACCAAGATTGCGATATGGCGAATGGCCAGATGTGCTGCGACTATGGCGCCGCCGGCAAGGCGTGCATCGCGGCCCCGCAGTGTCCGATCAAGTGCACCAGCGACACCAGCTGCGATACGACCGCCGGCAAGGCGTGCGTGCTGGTCGACATCGCCCAGACCGACAAGACCTGCACCGCCCCAAGCAGCGCGGTCCAGCTATGCGCCGCCGACGCGGAATGCAGGGTCGGCAACGTCTGCTGCACCCTCTACGACCGGCCCTACTGCCTGCCGCCGGCCAAGTGCCCGAAAGCTTGCACCCAGTCCCCCGACTGCGACACGGTCTCGGGCGAGATCTGCTGCACGACGGTGCGGCTGATCGAGGACCACGTGAAAGCGGCCGGCCTGTGTTTGAACCCAGGGTATGCGACCTGTCCCAAGGCGTGTGCCCAATCCGCGGACTGCAACACGACCTCGGGCGAGGTGTGTTGCAACGGCATGTGTAGCAAATCGTGTCCGAAGACCTGCAACGTCAGCAGCGATTGCTCAGGTCAGATCTGCTGCAAGTCCGCGCGCACACGTGTGCCGGACGCGACCGTGACCTTCTCGATTGGCCCTCACTGCGCCGGTACATCCACCTATTCATCGTGCGCACCCCTGTCCACGTCGACCTGTCCGTCCGTGCCAGGCTGCCGGGTGAACACGCCGACCGCGGGCACGTGTGCGGGCACGCCCAGGTCCTGCGGCTCGAACACGACCTCGACGACATGTGCGGCGGAGCCCGGTTGCGCCTGGCCGACCGGTACGGGCCTGTGCTCGGGCACGGTCTACCCTTGCACGTCGCACACCACGTCGACCTCCTGCGCGCTACAGACCGGTTGCACGTGGGCTGCGTCCACCGGGGCAAGCTGCCTCGGAACGCCGGCCGCTTGCAGCGACAACACCAGCGTTACCACCTGCACGGCTCAGTCCGGATGCACGTGGAGCAATGCCACGCTCGCCTGCAGCGGAGCGGCCACCGCATGCGCGAACAGCGTCAGCAGCACCATGTGTGCTGCCGAGCGCGGCTGCACCTGGAGCACCGCCAGCGGAAGCTGCACCGGCACGGCCACCGCCTGCTCGACCAACCCATCCAGCACGACCTGCCTGTCGGCCAACAACTGCGCATGGTCTGGAGCCGCCTCGTGCGCAGGCACCCCGCTGGGCTGCGACACCAACATGACCAGCAGCACGTGCCAGTCGAGCGGCTGCACGTGGAGCACGGGCGTCTCCGTCTGCACGGGCACGCCCACGCCGTGCACCCTGCTTTCAACCTCCGGTTGTTCCAGTCAGTCCGGCTGTGCTGTGAGCACGCTGTAGGGAACCAAGCACCGGATCGATTCATCCGTGGCGACAAAGATGTTCGAGACCCACTCGGTCCTTGGCGCTCACGCACACGTTTGCGTGCACATTAAATCCGGCGACCTGTGCGCATCGCTTGCCGATGATTGCGACCTCGGCATCCTCGCTGGTGCCGCCCAGGCGCAACACGCGGCAGCCTAGGCGCGGCCCCGTCGCGACCAGCCCTTGCACCGATGAATTGACCAGAAGGTCGAGGGTCAGCTGCCGGTCTTTGTCTTCCCCAGTGCGCCGCCCCACATAGCCCGTGACCTTCCGGCCCATGGCACAGGCCACGCGTGCAATGTCCTCATCGCTGGGCGCGGGCAGCGGGGCGAAGCGATTATTAGAGCTCGGAGAACCCTGGCTGGACGCATTGTGGCCTCCTTGATCGCGTTCCGGGAGCGTAGCGGGCAGCTTTCTGGCTCCAGAAAATCTATCGTGCCAACCAGCCCGTCGAAAAAGACTCGGGGGCTACCCGATTGCCAAGTCCGCAGGGAACGAAGGCCGTGTGGCCATCGGCATCTGCCATCACACGAACGTTCACGCGATAGAGCCGATGCAGGCTCTCGGGTGTGATCTGGTCTCGGGGATGGCCGTCGGCAATGACCCGCCCCTCTTTCAGCATGATCACGCGGTCAGAAACCCAAAGAGCATGCTCGGGGGCGTGGGTGGACTTGATGCACGTCAAGCCCTGCCCCGCCAGCTTGGCCAGCTGGTCGAGAAGCCGCACTTGATGGCCATAGTCGAGCGCAGAGGTGGGTTCGTCCATCAAGAGGGTGCTGGCTCCTTGTGCGAGCGCGCGGGCGATCAGGGTCAGTTGTCGCTCGCCCCCGCTGATCTCCGTATACGCCCGCTCGCGCAGGTGGGCGATCTCCAACCTGGCCAACGCCTCCTCCACCCAGTGTTCTGCTCGCGTGGCTTGGTGAAGCCACAGGGATTGGTGGGGAAGGCGTCCCATGGCCACCACATCCTCCACGGAATAGGGAAAGGCCGTGCGGTGAATCTGCGGAACGTAGGCCACGTCGCGGGCGTATTGTCGGCGAGGAATGCTCTGAATGTCTCGCCCTTGGAATAGCGCGGTGCCCTGTCGAGGCGGAAGCAGGCCAAGCAGGATTCTCAGAAACGTCGTCTTGCCGCAGCCATTCGGACCGAGCAGCGAGACCAGTTCGCCCGGGCGAAACGAGACGGACACGTCTTCAAGGACGGCGTTCGTGCCATAGCTGTGGCCGACGCCGCGTGCTTCCAACACCGGCGGGGTCACGCCCAACCCTTTCGTGCATCCTTGAGCACACAGATGAAGAATGGAATGCCGACCAGCGAGGTGATGATGCCGATGGGTAGCTCGAAGCTGAAAGTCAGTCTGGAAATGTCGTCCATCACCACCATGTAGCCCGCACCGAGGAGCGCGGACGCTGGCAGGAGCGTGACGTTGTTCGGGCCGATGAGCAGCCTCGCCACATGGGGCACGATAAGCCCGACCCAACCCGCCATGCTGCCGCCGCCGAGCAGTACGGTCAGCGAGGTGAGCAGGGTGGAAATGAACAGCACGCTCAGGCGCACCAAGCGCACCGGAACGCCCAGCGCGCGCGCCTCGTCTTCGCCCATGCTGAGGGCATTGAGTTGGCGGCCGAGCAGACATAGAAGGCCGGTGCCGATGACCATGGGAATGGCTGCGAAGAGAACCGTCGACCTTTGCACCATGGCGAGATTGCCCATGAGCCAATGCACGATGGCGGGCAGTTTGGTGTACGGATCGGCGAGGTATTGTCCGGTCATCGAGAGGGCCATGAAGAGGGCGTCGCTGGCGATGCCGCCCAGAACCAGCATGAGGATCGATTCGCTGCGCGCCATGCGTGCGATGAGAACCGCCAGACCGACGGCGCAAAATCCGAACACCAGCGCAAGCGCCTGAGACACGATCCACTGATTCGAGAGAAGGACGCCGAGCACGGTTCCGAACGACGCCCCGGCCAGCATGCCTGTGGTCTTGGGCGACGCCAACGGGTTGGTGAACACCGCCTGCAGGGCCGCCCCCACGGTCGACAGCGCGCCGCCTATCAGCAAGGCGGCGAGCACCCGCGGCAGCCTAATTTGCAGAAGGATGTTGTCCAGAAGCTCTCGTCTGATCAGGTCTGGACTGGTCAGTCCGAGGCAGGTCCGCAGCAGAAAGGAAACCGTCTCGCCGAGCCCGAGGTTGTATTTCCCCAGGCAAAGCGAGATCAGCGAAATGCCAGCGACCGCGAGCGCAAGAA
>Ga0302321_100006639_pt1 | contig 10188 bp, 8 predicted proteins | sample Fen_T0_1_FD_202505 | JGI IMG/M metagenome (GOLD analysis project Ga0302321, IMG submission 202505) | Peat permafrost microbial communities from Stordalen Mire near Abisko, Sweden - Fen_T0_1 | ecosystem: Environmental > Terrestrial > Soil > Wetlands > Permafrost | place: Sweden: Abisko... | reverse complement strand
AAGCGGCTACGAGGCACTTGTCAACTATATAGCAATCTATCCTTCCAAAGTGGATGCTTGCTACCTCGACGGGGAGAAAGTACAACCACAGGACGGCGACTTTTATGGCGGCTGGATAACCAAAAATATCGTCGGGCCATTTAAAGGCGCTCCGGGAACCCTGGGTTGGTAAACGCAAACACGATCGGAGAAAGGAATAAAATAAACATGAGCACGGTAAACACACCCATTGAGATCGTTGAGAACTTCGTGGGCGCACTTGAGACGGGTAATCAGGAGGAGGCAAGCGGCTACCTGGATGATACATTTACCTTCAGCGGCTGGACACCGCAACCACTCGATAAACAGAGCTTTTTAAGCTTGATTGCCCGACTCAAAGAAGGCATCTCAGGCCTTGTTTTCAATCTGCATAACCTTACAGAGCAGGAAGATACAAACGTTACCGCCAGCATGCAAATCATAGGCTATCAGACCGATAACTTCCTCATGGCAGCCCGAGGTGGCACATCTCTCCCTCAGGGCACAGACAGCATCGCCACAAAGGCCGAAGATGTCAGCTTTACACTACACCAGGGTCGGATCAGTGCTATGCATGTGTACAACGCACCAAAAGAAGGCATCAAAGACTTGTTTCACCGGACAAATATAGACGGAACGATTGTATAATAATTAATATCAACAGCGATTACTAATAGTTTAAAGATAGCTATTAGTACATACATAGAATAAGAAGGCTGAGAATTGAGCGCGGTTGCTCAATTCTCAGCCTTCTTATCATAGCTACTTATCTACAGACAAAGGGCAACTGGACAATAGTGATCGTCCCACTGCAGAGGATTAAAATAGTTGGCGGCCAGACCTGATACTATCCCATTGCACAGATAACAAAGCAGCAAAATATTATTTGCATTACTACAACACTACTTCTCTTGCATTTTTTTATAAATACAAGTATACTTATTTATGCCATCTATACGCAAGAGTCAATATATTTTAGAAGCTTATATATACATAAAGTATTTTTCTAATTTTACACTAGAAAATTCATGAAATTTTCATCCTCGCTTTCGAGCTTTTAAGCACGATTTAATTTAATAGCATACAGCACCATTATGGAGATACTCGTCGACAAAAATATCTATCAAAATATATTCTATGTATTTAGCTGATAGTATGTAATGATGGAGATAACTTCATGTGGGCACAACAAGAAGGAATAGACAAACTAGTTACGATCATTCAGCAGTTGCAATTACAACGTGAGACAGGCCAGCTCGTAGCGCTCCATGGTACTGGGATAACAGAAGAGGAAGGCACTATTGTCTTTGTCAACGGGAAAGTGACAGAGGCTCGAATAGGTCAACGCACGGGTTCACATGCATTCAATAGATTAAGCAGTTGGGAGAATTGTACATGCTATTTTGTACGCCCTACAGGGATGTTTAATCAAGTTAGCTTCTACGCTCTCAATAAAGCTCCAAATAAATTTGCAAGTGCGCCTACAAATACATATCTAATGCCATCTATATACAAAAAGAGCCTTCAACCGCAAATAGATTTTCCCCAAAAAGTAAGTAATAGACGTCAGGTTAACGTACCAACAGCTTTAGCAATACCACATCCCCTCGTACAAATCCCGGTGGCCATGTATAAAATTGAGCAAATGCAACTGACACGTTCTCATCGGCACCTTTTTTTGCTCATTGATGGGCAACGATCCGTCACCGACTTAATGCGCCTTATAGGCAAAGGAGAAGAGGAAGTCTACATACTTCTGTACAATCTGGCATATATGGCAATCATTTCTTTTTATCTCCCATAATCAGCAAAAATGGAGAGCAGATGGCCCGTAAAATAGCTATTCTAAAAAAAGAGGAGGCGCTACGAGAAATTCTCCTGGCAGAACGAGAAGAGCGAGTTCCCATGTTGGAATGTGCAGACCTACATGGAGTCGACCTCTCGCATGCCGATCTGAGTGGAGGAGACATCCGAGACGCCGATCTATCAAATGCCAATCTGAGCAACGCATATATCTGCGGTGCATATCTCCGTAATACCAACCTCAGCGGGGCAAACTTAAGTATGGCCAATCTAAGCCGGGCAGTCATGATTGATGTAAACCTGATTGGGGCTCAATTGCGCGGAGCCAACTTACGCCACACGGATCTGCGTGCGACCGATCTTGGAGGTGTCGATCTGAATAGCGCTGACTTAAAAGGCACCTATTTAATCGAGGCCAATCTGATTGGAGTAGACCTGCAGAGGGCCAATCTGAGCGGAGCTAATCTGCGTGGAGCTAATCTCAGTAACGCGAACCTCAGTGCCGCAGATCTCAGCGGAGCTAACCTGCGTGGGGCCATTCTAAGTGGAGCTAACTGTGAGAAAACGATCTTCAATGAGGCGCGATTTGAAGGCGCAAAACTGAGTGGAGCTAATCTGAACAAGGCCAACTTTATGCGGGCAAATCTACGCTTTGCATCCCTAAATAAAGCCATTCTGACAGGAGCCTACCTCTGTGAAGCTAACTTGCATGGGGCCAATTTCGTCGAGGCGATCCTTACACAGGCAAACTTTACCAAAGCAAGGCTGAGTCGAGCACATATGTTCAAAGCCGACTTGAGCATGTCTGATTTTACTGGCGCGGATTTCCGCAACGCTATTCTCTATGAAGCCAACCTGCGCGGAGCCGATTTAAGCCGGGCAAACTTGAGTGGTGCAAACCTCAGTCATGCGAATCTTGAGTCTGCATATCTGCAAAACGCAGACTGCACAGGCACAAAACTACAAAATGCACGCTTGTTCCATGCCCGGTTGACCAATGTCTCTTTTACTTCTGCATATCTGCAAAAAATTCAGGCATATCCAGCTGACTTTATAGATGTTGATAGCGCCTCTCTCTCTACGGTTAGCATTGATCTGTTTACGGCCGAACAACTTGGTATTGCTGACCTGATAAAAACTTTCTCTTAACATGCCTTAAAAATGGGGAGATGATCAAAAACAGGAAGCTCCTACTGCATAGGAGGTACTAAGGGCATACGGCAAAATCAAATTTGATAAATGGAGGCCTCTCTTATGATTAATAGAGAAGCACTAACAGTTTTCGTCGCCATCTTTTTAGCTGTAACCATCATGGGATTTTTTGCCTCACGCTGGCGTGTGGGAGACCTCAATCGGCTCCAAGAATGGGGATTAGCCGGGCGGCGCTTTGGAGCTGTCGTATCGTGGTTCCTGCTGGGAGGCGATATTTATACTGCCTATTCCTTCATTGCTGTACCAGGACTCATTTTCACCTCAGGGGCCATTGGCTTCTTTGCGGTCCCTTATCTGGGCCTTGTCTATCCTCTTATGTTTCTCTTCCTACCACGCTTCTGGACGATTGCCAGACATCGTGGCTATATGACGCCCGCAGATTTTGTGCGTGAACGTTTTGATAGCAGTACGCTCGCTCTGCTTGTTGCGATCACCGGAATAGTTGCAACCATGCCCTATATCGCGCTACAAATGTTTGGGATCGAGGTGACACTCGCTCAGATGGGAGTGCCGCTGGAAATTTCGCTGCTCATCGCTTTTGTTATCCTTGCTGGATACACATATGTGAGCGGCCTACGTGCACCGGCCTTGATTGCCGTTGTCAAAGATATCTGCATCTGGGTTGTTGTACTTGTCGCCATTATCTATATACCAATAAGATTAGGGGGCTTCGGCAATATTTTTGCAGCGGTCCACCAGAAAGCAGTGCAGAATCCAGCTGTCTTCCAGGATATGCTCCCATCCTCGCAGTACAGTACCTACTCAACGCTAACACTGGGATCTGCTCTGGCACTGTTCTTATACCCGCACACCCTGACGGGCATATTAAGCATTAATAGCCGGGCGGTGATTAAGCGCAATGCGATACTTCTCCCAACATATACGATCTTGATCGGCCTGATTGGTCTATTAGGCTTCGTCGCAATTGCTGCAGGAGCACACTCTCCCGCCAATTACGGCTCAAACGCCTCTATACCAGCGCTCTTTATGCAAGAGTTTCCTTCCTGGTTTTCTGGCTTTGCCCTGGCCACCATCGCAATTGGCGCTCTGGCTCCTGCAGCTATTATGTCTATTGCCACAGCCAATCTTTTTACGCGCAACATCTATCGCGAGTACTTCCGCCCCGACTGCACAGAAAGCGAGGAGTCGACGATTGCCAAGCTCGTTTCTCTGCTTGTGAAGGTTGGAGCACTCATCTTCATTGTATTTTTGCCCACAAAACTGGTCATCAACTTCCAATTGCTTAGTAATATCTGGATTATCCAGACGTTACCCGCTATTTTCATCGGCCTCTATACAAATTGGTTCCATCGCGTAGCACTCATTATCGGCATGCTGGGAGGATTAGCCATCGGCACCACAATAGTCATTACACAAAGCTTCCAATCGTCGGTCTATGTATTTCAGATCGGGGGGACTACACTCAGTGTATACGCGGCCATCGTGGCTCTGCTGGTAAACCTGTTGCTATGCATCGTTCTAACACCTATTCTGCACGTTCTTAGCATTGCTGACGGTGAGGATGGGACAACGCCCGCTGACTTTGAAGCACGCCCGGTGCCAGGTCTTCTCCAAAGACCCTCCATCCAATCCTCATCCCGGCCAGCGCAACAAAGTGTAGGACCCATAGTAAAAGATGGTTATTCTTCACGGAGATAAACGGGCATTTTTTGCATGCGTGAAGCGATGGTTCTATAGTAAATACTCATTAGTACATATACACAGGATAAAATTGAGGATTTAGTAAAAACAGGGTATTAACTACTGTATACCTCTTGCATGGCCTCTGCCACAAGGCCCAATGCTACTACTGTGAAAGTGCAAGAGGTATACCTTTTAGTGCGCACCACTTACTTCAGGCTGAATGACCTTTGTTACGCCATTTGTATTACGATAGCGACGGCCGCGCCAATCAACACCTTTGCCCGAAAGAATATAGAGCGTCGACTGCCCCAGAATACCCTCAAAAACTAAACCCGCCAGCGGATGAGAAAATGCGTAGTACCAGGGAACATGCAACTTACGATTAAGCCAGAAACGATAGGCAAGCAATGGCCCCAACTCTAGCGCAGTAGCGACCATGGCCTCAGATGTGGCAACAAAGGGACGCTGTTTTATCCTTACCAATCCGGCCAATATCGGCAACAAGAAAGGCGCGACAGTGACCATTGGTAAGCCAAAAAGCTCTAGCAGCACAAAAGCCAGGCCGCCTCGATTGCCCAGATATGCATTCTTACGCCAGCCACTCCAGATAGCCGAGAAGCTTTGATACATGTGCACATGCACCAGTCCCGACCCATCAATAAAGCGCAAACAAAAGCCACTCTTCTTCACTGCGTGCGCCAGATCTCGATCATCGAGCAGCGTACCGCGTAGATCGGGGCGAGCATATCCGCCCAGTTGATCATAGACGGCGCGGCGAATAAGGATATATTGCCCATTAGCAATTGCAACCGGACTTGCAGCATCATTAACCAGACGCGGAGGATAGAGCATGCTTATACCCAACTGCGCCATAGGCATCAACGTACGATCCCAGAACGTCGGTAGATTCTGCGTTGCAGCAAGCGTGAGCAGATCAATCTTCTCATCCAATGCCTGCTTCATCGCCGAACGTAAAGCATTAGGAGCGTGCCACGTATCTGCATCTGTAAAGAGCAGCCATGTCCCCTGCGCCTCCTGCACTCCGCTATGTATTGCATGTGGCTTACCAGCCCAATCTGCAGGCAAATCACGTAGTTGTAACACCCAAAGTCGTTTCCCATTTGCGTGTGAGCGTGTCAGATCATCCAGGATATGCTCCGTTGCATCCGTAGAGCCATCATCAACGATAATAACCTCGTAATTGCTATAATCCTGCTCCAACAAAGATTCAACGCAGCGACGGATATTTTGCTCCTCATTGCGTGCCGGGACAATAATCGATACAAGGGGGAATACAACAGATTTGGCTTCATCAGATGCCTTCAGGAGAGGCTGCACGCGTAACTGATCCTCTTTACGCGGCAGAGTACGCAACCAGATGAACAGATAGAAACCCACCACCCCAACTACATGCGACCACAAGACGAAGCGCGACAACGATTGCCACCAATAACGTTTTTTCATTAAACTCTTCTCAATTTATAATACTGTGCGAAACAGTAATTACTCACATAAACCTTGTATCTTTAATACGTATTTAAAGTGTAAAACAGAATACGCTCTGAACTCTTTCACCCATTATAACCACTGGCAAGCCATCATCACAACTTCTAGAGAGCCTGCAGCAGATCATCCCTTGTATTTAGTACGCCAAAACATGAGTTTCCCATACACAAGGCCCTGGTGTGTTAAAATTTAACATTGCTACCATCTCCTGGCTGGTGTACAATTTGTCGCAGAGAGAAACTTATTATGTTATGGTACTTCTCGCAGGTGCTACCAACCAACAAGCCGACGCAATGTATCCTCTCGTTCTATAAGTACTTAAAGTACTTTGCAAAACCGTACCTTGATATCGTATGGCAGCCCACATAGCAATAATACGAGATTACATGAATTAAAAAAGAGAAAATATGTTACACAGACTATACAGGCAATTGCTCATCATACCAATAACATTGCTCTTAAGCGTCGCAGCTTTCATCAGCTCAACAGCCCTGATAGCATCACCTGTGGCCCAGGCTCATGCATTCGTCATTGGCTCCGATCCAGTCGATGGCTCCACAATCAACAAAGTGCCAAACGTGATTCGTATCTTTTTTAATGCTGACATCAGCTCACTTAGCAGTGCTCACGCCTACTCCTTAGAAAACCGCACGCTGAATGAGGTAAACGATGGGCCAGCTACAGTCTCCTCATCGAATCAACGTGAGCTTGACATCACGGTAAAAACGCCTGATAAGCAGGCAGAGGGTGGCTACGAGATCATGTGGGCCGCCGTAGCCCGGGCTGATGGGCACACCACCAACGGCGTTATTGGTTTTAATGTCGGCTATTCCAGCATAGGTGCTGCTGGGACAACAACCCTTGGCCCCACAACAAGCAACGATCTTGAGGATATTCACCGCCTTGACTTCACAAATGCCTTAACTGTTGTCTGGGAGTGGCTGGTTCTTGCCGCTCTTACCTTCTGGATTGGCACGCTGGTTGTGGAACAATTTGTACTACCAAGGGGGCAAGGTTCATTTCCACTTGCAAAAAAACGCACTATTTCACTACAGTGGCTCTGCCTTTCCACTTTATTTTTTGGAGAAGTCGTTTCTCTGATCCTACGCAATACCAATCTGGCACAGGCACAAGCAGACAACCATTTTCCATTGACCGGCCTATGGCGCATTATCGTGGATACACAGTATGGCACGTTCTGGGTCACACGCATCATATTGATCGCTTGTGCAATGGGATTACTGTATTGGACAGAACACGCGGGAAATAAAACTCAGGAGAGCGACACGGCAAAACCGACGGCAGGCACCCTTGGTACATTAACATCCGCACAGTTACTGCCCAACTATCTCATTAGCCCCCGAAGAACCCGTCAGCTTCCAGAAACGCTGCTGGCAGAGCCAGTGATCCCACAATTACATATGATCATCTGGCTCGTGCTAGTAGGACTTATCCTATTTACAGAGGTAATGACCGATTCACTGGTACAGGTTATCACACCGCACATCAGCGCAATTCTATTTAACTGGCTCTATCTGGCCGCCCAGGGTATCTGGTTGGGCGGGTTTGCCTATCTCGCTTGTGTACTGCTTCCACTCATTGTGGGAGCGGAGCCTGAACATAATAGAGAGGCGCTCGTTTCCTTACTGAACCGTCTCACACCGATACTACTCGCTGGAATGGGCATTCAGTTGGTTAGTGGCATCTTCTTAAGCGAAGCAAGTATCACCGATAGCCAACAGTGGCTAGGCGATCCATATGGGCGCACACTCCTGATCCAGAGCTCACTTATCGTGCTAACAGCAGGGATCACTCTGTATGCTTTATTTATTGTACGACCGAGACTCACACAGCAGGTTCTGCTACCACTAGCAGATGGTCCAGCCAGTAGAAGAAAGGGGCATGGCGGCCAGGCAATAAAGTTGCGCTTTATTACCAATACACTTTCCCTCCTGGGCGCGGGTATACTGCTGTGCGCAGCACTTCTCTCTTTTTTTGCGCCACCGATTCACTTTCCTGATGTGCCTTTTACAATTCGATCTGCCGAGCCAACAAGCGCCACCAATGCCCAAACGAAGCAGATGGGCAACCTCACTGTCACCTTACAGGTGATGCCCGGCCTGACAGGCTACGCACACATAATCATCGTCGCGATCAGCGACGGTAAAGGTAAACCAGTAACTGATGCCAAAGTAGATCTAACAAGCAATATGCGGCTCATGGATATGGGCAGCGCACACGAAAGCATCGATGGCGGCACGCCAGTCTATATAGCAACATTTGATAAGAAAGAGGCATTTAATATGGCCGGCCTGTGGTCAATCGATATCCAGATACAGCGACCAAAGCAAGAACTTTTAAAAGAGACATTCGAGGTTATGCTAACGGCATAGTACTATGCCGTTAGTGAAAGCAATAAGATATACTCTATGCACGAAGATTTATTCAGGAATGTTCCGGAGGCGTCGATGAAAGGGCCACGGCGTATTCCTGACCCAGAGCTGCATAATGTTCTGCACTGGCCGCCAGACCTTCTCGCTCAGCAGGGGTAAGAGTACGTATAACACGGGCAGGTGTGCCAACGGCCAGCACACCTTCCGCCAGACATTTCCGCTCGCTCACCAATGCACAGGCACCCACAACGGTATATGAACCAACCTGAGCATGGGATAAAATGGTTGTATTCATACCCACCAGTACGTGGTCGCCAAGCGTCGCTCCATGCACAACTGCATTATGCCCAATAGTACATTCTTCACCTATGGTCAAAGGGGCATCGCTATCCACATGCAAGGTGCAGTTGTCCTGGATATTGCTACGGCGGCCAACAGTAATCTGAGCGCTATCCGCACGCAGGACAGCATTAAACCAGATACTCACACCCTCATGCAGCACAACGTTGCCAATGATCATAGCACCAGGAGCAATAAATACATTGTCCGCGATGCTGGGCCAGACACCTTTGTAAGGGAAAATCGGCATATTACCTCCTGAAGAAGAAAACAAAGCTAACGCAGGATATTGCTCATCACAAGCATCAGATTGGCGGGACGCTCCGCCATGCGTCGCATAAGATAAGGATACCACTGCGAACCGTAGGGCACATAGACACGCATATTATAGCCCCGCTTGATTAATCCCTCTTGCAGGTCACGGCGTATACCGTAGAGCATCTGGAATTCAAAAGACTCCTTGCTGATCCCATGATCGCGCACATAGCTACACGCAGCCTCTATAATCTCAGGGTCATGAGTGGCAATAGCCGGGAAATTCCCACGCGCCAGCAGCATCTTCATCAGGCGCACATAGTTCTCATCAACATCGCTTTGCTGCTGGAACGCCAGGTTCTGTGGCTCTTTGTATGCTCCCTTTACCAGGCGAACACGCACGCCTTGCTCTATTAATCGCTCGACATCCTGACTACTGCGATACAGATAAGACTGAATGACAGTACCAACCAGATCATATTGCTGCTTTGCACGCAGAGCTATCTCGATCGTCTGCTCCGTGTAATCTGAACCTTCCATGTCGATGCACACAAAAACATTTTTCTCACGGCCTTGCTCCAGGATGCTGCGTAAATTTTCCTCGCAGAGCTCGCGCCCAATATCTAACCCAAGCGCGGTAAGCTTAATAGAAACGTTTGCATCAATAGCTGTTCTACGAATGAGATCAACGGCCCTGGTATAGTCGTTGGTAGATTTTTGCGCCTCCTGCTCATCCGCAACATTCTCGCCTAAAAAATCGAGAGCAACCTGAATGCCTTGCTTGTTTAATACATGTGTGGCCTGGACCGCGTCATCAAGGACTTCGCCCGCCACAAAACGCCGCGAGGCGCTACGGGTGATTCTATTCTGTATGACAAAGTCACGCAAGCGTTGGTTTTGGGCAAGGTACAACAAAGTGTCTTTAAGCATTATGGCACCCTTTCATGTTCGTATAGCATCCTACCAGCGATCACCACTATCATTCTACTCCCATCACATAACACCGCTGGTAAGATAT
>Ga0302321_100006638_pt1 | contig 10188 bp, 3 predicted proteins | sample Fen_T0_1_FD_202505 | JGI IMG/M metagenome (GOLD analysis project Ga0302321, IMG submission 202505) | Peat permafrost microbial communities from Stordalen Mire near Abisko, Sweden - Fen_T0_1 | ecosystem: Environmental > Terrestrial > Soil > Wetlands > Permafrost | place: Sweden: Abisko... | reverse complement strand
TCTTTTACAGTTATTATATATCATTGTGCTTTTACCTATTTTGCACTGAGTGTAAAATAGGTAAAAGCACAATGATACATAATAACTGTTTGAGGGACGGCAAAGCTGAGTATTCTATATTTTATGCATTTAAATTGCGTAAAAGAGGATATAGAGGTGATATGCGTTAATATGAGAAGTTTTGCGAAGAGATAGAAAACGACGAAAACAAAGTATAGGAGAGGTCGATCTGAGAGGAAAAAGAGCCGGTGATGGGAATTGAACCCGCGACCTACGCATTACGAGTGCGTTGCTCTACCACTGAGCTACACCGGCCTGTTGATGTTCCATACAGCATCGTTAGCTGTTTGTTTCTCTTGACAATGCGGATTATACCTGTAAACATGTTCTCTGTCAAGTATCTTTTAGTCGACTTCAAGAGCGTGCCAGAATGATAACCCGCGCGGTAAGTGTTCTAGCCAATGCAGAGGTGAATTTCGGCGTAATGGTGCTTTGGACGGGAACACAGAAAAAACATATCGTAATTCAGTCGGGCCCATCCAACGCGAAGCAGATCAGGTCGATGTGCCTGTGTATTCATAAGCGCCAATATCACAGGATTGCGTCTTTCCATTGGGTCGCTCCACGCCACGCTGGTCGTGGTTGGTAGCAATCGGCTTCTGGGCAATCGGCGTACCTGCGTTATTCTTGATGTTGACGGGTATAGTGATATGGCAGGCAGCAAGCGGGATCTGATCTATTGCAGGACTATTGGGAGCGAGTGCAAGGGTTCTAGTCGGGCCACCATTGTTTTGTAGCTTCACCGGGTTAGTAAACAATGTACGAAGGTCATTAGCCGATAAGATCTTATCAGTGCTATGCTGCGTATGTGTGGTTGGATCAAAGATCGCACCGGCTTTGTCCTGGAACAGATTATATCCGTATGATGTAAGCATCCCCATAATGTCAGATTCTGGATGAGTAGGATCACCAGCAACGATGCTGTTTTTGATCTTTACCTTGCTAACTTGTACACCAGAATCGATATCATCGATGGCGATGTCACCGCCGCCATGGGCAGTATTGTCATAAATAGTGTTAAAGGTGAGGTCGGCCTGGGTAATGACGTCGCTACTCTTAATGGGGCTGTTGATAAGGATGCCGCCGCCTTGTCCATTTGCTATATTGGCGGAAATAGTGCTGTTGCTGAGTATGAATGTACCGCCGTTGTTGGAAATGCCGCCACCATCGCCGTAAGTGGTATTGTCCGAGACGATGTTATTGTTGAGCACGAGCGTACCGCTGTTGTTGGAAATGCCGCCGCCATTGCTGTGAGCAGTATTGTCCGAGATGATGCTATTGTTGAGCACGAGCGTACCGCCGTTGTTGGAAATGCCGCCGCCATCGCCGTAAGCGGTATTGTCCGAGACGATGCTATTGTTGAGCATGAGCGTACCGACTTCATTGAGGATGCCGCCATAGCTAGTGGTATTGTCCGAGACAACACTGTTATTCAACGTGAGTGTACCGCCATCGTTGAAGATGATTCCGTTGGTGATGACTCTTGGGGAAGTCGCTTTGCTGCCCTTGAAGGTGAGATCGGAAATAGTAATGGTGCTTCCCTGTACCACATGAATTTTGTAGGCATTTTTGCCACCACTAATCGCGAGTATTGGTGTGCCTGGGCCACGAATGGTCAGCTCCTTTGCGATGCTGAGATCGCTTAACAGTAGAATGGTACCGTGCAGACTTGGGTCAAAGGTGATTATGCTTTTATTGGGAGCCTGATTGATGGCATAGCGTAGCGATCCTGGATCGTTGGTATCGGCAAGCGTGCTTATGCGTGTCGGATTGGGGCGAGTAAGCAGCCAGGCGACGAGTCCTGTCGTTGACAGCAACAGGAGCACGATCATCGTTACACTTACCATATAGCGTAGATGCTGTATGGTATTAGCACGGAGACCTGCACTGAGAAACGTCACCTCGCTGCTACTAGGGATACTCCGTGCGGCCCATGCTTGTGCTTCTTTGAGTTGGGAGCCGCGATAAAGGTGATCAGCGGATTTATTGCGTTGTACCCACCGCGCGGCATCTTCGCTGATGGTTTGCTGAAGATGGATGTCATCGCGTGCCTCGCGTAGCCAGCCAGCAAGACGTGGCCATTCACGGATCAGTGCTTCGTGGCTGACTTCAATGGTTGTTGTCCCAATGAGGCTGTTGGTTGTCAGCAGGCGAGCTGTGATAAAAGCATCTGCAACCTCTTGTAGCAGTTGTGTCTGAGTGGCATCTGCAAGAGCGAATTCTGAAAGGGCTGCACGGCGGCGTGTGGTATCTTGTTCGGAAGATCCAGGATCGATCAAGCGCATGAATAAGGCACGTGCTAGCTTGCGCTGCTCGTCGGAGGGTAATGTATTGTAGGTTTCTTCGGCTTGCCTGGTCAACGCACCTTTGACGCCGCCCAGGTTGCGGTAGGCGGAAAGGGTCAACTGGTGTCCGTTGCGTTGTTGGAAGAGTTGGTCAAGGGTGAACTGTAAAAGTGGTAAGGCACCGACTTGACCTTGCACCTCGAAGAGTAGGTCGCCTACCAGATCGCCCTGGAAGGTTAATGTCACATCTGGCAACGTAGCGGGTTTCTCAATGACTTCGCGTAGATCCTGGAGTGTCAGTGGCAGCACCAGAGTCTGGTGAATCTGGATGAGTTGACTGAGTGTTGGATAGGCCAGAGGTCGGTCGTAGAAGTCAGCTCGTAGCGTGAGCAGGACGATAACTGTACCCTGCGACTCCGTTGTGGCTGTTACAAGCAGGTCAATGAAATGACGCCGTTCGTTCTCTGATGAGACCTGGATGAAGAGTTCCTCGAACTGGTCGATCAGTAACACGACTTTGGTGTCTGGCTGCTTTGTAATCCTGGTGGCAAGGAGATGCAAGCCACGTGCCCCATCGTCTTCCAGATCCTCGCGGATCACTTTCAGGCTCTTGTCTGGTAAGCATGCCGAGAGTGCGAGCGTGAGTGCTTCAATGGGACGTGTACCTGGCACAATAGGGTCCAGGTAGACCCATCGCTCGCTGTCAGGGAGCAATCCTGCACGCAAGCGTGGTAGCAGACCAGCCATCACCACACTTGATTTGCCTGAGCCACTGGGCCCGACTATTGCCAGCAGGCGTGTTGCCTGGTTGTGTTTTTCTTCCGCAGCTAACGTTTCTTGTAGAGTAGTAGCAAGCTTGTTAATAAGGGTGTCACGCCCAAAGAAGTCGCGAGCATCGTCTGGGCGAAAGGCTCGTAAGCCTTTGTAGGGATTGCGAGGCTCGACCTCATATTCTGTAGTCTGTGCAGGTGTTGAATCATCCATACTGAGGTGTTCGACCAGTTCGGAGATAGCGGCTTCATAGCGATCCGCACGAGCATCGATATATTGTGTGTTGCCCCAACCCAGGGGAACGGCATCGATCCAGTGGTCGCCTGCAAGCCAGAGTGGGTAGATGGGGCGCTGATACATCTCTGCGATGCGTAGTTCGTCTCTGATAAAGCGAGATCCGCGTGCATTGGGTGAGGCAATGAGCAGCACAGCGCGTGCAGCGCGAACAGCGGCACGCAAGGCTTCTTCCCAATCGAGGGTGCCTGGTTGCAGTTGTTCCTGGTCGATCCAGACCTGGATACCTTGGTTCTGCAGATCGGCTTTGAGGCGTGTAACGGCAGCGCTATCGGCGCGTGCATAGCAGAGAAAGACGAAGGGGTGGACGCATGCGGCGAGCGTGGGCCAGCTTTTTGCCAGGATATCAAGTGGGATCGCGAAGGCGGTCTTGAGGGCGCTCCGTTGTTCTGCTGCTACGACCATGCCCACCACCGCCTGCACCTGGGTATCCCACACAGGGGTGCCGCTGAAACCCGGTTCTACAGAGAATCCGGTCTCTTTGACATCTTCGATCTGCACCCAGTTGGTGACTTGTCGACCAAGTAGCCGCCCTGTTGCCCAGACGCCGGTATCATAGCCCTTGGGAAATCCGAAGGCGCGAAAGGCATGTTCCCAGAGGTCCTCGACGTGAGCAAGGGGGGCGGTCTGTGCTCCCTGTGGGGGATCGCTCTCCAGTTCCAGAACAGCGATATCGTCGCCACCGTCGGGGAGGGGCGGTCGCCAGAGCACAATACGAGCGGAGAGCACCCGTCCAGGAGCCACGCGTGGGAGATCAAGAGAGACCAGGGTCTGAGGCTTCTCTGTGGTGTCATCGGCGAGATCAAGGGCACTTGCCACGACATGAGCGCATGTGAGGATGTGGCGTTCCCCGACCAGGAAGCCAGCGCCAATGATGCCTCCTGTGGCGCTGTGGATACGCACGAGCGACGTTTCCAATGACTTCTGCATAGACCAAAATCTCCTGTAGAACGTTTATTTTAAAATCTGGAGACCATATGCTATTTTCTACCGAATGAAAACGCGAAAGAGTATGTGGATCTCTGGCTATAGTAGTGTACGTCATGTGCGGTAGATAAGGCTGGACGAGGAAAGTAACACACTCGTCATTATAATAACGCTTGATATCCTGAAAAATAGAGGTGCAGGGAGATATTGCCTGGATTACTCTCAATATGTGTTTGCATTAGCTTTCTGTGAACGGAGCTATCGAAAGCTTCTGCTCCATTTCCACTTAAATTCACAGATATATTCGCCCTGATTGGGAATTTAGCGAGAGCTTATAGAACTGAGTCAAAGAGTAGTTATAGAGAAAAATTAGCCCATTTTTCTATAGGATACATGCAATTTGCAGAGTATTTATATCATCGATGAATTGTATCGTCTTACAATTGGTACACAACATTGAGATATCGAAATATTAAATGCAGAACTTTTAATCTCGACAACTATACTGCGATATGATAAAATACGAATCGAGATTGCGTTTTCATCTAGTTTGGAGTCTTGTATGCGTGCCCTGTTGGTTGCAACGACGAATCGTCATAAATTGGAAGAGTATCGTAGTATTTTTGTAGATCTTCCATTTCAAATAGTGTCTCTAAGCGATATCCAGTTGGATCTGGATGTCGAAGAGACGGGGACAACTTTTCAGGAAAACGCGGAACTAAAGGCCCTGGCCTATGCGGGTGCATCAGGCCTCCTCTCTCTCGCTGATGACTCTGGTTTAGAAATAGATGCCCTTGGAGGTGCCCCTGGCGTATATTCTGCGCGTTTTGCAGGGGAGGATACATCATATGAGGAACGTTTTCGTATTATTTTTGAGCAACTTAGTGGATTGCCAGTAGAGAAGCGTACCGCACGCTTCCGTTGTGTGATTACTATCGCCGAACCCTCAGGATATCATCGGAGTGTGGAGGGGTCTATTGAGGGGGTTATTACGGATGTTCCTCATGGGTTGAATGGGTTTGGCTATGATCCTATTTTTCTTGTGCCCGAACTTGGGAAAACGACCGCTGAAATTCCACCAGAGCAGAAGAATAAAATCAGTCATCGAGGGCGTGCTGCGCATTTGGCGCGTGTGCTGCTTGAAGACTGGCCTCTACCTCAATCAACCGCAAATTAGTGGAGGTGCTATCGTTTATACACTAGTCGAGAGAGATGTGAGGAATAGATAAGCTATGGTGAAAAAGCCAGTCATTCGTGTTGCCCTTGATTTAGAGACCACAGGACTACATCCAGAGCAAGATACTATTCTTGAGATTGCGGCGATCAAGTTTCGCGACGCCGAAGTCATTGATACGTTTGAGACATTTGTCGCTCCCGGCCGCTCTATCCCCTATCGAGTGCAAAGACTGACCGGCATAAAGTCAGAGCATTTAATCGGCGCCCCTCCTTTTTCAGCGATTGCAAACAGGCTCCAAAATTTTCTTAGCGATTACCCTATTGTTGGTCATAGTATCCCTTTTGATGTAGGTTTTCTTCGCCTACGAGGACTGGCGCGTGCAAACCCGCTTGTCGACACCTTCGAATTAGCGACGGTGCTTCTGCCATCGTTAATAAGCTATAATCTGGGTCAGGTGGCTGAAGCATTAGGGGTACAGGTACCGCAGGATCGCCATCGTGCCATGATTGATACTGTATTGGCCATGGAGGTCTTTGTCGCTCTGCATAAACGTTTGCAGTCTATTGACTTAGATCTGCTGAATGATCTGGCTCATCTGGATGCGCCGCGTTCCTGGCCTTTGTTGCAATTTTTTCGCCAGGAGTTACGTGAGAGGCAGGAGCATGAGGGCGTCTATGGTAAACTTTCGCGCGGTAGCCTGGGTGATCGCTTTGCGGCGCAACTGGGTATGGACCCGCGTGTTTTATCGTTTGCTGTAACACAACGGCAAGACGCTGCAGAGCCGCAAGCCCCTGCTGAATCCATTTTGCCAATCGCATCGGCTGCTCTTGATGTGGCTGAGCAGAGGCCGGAGTCTGTTGTACCACAGGGTGATTCTTATGCGGCTCGCGCTGTGATCCATGATGCATTGACGCACCGCCACCCTTTGCTATTAGAAGTAGCTGTTGGTGGACATGATTATCAGCCAGCGCTTTTCCCCGTACTGGAATGGTTGGTTGAAGAGAATACTGATAGTCAGCCTCGTCGTCTGGTGATTGCTTGCTCTCATCAGCAAGGAGCGCGTTATTTAATAGATACGATTTTGCCACAGCTGCAAGGCATGCTCAAAAGCCAGTTGCCCGTCGCCTATCTGGCAGAGCATGGAGGCTATCTCTGTACACATCGCTGGTTCGGGGCAGCTATGCGGCGTACAAGCGGTGAGTTGACCGCTGAGCAGGCCCGTGGATTGGCTAAATTGCGCTTATGGACCCATCAAACCACCACGGGCGAACGAGGTGAATTAACGTTACTGCAGCAGGAGATATCGGCCTGGGAACGCATTTCATCTGGTTTTGAGCAGATCCCCTCAAAAGATGCGCGTTTTGGGACCAATTATCAGCGTTGTACGTACCGGCGTAAGGGCTATTGTTTCGTTAGCCTTGCGGAAGAGCGTGTGAATGCGGCCAGAATTGTCGTCACGACGCATATGGGCCTCTTTGATGATCTCGTGCGTTCACACTCACTCTTATCCACAATTGGTCACCGGCTTATTCTGGATGCAGACTTGCTAGAGGAAGAAAATGCTCGCTGGGGCAGTGCGGAATTTGATCAAGTGCGCCTTTTTCGGCTTTTAAATACGGTTGGAACAGAGCTTAGCGATGGGCGATATCAAGGTTTGCTTGCGCTTGCGGCCCCTTCTTTGCGCGAAAATGGCCCTGGCGGGCTCTCAACCACTCCAACGATTGCTAAATCTGAACTGGATGCACGGATGTTGCGCTGGTTTCAAGTTCTGCGTCAGGCACGCGTCGCCGTAGAAAAACTCTTTGTGAGCTTTCGCAATATATTAGAAGAGTTTATGCAGCAAGGGGCAGGTGGCAATGGGCGTGAGAAGGGGCGTGGGAATCGCGGTCACGAGCGTATTGATCAACCTTTGCGTCTAAATAGCAATATTCGTCATTTAAGTGTCTGGACGGAGACGGAGCAAGCCTGGCAGGTGGTATCACAAAAGCTGCAGGCCGTAATTGATCTGGCGAACGAGGCCGAAAAGATCATTCTGACTGCACAGCGTGGCAGAAATCGTCTTGATGTTGGCAGTGGAGAGGATAGTTCCGTTGCTTCTGAACTTGTTGCGGCCGCTCGTCAATTATCGGAGCAGAAAAGCCTTGCTCATCGCGCCCTTACATTGAGCGAAAGTGACAGTGTGTGTTGGCTCCGTACTCCGCCATCGCCACCGCCTTCTGCGCAAAATGCTGCAGCACGCGATACGACTTCCGGGGCACAACCCGTTGAAAATGCGCCTGTGCTCTATTCCCAGGTGGTCCAGACCTCTACATTTTTAAAACGCCATTTATTTCGAGAGCAAAATGCAACGATCTTCGCTGGCAATGCCCTATCAGTGGATAGCTCCTTCTCTTTTATTCGCAATCGTTTCGGGCTTGAAAATGATGGCTGCCCGGCCTTTTCTATTGTAGCTGATCATCACGAGCAGACATTATTATATTTACCTGACGATGTATCGGAGCCAAACTCTCCCCAATACCAGCGCCACCTTGATGAATCATTGATACAACTGGCGACCGCGCTGGATGGTCAGGTTGTTGCACTTTTCACCTCACATGCATCATTACGCAGCACCTATGCCGCGATCAAGCCACTATTGGAAGCGCGCGGCATTCTTGTTTTGGGGCAAGGTGTTGATGGCTCTCCTCGTCAATTGTGGCAGATATTTCAGACGCAAGAGCGTATTGTTGTGTTAGGAACTGGCAGCTTTTGGGATGGCGTTGATGATATAGCGCGTACACCTGCCTGCCTGTTTATAGCGCGTTTGCCAATGCCCGTGCTGAATGATCCTCCCATTGCCGCACGCGTCGAGCAATATGCAGATCAACTCCATCAGCTAACGGTACCAATTGCGGCTCTGCGTATGAAACGTGTGCTCAATCGCCTTGTGTGGAGCGATACGCGGCGCAATGCTGTGGTATTATTTGATCGTCGTGTGACTTCAAAAGAGTATGGTGCGATGGTTTTGCATAGCCTGCCACGTTGCTCACAGCGCATGGGAGCGGGATCGCATATGGCTGAGACCATTCTCGATTGGTTAACCGGCACTGGCTCCTGGGAAAACGATAATTCATAAGAAAAAGTTGCTATATTTCTTCTCCGTTGAAAGGATAGGAATGTATGTCGCTCAAACCGTCTACACAAGCTCATGACTCTCACAATCTACGTGTTGTCCACGGTGCGTGTCCCCATGATTGCCCTGATACATGTGCTTTAGAGACGCATGTTGATGAACAGGGAAAGGCGGTCAGCGTGCGTGGTCGTGCGGATCATCCGGTGACGCGAGGCTGGCTGTGTGCGAAAGTCAACCGCTATTTGGAGCGCGTATATCATCCAGAGCGCATTCTTTATCCTTTGCGCCGGGTTGGGCCAAAGGGGAGCGGACAATTCACACGTATTTCATGGGACGAAGCACTTGGTGAGATTGCCGGACGTTGGCAGTCAATTATTGCTCAACATGGGGCTGAATGTATCTTGCCATATAGCTATGCTGGTACATTAGGTCTGGTACAAGGAACTGTAAGCAATAATCGTTTTTGGAATCGGTTGGGCGCCTGTCGTCTGGATCGGGCTATCTGTGGTGCGGCTGCCGAAGATGCCGTCCTGCTCACTATTGGTGGTCGTCTTGCATCTGAGCCAGAAGACGTAGTACACAGCAAATTTATTCTGATCTGGGGCAGCAATCCGGCCAGCACAGCCCCTCATATGATGCCTTTTCTCCGTCAGGCACAACGGCAAGGTACAAAGGTAGTAGTGATTGATCCCGTGCGTACATTGACGGCGCGTTCTGCTGATCAACATATCCAACCGTATCCGGGAACGGACGCAGCGCTCGCCCTGGCTATGATGTATGTGATGGTGACTGAAGGACTCCATAAGCCTGATTGGATAGCTCAACATACAGTGGGTTGGGAACATTTGCTGGAACGAGTTATGCTCTATCCACCTGCACGAGCCGCACAGATTACCGGCCTGGCGAGCGAGACGATTGTGGATCTTGCGCGTAGCTACGCCACTGCATCACCGGCTCTATTGAGGATCAGCGATGGTATTAACCGTCACACAAACGGTGGTCAAACGGTGCGCACCCTGGTATGTCTGCCAGCAGTCGCTGGTCATTACGGCCTGCCAGGTGGTGGACTCATGTATAGCACCAGTGATTGGCTGCGTTGGGATAAAGAAGCTGTGAGCCATCGCAGTGATCCCGCTTGCCCACCCGCTCCACGTCTGTTAAACATGAATCGTCTGGGGGCTATTCTTACCGGTGAGGCCGATCCATCAGTCTATTCATTGTACGTCTTTAACGCGAATCCTGTCGCCTCAACTCCCAATGCTGGGAAGATCGTTGAAGGTTTATTGCGAGAAGATCTCTTCACAGTTGTACATGAGCTTTTTGAGACCGACACGGCGCGCTACGCTGATATCATTTTGCCAGCGACCAGCCAGCTTGAGCAAGTAGATTTGCATAAGCCGTATGGACATCTCTCATTGCAATATAACACGCCTGCAATTGCCCCATTGGGCGAGGCACGAAGCAACTGGGATGTCGTGCGTGCTCTGGCTACAGCGATGGGTTTTCAAGAATCCTGGCTACATGCTGATGCAGAGGATGTCATACGTGAGGTATTAGAAGCC
>Ga0302321_100006637_pt1 | contig 10189 bp, 10 predicted proteins | sample Fen_T0_1_FD_202505 | JGI IMG/M metagenome (GOLD analysis project Ga0302321, IMG submission 202505) | Peat permafrost microbial communities from Stordalen Mire near Abisko, Sweden - Fen_T0_1 | ecosystem: Environmental > Terrestrial > Soil > Wetlands > Permafrost | place: Sweden: Abisko... | reverse complement strand
CTGTGGACCTTCGGCGTGGGTGTGCAGTTCTAATGTCGTGAGCCGGGGAATAGGGCCCCGATGGGCCGCCTGAGCCGTCCCTTTGGCGGCATGGTATGCGTTCCTCCCCGGAACACTGTCACTCTGGCTCTGAACCTAGGAGGTTCCCATGATCTTTCTCGCCGTTCTGCTAATCGTTGCAAGCCTGGTGCTCTGGCGTCTCAAGCGCAAGCTGGAGTTCCCGTTATCGAAACGCCTGGAGGTGCTGCAGTGGGCGGCCATGGCTCTGGGGATCGTGCTCCTGCTGGGCAGCATGGCCGTGGTGGTGCCCGCGGGCCAGGCCGGGGTCATGGTGGTCTTCGGCAAGGTTCAGCAGGAGGCACTGCCCTCGGGATTGCACTTCATCAATCCCCTGGCCACCGTGGAGACCATGGAGGTTCGGACCCGGAACTACACCATGTCCAATTCGGTGGATGAAGGCCAGAAGAAGGGTGATGACTCCATCCAGGTCATCACCAGCGATGGCCTGACCGTGAAGCTGGACGCCACCATCTTCTACTCCCTGCAGCAGGCCCTGGTGCCCAAGATCTACAAGGACATCGGCCTCGACGTGGAGGAGAAGATCGTGCGCAGCGAGATCCGCGCGAGCATGCGCGACGCCGCCGCCAACCTCACGGCCACGGAGCTCTACACCTCCAAGCGACAGAATTTCGTGGATCAGGTGAGCAAGACCCTCAAGGCTGCCTTCGAGACCCGCGGCATCAACATGGAGCAGATGCTGCTGCGCAACGTGATCCTGCCTGATCAGATCACCAAGGCCATCAACGACAAGATCGCCGCGGACCAGGACGCCCAAAAGATGACCTTCGTGCTGCAGAAGGAAAAGCAGGAAGCCGAGCGCAAGCGCATCGAGGCCGAGGGCCAGGCCAAGGCTCAGCAGATCGTCTCCGCCAGCCTTACACCGCAGATCATCGAATATCAGCGCATCCAGGCCCTGCGAGCCATCGGCGACAAGGGCAACATGATCATCACGCCCATGGGTGGGGCGACGCCCATGATCCAGGTGCAGTCGAAGAAGTAATTTAGAAGAGCAGTTCCTTCAGCATGGCTTCCCCCCGGGGCCACTCACCGAAGCCCGCGGCTCCGTTGATGTGGCCCCGGGGTCCTATATCCGTAAAAGCACTGCGCCAGGCTTCGGCAAAGACCTTGGCGCGTTCGATGCTCACGAAGGGGTCGTTGCTGGAAGCCACCACCCGGCTCGAGAAGGGCATTTCAAACAGGGGCACCGGGGCAAAGCCCTTGAGAACCTCGGGTATATCCGCGCTTTCGGGATCCGTGGGGGCCACCAGCAGAGCGGCGTGCACCGGGCGCTGGCGCTCCTGGACCCAGTGCGCCACGACCATGCAGCCGATGGAATGGGCCACAAGGATGGGCGGGGCGGTGAAGCAGGCTTCGGCGATGGCGTCGTCCAGGGCATCCACCCAGTCGCTGCGACGGGGGAAGTCCCAGTTGGGCATCTGCACCCGCTTGGCATACGCCATGTTGCCCTCCCACAGGGTCTGCCAGTGGCTGGCGCCGGAATTCCTGTAGCCGGGAATGATGAGGATGGGACGCATGGCGGTCCTCGATGCAGTGGGATGGACCCCATTCTGCATCAATCGGGGAGGAACCCGATAGCTGGCTACATTCTTGGCGCCAGGGAATCGGCCAGATAGTGGACGTAGGCGCTGAGATCCGAGACCGCCTTCACCTGATCTGGAATGGCGCGCAGTAGCTGGAAGTAGCCGGCGTAGACCGAGTACGCGAACAGGGCGCGGCGCCGGGCTTCCTCGGCGTCCAGGCCCAGGGCCGTGAAGGAATCGGTGATGAAGGCCAGGCGCTGGGCACTCACCCGCAGCAGGTAGGGCTGCACCCTGGGATCCTCGCTGGAAGCGCTGAGGGCGGCGAACAGCAGACCGTTCTCCAGGTCCTCGAAGGCCGCGAACATGAGGATGCGGATGCGGGTCAAGGGATCCTCGATGCCCACGAAGCGGGCGAACAGGTCCTGGGTCTGATCGAGCTCCCAGCGCCGCAGGGTCTCCTGCACCAGGGCGTCCCGGTTCTCGAAGTGCCAATAGAAGCTGCCCTTGGTGATGCCCAGCTCGCGCGTCATGGGCTCCACGGCCAGGGCGCTGATGCCTTCGCGGATCACCAGCTTGACCGCGGCTCGGCACCAGGCGTCCACGGAGAGCGGCTCGGAAGGGCGTGGCGCCTTTTTCTTTGCGGTGACCATGGGACCCCCTTGACAGCCTTTGGAGGTTACCATACCTTTCCGTATGTCGAACACATACGCAAGCGTATGGAAAACCCGGAGAACCTATGAATCCCTGGAATCTCACCGAATCAGCCCTGCACGAACCTTGGCGCCTCTGGACCTCTCACCTGGCTCACCACGGCTGGCGGCACGCCGCGGACAACAGCCTTGCCCTGCTCATCCCCCTGCTCCTGCTGTCCTGGCGGCAAAGGGGCCAGTTGTTGCTCTGGCTACTGATTCTGTCGCCCCTGCTGGGCTTGGCTTTGTTGCCCTGGCTGGAGGGTGGGAGCTTCGAAGGACTCTCCGGCCTGGCCTGCGCCGCCTGGGCCTACGTGGGGCTGCGCCTGTCCCTGAAGGAGGATTCCTTTGCTCTCGGGGCGGCCATGCTAGGGCTGCTGGCCCTCAAATTCATGGTGGAAGCCATGACCGGCTGCGGTTTGCTGGCCCACGCCGGTCGCTGGCAGAACCCGACCGCGGCCCACTTTCTGGGAACCCTCCTGGGGCTGATGGCGGGAGGGCTGGATGCCACACTTCTGCGCCTGAGGCACCGGGCCCAGATGGGGCTGAGGCGCCTGGTGCTCGTGCTCCGTTGATGGGGTCGGCGGCGAATCGGGATTGGCCGAAGTCACGCGCCCTTTCAGAACGTACAATTTCTCTCCGGAGTTGAGTGTGAAAAGCCTTGGCATTTGCATGGGTGCGTCCAGCATCAGTTTGACCCTTCTCGAAACCCAGGATGGCGGTCCAAAGCTGACCGCGATCTGCTCCCAGGCCCACGATGGCGACCCCAAGGGCCTGCTCAAGCAATTGCTGGAACAGCACGCCCCCGGCTGTTCCAGGATCGCCCTCACCGGCCGCAAGTACCGGGATCGGGTGCGCCTGCCCTCCATCTCGGAGTCCCAGGCGGTGGAGCTCGCCTACGGCTGGCTCAAGGACACGTATCCGGAGATCGATGCCATCGTGGCCGCGGGCGGCGAGACCTTCATGGTCTACGAGCTGGATCGCGCGGGCACCCTGATGAACGTGCATACGGGCAACAAGTGCGCGGCCGGAACCGGCGACTTCTTCCTGCAGCAGCTTAAACGCATGAATCTGGGTATCGAGGAGGCCCTGGGCGAAGGGGATATCACCCTGCCATACCAGATCGCCAGCCGCTGCTCGGTGTTCTCCAAGAGCGACTGCACCCATGCCCTCAACAAAGGGGAGGCCAAGGGCCGCGTGGTGGGCGGGCTGTGCGCGATGATGGCGGGCAAGATCCTGTCCCTGCTCAAGAAGACCCAGGCCCGGCGGATCCTCCTGGTCGGCGGCATGGCCCGCAACCAGCTGCTGGTGGAGCTGCTGCGCAGGGTCTATCCGGAACTGCTCGTAGCTGCGGAGGCCCCCTGCTTCGAGGCTCTGGGGGCGGCTCTCTGGGCCCTGGAGCAGCCGGATGTCGTGCTATCGGAGGACTGGTACGTCTCCCAGGGGTCGTCCTTCTCCTTCCTGGAACCGCTGCGGATGTACGCCGATCAGGTGATCTGGAAGGAGATCGCCTTCGCGCAAGCGGCGCCGGGCGATCGTTGCATCGTGGGGCTGGACGTGGGCTCCACCACCACCAAGGCCCTGATCTTGCGCGAGGCCGACCAGGCCATCCTGGCCTCGGTGTACCTGCGCACCAACGGTGATCCCGTGGGCGCCTCGCGCCGCTGCTACCGGTCGCTGGCCGAACGCCTGGCCGCCCCGGTGCAGATCCGGGGCCTGGGCGTGACCGGTTCGGGCCGCCAGATCGCCGGCCTGCATGCCCTCACCGACGGCGTGGTGAACGAGATCATCGCCCACGCCACCGCGGCGGTGCACTTCGATCCCGAGGTGGATACCATCTTCGAGATCGGCGGCCAGGACGCCAAGTACACCCACATCACCAATCGCGTGGCGTCCGACTACGCCATGAACGAGGCCTGCTCGGCGGGCACCGGCTCCTTCCTGGAAGAATCGGCCAAGGAGGCCATGGATATCGCCACCGAGGAGATCGCCGACTACGCGCTGCTCGGCGAGCAGCCGCCCAATTTCAACGATCAGTGCGCGGCCTTCATCGCCAGCGATATCAAGGGCGCGATCCAGGAGGGCCGGTCCCGGGAGGACATCGCCGCGGGCCTGGTCTATTCCATATGCCGCAACTACCTCAATCGCGTGAAGGGCGCCCGTCCGGTGGGCGACAAGGTCTTCCTGCAGGGCGGTGTCTGCTACAACCGCGCCGTGCCCATCGCCATGGCCGCGCTCACCGGCAGGCGCATCATCGTGCCGCCCGAACCGGGCCTCATGGGCGCCTTCGGCGTGGCCCTGGAGATCAAGGCCAAACTGGAACTGGGGCTGATGGCCGAGAAGGAGTTCGATCTGCTCGAGCTGGCGGCGCGGGAGGTGACCTATGGCAAGACCTTCACCTGCGCAGGGCAGCGCGACCGCTGCGATCTCAAATGCGCCATCAGCCTGGTGGAAGTGGGCGGACGTCAGATCCCCTTCGGCGGCTCCTGCAACCGCTACGTCAACCTGCGCCGCAAGCTCGACGTGGACGCGGACGCCCTGGATATGGTGGTGCGCCGGGAGCGGCTGATCTTCGAGACCGGCAGCCGGGAACGACATCCCAATGGCACCGGTCTGCGCATCGGGCTGAACCGTTCGCTGCTGCTGCACACGCTGTTCCCGCTCTACTACACCTTCTTCTCGAGTCTGGGACTGGAAGTGGTGATCCCCAAAGAGAAGGATCCCTCCGCCGTGGATCGCGGGGGCGCCTCCTTTTGCTACCCTGTGGAGTTGGCCCACGGCTACCTAGCAAATCTTCTGAAACAGCCCCTGGACTACCTGTTCCTGCCCCAGGTGCGCGGCATGCACGTGGAGAACGGCGCGCCCTACAGCGTGGTCTGTCCCCTGGCCCAGGGCGAGCCGTACTACCTCAAGGCCGCCTTCCGGGAGCTCACGGAGATTCCTCTGCTCTCGCCGGTGCTGGATTTCTCCAATGGCTTCATGGGCGCCAAGGCCAAGTTTCTCGAGCTGGGCAAGGAGCTGGGCTTCGATTCCAAGAAGAGCCTGCGCGCCTTCCACCGCGCCGTGGCCACGCAAAAGGCCTGCGCCAAGAAGCTGGCCAAGATGGGCCACGAGGCCCTGGACGGACTGGAGCGTCATCCCGAGGCCACCGGCATCGTCGTGTTCGGCCGGCCCTACAACGCCTTCACGGCGTCTGCCAACCTCGGCATTCCGCGCAAGTTCGCCTCCCGGGGCCATCTGGTGCTGCCCCTGGACGCCCTCTCCTTCAGCGAGGAGCTCCCGGAAGAGAGCATGTACTGGTCCATGGGTCAGATGATCATGAAGGCCGCCAAGTACGTGCAGCGGCACCCCCAGCTGTTCGCCGTCTACATCACCAACTTCAGCTGCGGACCGGATAGCTTCCTGCTCAATTCCTTCCGCGAGATCATGGGTGGCAAGCCCTCCCTCACGCTCGAACTGGACGGCCACACCGCGGACGCGGGCGTGGATACCCGGGTCGAGGCCTTCCTGGACATCGTGACGTCGTACCGTGAACTGCAGCGCCGCGGCGAGGGCCGCGTGCTCGCGCCCGAGAGCTACCGCCCGGCCGAGCTCTGCCTGGACCCCGAGGGGGTCTACGTGGTGGATAGCCTGGGTCGGCGCCGAAGCCTGCGCGATCCCAAGGTGAAGGTGGTGCTGCCCTGCATGGGCGAACGAGCGGCCGGCTACTTCGCCGCGGTCTGGCGCAGGCACGGCGCCAACGCCATCGCCCTGCCGCCGCCCGGCGAGGCCGAGCTCAAGACCGGTCGGGGCAACAGCTCGTGCAAGGAGTGCCTGCCCTTCGCGCTGGTGATGGGCTCGGTGCTGGAGTACCTGGAGACCCGCACCGATCCGGAGGAGGTCACCGTCGTATTCATGCCCGATTCCGCGGGTCCCTGCCGCTTCGGCCAGTACGTGGTGGAGATGAACAAGCGCTTCCGGCAAAAGCAGATCCCCAACCTCGCCACCCTGTCGCTGACCAGCGAAAACGGCTACGCGGGGCTCAGCCGCCGATTCCAGCTGCGCTCCTGGCAGGCCATCATCTTGGCCGACGTCATGGATGACATCTACAGTGCGGTGCTGGCGCTCGCCGAGGATCGGGAGGCGGGCCTGGCGATCTTCCAGAAGGTCTCGGAGCGCTTCGAGCGGGCTCTGGAGTTCACCAGCTGGGAGAACATGCGCGCCATCTTCGATCACGGCGCCGAATTGCTGGCCGGCATTCCGAAAAAACAGGAGCTGCATCACGCCAAGCGCGTGGGGCTCAGCGGCGAGATCTTCGTGCGGCGCGATTCCCTCTCCCGGCAGTTCCTGGTGGAGCGCCTGGCCGAGCAGGGCATCGTCTGCACGGTGGCGCCGGTGCACGAGTGGATGTACTACACCGAGTACCTGTACCGCCACGCCATCTACCTGGAGAAGCCGAGCCTGACCGGACACCTGGGCTCGTACCTGCGCGAGTTCATCCAGAACCAGCTGGAGCGCACCGTCAAGCGCAGCCTGGCCAAGTCCGGATTCTACGAGCCCACCCGGATCCAGATCGGCAAGCTGCTGGGCAGCGTGAAGCACCTCATTTCGCCGGAGATGGTCGGCGGCGACGCCGCCCTCACCGTGGCGGCCTCCCTCAACGAGATCGTCGACCATGTGCACGGCGTCATCATCATCGGGCCCTTCGGCTGCCTGCCCAATCGCATCGCCGAGGCCATCCTCACCCACTCGCTCAACCGCGAAAAGCAGCACATCACCGATAACCACAGCCTGGTGGCCCAGGTGCTCAAGGTCCATCCTTCGCTGCCTTTCCTGGCCATCGAGAGCGACGGCAGCGCCTTCACCCAGCTCACCCAGGCCAAGCTGGAGGCCTTCTGCCTGCAGGTGGAACGGGTGCACGACAGCATGCAGAAGCTGGAGGAAGTGGCGGTGTGAGCGATTCCGGCCCGGATGGGCTTGACAGGGATGGGGGAGGTTTTAAACTAGCACTCAAGGGGTGGTAGTTTGAGCTCTTCCATGTATGGCGCCGGGGCCGAATACGCGCTCCATTCGATGCTGATCCTGGCGACGCGGCCGGGCCCGGTGAGCATCAGCGACCTTGCGGGCTACCAGAAGATTCCGGAACGCTTTCTCGCCAAGCTCTTCACCCGGCTGAAAAAGGCCAAACTGGTTCGCGGCACCGAAGGCATCACGGGTGGTTTTGCCCTGGCCAAGCAGCCCGAAGCCATCCCCGTGCTGGACATCCTGAAAGCTGTCGATCCCGGGCGAGTGCTGTTCACCTGCGCCGAGATCCGTGAGCACTGCGCCCTGTTCGGCAAAGCCCCCCCGGATTGGGCGGTGTCGGGTCCCTGCCGGATCCACGCCTTCATGCAGGAAGCGGAGCAGGCGCTGCAGAGCTTTCTGGCCTCCAAGAGCCTGGCGGAGCTGGTCTGCGAGTACTCGTGCAAGGCGCCAAAAGCTTTCGCGGAGGAAACCACGGATTGGTTCCTGGAGCGGAAGAAGGACCGGCTGGCCCGCCGTCCTGCTGGGGATTCCAGCAGGTCGTGAAGGGAAAAAGGTCCGTCAGTCGAGATCATCAAGTTCCTCGGAGGTGATGAATGGTCATTCCAACCACCATGCTGGAAGTGCTCCAGAAGGACGGCGTCGTGGCCATTGCCACCCTGGGCCCGGACGGGCCGCACCTGGTGAATACCTGGAACAGCTACATCCGGGTCGCGGAGGACGGCCGCCTGCTGATCCCGGCGGGCTACTTCCACCGCACCGAATCCAATATCGCCTTCAACAGCCGGGTGCTGGTGACCTTGGGCAGCAGCAAGGTGCCGGGGTTGCATGGTCCGGGCACGGGCTTCCTGATCAAGGGGACCGGGGCCTTCCTGGGCGAAGGCCCGGAATGGGAGGCCATGAAATCGCGGTTTGCCTGGGCCCGGGCGGTGCTGGCCATCACGATCGATTCCGCCACCCAGACCCTCTAGTTCGGAGCCACCATGCCCGCCGAATCCCAGACTCTCTACACCGCCAGCGTCCTGGCCAAGGAACTGGGCGTCTCCGACGCCAAGGTGAAAAAGGCCATCAAGGATCTGAACATCGCAGCCACCGCCAAGAAGGGCTGCTGCTCCTACTACTGCCAGGCCGATCTGGACCGGCTGAGGGGCACCCTGAAATAGGGTTCATCCGGGAATTGCCGGGTGCAGCAGGCAGTTCCATTGCCCGAGCATTCAGGAACCACCCACCAAAAAACCCGACGCGGAGGACGCAGAGGGAAGCGGAGGCACGGAGGGATATTTAGTTCTTCCGGCATGTGAGGTCACGAAGGACGCGGAAGACCCGCCATTTTCTTCCATCGCTGTTGATCGCTGTTCATCGCTGGCTCAGATCTTTTTCAGACTGTGATCGCATAGAAAGGGTCGGGAAAACCAAGGCAAGATCTCTCGTTCTTTGCCGTTCTAAGGAAAAGCACTCAGCCAGCGATACACAGCGATGGACAGCAATAAATGAATTCCATCCCCCGACCAAAACCCTACACAATGCTCCCCGCAAATCCTGGATGACCACAAATTTTGTGCCCAGCAAATCCTGCTGTGGCTCTATCTGACTGTGCCTGCCGCGCAGCCGAGGAGATGACGATGCAGTCACGTTTTGATTTCACAAAGGTCGCCGGGGACGGCTACAAGGCCATGCTTGGGGTCCACAGCTACGTGCAGAAAAGCGGCCTCGATCTAGGCCTGCTGGAGCTGGTCAAGATCCGGGTCTCCCAGATCAATGGCTGCGCCTTCTGCCTGGGCATGCACATCCCCCTAGGGCGCCAGCACGGCGTCAGCGAGGATCAGTTGAACCTGCTGGTGGCCTGGCGGGAGTCTCCGGTATTCAGTGCGCCCGAACGGGCCGCCCTCGCCTGGGCCGAGAGCCTGACCCTCCTGAAGGGTGGCGATGTGCCCGACGATGTCTACGCCGAGGTCTGCGCGCACTTCTCGACCAAGGAAGTGGCCGACCTCTCGTTTGCGGTGGCGGAAATCAATGCCTGGAACCGCCTGATGATCTGCTCCCGGACGCCGCCGCAGCTCGCCGCCCCGAAGCCCTGAGCGCGATCGCGGCCTGGTCCGCCTACTCGCCGATCAACTTGATGAGCACACGCTTATCACGCCGACCATCGAACTCGCCGTAGAAGATCTGCTCCCAGGGGCCGAAGTCGAGCTTGCCCTGGGTGATGGCGACGGTCACCTCGCGGCCCATGATCTGCCGTTTGTGGTGCGCATCGCCGTTGTCCTCCCCGGTGCGGTTGTGCAGGTAGCCGCCGCTCCGGGGATCGTTGCCGGCGTTGAAGGGGGCCAGCTTTTCCAGCCAGCACTGGTAGTCCTGCAGCAGTCCGGCCTCGGCGTCATTGATGAATACCGAAGCGGTGATGTGCATGGCATTGACCAGGCACAGGCCCTCCCGGATGCCGCTCTCAGCGAGGGCCAGCTCCACCTCTTCGGTGATATTCACGAAGCCCACGCGTTCGGGCAGGTGCAGGGTCAGGGTTTTGCGATGGCTCTTCATGGCGGGTCCCGCGGCAGTAAGGGTTAGACTATAAACCCTGGGAGGCTCCATGCTCGTCGTCGCCGGAAGAACATTCACCAATCGCCTGGTTCTGGGCACGGGCAAGTACAAGGACTTCGCCACCATGAAGGCCTGCTACGAGGCCGCCAGCGTGGATATGGTGACCGTGGCGGTGCGTCGCTTCGATCTGGGCGCGAAGGGCGAAGACAACATCCTGTCCTGGATTCCCAAGCACATCGCCCTGCTGCCCAACACCGCGGGCTGCTACACCCGGGAGGAGGCCCTGCGGGTCTCGCGCCTGGCCCGGGAGGCCCTGGATACGCCGTGGATCAAACTGGAGGTCATCGGCGATCCCAAGAATCT
>Ga0302321_100006636_pt1 | contig 10189 bp, 2 predicted proteins | sample Fen_T0_1_FD_202505 | JGI IMG/M metagenome (GOLD analysis project Ga0302321, IMG submission 202505) | Peat permafrost microbial communities from Stordalen Mire near Abisko, Sweden - Fen_T0_1 | ecosystem: Environmental > Terrestrial > Soil > Wetlands > Permafrost | place: Sweden: Abisko... | reverse complement strand
ATGTGTATTGATAAAAAAATTATAAATCGGCTGAAATCAGTATTCCTTTCTTTATTATTCAGAATCCAGAGAATAATTAGTGCCTATGAAGATGATAAGGAGTCAAGTTTTCTAGTAGAAATAAATGATTTTTTTTAATGTTGTTAATAGGTCTTAACTTAGTTCTGAAAGAGATTATGTTTTGATCTTTTTAAATGTTAGTAATTATTTTGTACGTATGTGAGATTCTTTGGGTACTTATCTTGATGTAAAATTACTCCATTGCTGTCAGTTTTGTTTGTTTGTGGGTAACAACTTTTGGTTCCTGAGTAACAAAAATGTTAATAGTAATTTCCCATGTATTCTTAGAAGTATTGGCAATTTGCATAGTGAGTGCAACGTTCTGAAAGCTTACTATTATTCTAAAAGTAATGGTAAAGTGTATTTTTTTACGCTTATATTAGTGCCAATTAATTCAAGTTTTTTTATTTGAGCTAAGGGCTATCTAACTACTAGTGAAACTGCAATATGAAGAGATATCTTATTTTATTGTGTATATTTTTATTTGGAGTATTATATAAAGTTTCCGGTAATAAAATCGTCATTCAAAATTTAAATGAAAAATATGGGCTGGCTAAAAACAAAGTAAATTGTATGTTTCAGGATTCCCAAGGATTTCTATGGTTTGGAATGGTGAATGGGTTATATAAATTTGATCAGAACTCATTCACTTTTTATAGCTCAAAGAAAATTAAGGCGAATGGTTTTCCCGAATCGGATATAAGATCTATTATTGAAATAGAGCCAGGTGTACTTCTTATAGGAACCTTTAATAAAGGGCTTCTGATCTATAATTCTATAACAGAAAAAACGGATCAGATACACAGCAATTCGTCTGTAGATTTTTCGAAAATAAATGTAAATTGTCTTTGTAGCGATAAAACGGGTACCATTTGGATTGGCACTTATAAGGGTTTATTGAGAATTAGCTATTTGGGCAAGCAAATAAATAAATTCAAAGTACTTGATACTTTATTTAAACATAACCCTAATTTAAGGAATGGGGAATACTTTAGTATTCAAGAATCCAATACTGGAATAATCTGGTTTATCACAATTTCCAGAATCGGATGTTATAACCCGTTAACGAAGGAAACCAAAGTTTCAGCTCCAAATTCCGGGGCTTTCTCTTCTTTTACTTTTCTGGATGGGGAAAGAATTTTATTAGGCTGTTTCGGTGCAGGATTGAGACTTTTTAATACAGAAACATTCCAGCTAAAAAAACTTTCCATCAATGGGATTACCGAGAAAACGTTTGTAAGATATTTATATAAAGATAAAAGTTCCAACATATGGGTAAGCATTTCTAATGAAGGATTGGTTTTGCTTGGTCCTGATCCTGAAAATACAAGCATGGTGTTAATTTCAAATAAAAACCTTCAATATTCACAGTTGAATTCCAATGTAATTTATCAGGTTAATGAATCAAATGACGGTACTTTGTGGGTATGTAGCGAAGAAGGCATTAATACAATAACCCTTAAACAGGATTATTTTGCATCGTACCCCTGTCCTGTTGCACAAAATTCAGAAAAAGCCATTGGAGTTAGGTCATTACTGGATTCCAAAAAAGGCTTTATCTGGGTCGGCACCATAGGTGGTGGTTTAAAGCAATTTAACTTAAAATCCAGGATATTTGAGGATGTTAAATTGAAACACGAGGGAAATGAAATCGGGAAAAATATCCAGGCAATTTTACAGGACCACAATGGAGATCTATGGTTGGCTACTGAAGGAGAAGGAATTATACGATTTCATCCTGATAAAAAATCAAGATATTTGAAGGGGACAATTAGTAGTAACTACAGAATTTATCCAAGGTCATTTCCTGCTAAAACGCTACTTAACGATTTTGTGATGTGTCTATTGGAAGATAGGCATAAAAATATATGGATAGGCACATGGTACGGCTTAAGTTTAATTGAGACTTCTGAAGCTGATAAGTCAGATCAGTCAACAGTCATCATAAAAAACTTTTTAAATAATCCATCCGATAGCCTGTCTATCAGCAATAATACAATTATGAGTTTGTTGGAGGATGAAGCTGGGAATATTTGGGTTGGTACACAAGGTGGACTTAATAAAGTGGTAAAAACGTATCAGGGATATGGTTTTTATCATTCTTATAGAAATAAAAATGGAGACCCTCTATCTGAAAGGAAGATATTGAGTTTATATCAAAATAAAAAAAGGAAATTTTGGTTTTCAACACAAGATGGTGGAATTTCTCTTTTAGAAAATAAAAATGGAGTTTACGAAGATTTTAATGCCGAAAATGACTTTTGTGATAACGTTGTTGGTTCTATTTCAGAGGACTCTAATGGGAAACTATGGTTAGGTACAATTAACGGATTATGTTGTTTCGATCAATCGAACCATTCATTCAAAAACTATACCACCGATGATGGACTTATTTCGAATGACTTTCTATTTGGAGCAAATTGTAAAGCGGGCAATACCTTTTATTTTGGGGTAAATGGTGGATTAATTTTATTTTCCCCAAACGAGATTGTTCCTTTATCATTTAAGCCCAATCTTGTTTTTACCGATTTTAGATTGTTTAATAAACCTGTTGCAGTGAATGAAAATAAATCACCACTGAAACATCATATTAGCGCTGAAAAAAATATAACACTCAAGTACAATCAAAACTTTATTACCATATCTTTTTCTGCATTGAATTATAAGCAGGAAAATGAAATCCAATATTCTTGCATGATGGAAGGGTTGGAGACCTCCTGGAATAATTTAGGAAAAGAACATAGAGCAACCTATACAAATCTGACCCCAGGGACTTATCTGTTTAAAGTCAAGGCTTTCTGTCCGAGTGACTATAATAGTACTTCTTTTATTTCTCTTCAAATTATTATAAGGCCGCCTGTTTGGAAGACCGTATGGGCTAACCTTATTTATTTGCTTCTTTTCGTTTTTGCTTTAATTCAGGGTTATATGTTTTTTCTTAATAAGGAAAAACGTAAAAATGCTTTAGCCTTAGAGAGGCTGAATGCTAAAAGAATACATGAGATAGATCTTATGAGGCTTCAGTTTTTTACCAATATAAGCCACGAATTCCGTACCCCCCTGACTTTGCTCTCAGCTCCACTTGATTCATTAATGAAGGAAAATCCGGAGCCTGCCAAAGCTCAATCCTACTATCTACTGATGTTAAGAAACATTCAACGATTAACAAGACTCATAGACCAATTACTTGATCTGAGGAAAATAGAAGAAGGTTACCTGAAGGTGGAATGGGTGCAGGGTGATATTATTGAATTTATAAAAAAAACGTTTAACACTTTTCAAAATTATGCCGAGAAAAGAAATATGTATTTTACTTTTCAATCTAACTGTTCGGAGTTATTAACCTATTTTGATGCAGACAAGCTGGATAAAATTCTGTTTAACCTTCTCTCGAATGCTTTTAAATATACAGGAGATTACGGAACAATTGCGTTAAAACTGAATGAAAAGGAACCGAGTGAGATGCCATTAAGCGGATTATCCGAAAGATATTTGGAAATCAAGTTATCCGATTCAGGTTTAGGTATCCCACAAGAATCTATTAATAAAATATTTAAACCTTTTCATCAGGTGAATAAGAACAAACCTATTGGCACCAGTGGAACAGGAATAGGCCTTTCGTTGACTAAAGAATTAGTAGAATTGCACAAAGGATTTATTACCCTAGACAGTGAAGTAGATAAAGGTTCGATTTTTACTGTTTATTTGCCTTTGTATAGAAATAATCCTCAAATAGAAGCAGAAATAAATGATAAGGATTATTCGGGAGAGTTTGCCAAAGAAGAAGTAAATGAAGTTGTAAGGAAAGATAAAAATGTAAATATAAACACTGCGGTTTCAAAACCGTTGTTATTAATTGTTGAAGACAATGCAGATTTGAGGTCATTTCTCAGGGAAGAATTGAATAATGGCTTTCGTATTGTTGAGGCTTCAAATGGTCAGGATGGTTTAGCTCAGGCCATTCAAATCATTCCTGATCTAATAATCAGTGATATTATGATGGAAAGGATGGATGGCGTTGAGTTATGCAGGCAACTTAAAACCGATGAACATACGAGTCATATACCGATCATTCTTTTAACTGCAAGACATTCAGAAGACATAAAATTTAGCAGTTATGAGACAGGGGCTGATGATTATATTACCAAGCCATTTAATACGGTATTGCTTCAATCAAGAATAAGAAATCTGATAGACCAGCGACGTAAACTGCGCGCACTCTTCGGAAAAGAAAATCATTTTGATGCAACTTCTACTGTAACGAATAAAATCGATTCAAAGTTTTTAGAGAAGTTAAACCAGATTGTGGAAAAGAATATGGATAATCCCGAATTCGATCCGGTAATGCTGGCTTCGGATATGTTTATGAGCAAGATGCAGCTTTACCGAAAGGTCGCTGCACTGACCAATCAAACGGTTTATAATTATATTAGAACTATTCGATTAAACAAAGCCTCTCAACTACTTCTTACTACAGATATGCAAATTTCTGAAATTGCGTTTTTGGTGGGCTATACGGAACCTTCGAATTTTACCAAGTGTTTTATCCGACAATTCAATCAAACTCCGAGTCAGTTTGTCAGGGCCAATCAGAAATAATTTTAAGGATAAACAGGACCTAAAATAGGAGCCTGATTTTCCTGCATTAATTGATTGTAAACCTGAATTAAATAATCAAATCTTATTTATAATTATTGTTAGTCTGATGAGCCTTTTTTGTTTGTATTTATCCCGGATAATGCGGCAAATTAACAAGAACTTCATTGATTAAACGAAACAAATTATGATAGAGTTATATATTTAATATGTTTATTATTAATATAATATAACACTTGTTACTCTCATACCATCTTTTGTTACCCAGAAATAAGTAGGAATGTTATTGTGCAAATAGCTTTGCGAAGTTAATTAATTGACCTGAACCAATCGCAAAAATGTCCTATAGCCAAAATATAATACCAAAGATTATAAAGACTATTTTTTACCGCTACAACTTTTAGTAATTTTTATTTAGATATAGAGATAAATAAAGAGAATGTATGACATGGTTAATACCATGGATGGAAAAAAGACAATGTAGAAGCTATTACTAATAAATATTTGATCTATTAACTAAAACTATTAAACTATGAACCTATCTTTTTATCCACCCTAAAAGAGGAACGATTCTATAATTCCTTTCTACAATTTCCATTTTAGTAATGATTTCATTGCAAATGGAATGTTATAAAATATTTGTTTAAAATAACATGCTAATTTATGAAAAAAAAATGTATTGAATGGAGTGTAGTTCATACACTTCAACTCCATCTTTTTTCCAAATGTTTCTTGATCATCAAAGTTACGATAATAATTACGTTGCTAACTACACTAAAGGTCTCAGCAAATCTATATTCCCCGGATAATGATAAAGTAGTAATTACATCTGCAAATGCTGTGCAGCAACAAAAAATTACTGGTAAAATTACGGATGCAAATACTGGTGAATCGCTTCCCGGAGTCACCATATTGATTGAAGGAACTTCTAATGGGGTGGCAACTGATGTGGAAGGTAATTTCTCTATAGAGGTATCGCAACCAGATGCAGTTTTGGTATTTTCTTACATGGGTTATATTACCGAGAAAGTTAAGATTCAGGCGCAAACTAATATTGATTTAAAGTTAGTACCTGAAATTAAAACGTTGAATGAAGTAATTGTGGTTGGTTTCGGCGCTCAGAAAAAAGAATCTGTTGTTGGTTCTATAACTCAAACTACAGGAAAGGTGCTAGAGCGTGCTGGTGGTGTTTCCAGTCTCGGAGCAGCGCTAACCGGGAATTTGCCGGGTGTGACAACACTAACAACTACCGGGAAGCCTGGTGAAGAAGATCCTCAAATTATTATTCGGGGTGTAAGCTCCTGGAATAGTAGTGCTCCACTTATTCTAGTTGATGGTATTGAGCGCGAAATTAGTAGTGTCGATATCAATTCTGTAGAGTCACTGTCCGTTTTAAAGGATGCATCTGCTACAGCAGTATTTGGAGTTAGAGGAGCAAATGGGGTTATACTAATAACTACAAAAAGAGGCGCCGAAGGAAAGGCAAAAATTGACGTTGGATTTAGTTCAACCATGAAGGTTCCCTCAAAACTTCCAGGTAAAATGGATGCTTATGATGCCCTTGAAGTAAAAAACAAGGTTATTGAATATGAATTGAATCAGCAGCCAGGTTCATGGAGTTATATGAGATCTCAAAGTTTTATTGATATGTATCGTAATCAAACTACGCAGGCGCAAAGGGAGAGGTATCCTAATATCGATTGGCAGGATTTAGAATTCAAGGATTTCGCCATGTCCTACAATGCTAACGTAAATATAACAGGCGGTACGAAATTCGTTAAATACTTCGCTGCTGCAGATTTTCTGAATGAAGGTGACATTGTAAAATTGCTTGATAACAGAAAGGGCTACAAGTCTGGTTACGGTTATAATAGAATAAATACAAGAGCCAATCTTGATTTCCAATTAACAAAATCAACTAAATTTTTGGTAGATCTTGCCGGTTCATATGGGCGAAAAAGAGCCCCACGGAATGTAATTACTGAAGGTTACATGTGGGCAGGAGCTTATAATACGCCTCCCGATCTTTACTACCCACAGTATTCAGATGGATCCTGGGGATACTGTATACCCAATCAGGTTCAAGGTGCAAATTCAGCACTGAACCTGGCAAATGGTGGAATTGAAAATAAAACTACCACGCGTATCGCTACAGACTTTGCCCTTAATCAGGATTTGGGATTTCTACTCAAAGGGCTTTCCGCAAAACTAACGGTATCTTTAGATAACAGCTTTCTTGAAACTGCAAGAGGTGTATGGGATACTTCAGAAAAAAAGGAAAAGTACATTGACCCGGTAACAGGAGTTACTACCTATAGAAATGCGCCTGATGGAACTACCAACTTTGATTTTTATCCGGCCAACACCTGGAATATTGAAGGTGGCACAATGGACAACGGTCAAACTTATCGTAATTTGAATTATCAGGGTCAGTTGTTCTATGGGGCCAGTTTTGGCGCGCATAATGTTACCGCAATGGGGAATGTTTCGCGTCAGGAAATAGCCTCGCCTTCGATTCCATCGGGCGTGACATTTCCAACGTATCGCGAAGATTGGGTCTTCCGAGTCACTTACAATTATAAAGAGAAGTATTTTGCCGAATATAACGGAGCTTATAACGGTTCTGAAAAGTTTGCCAAAGAAATCCGGTTTGCATTTTTCTCTTCCGGAGCATTAGGCTGGTTGATTTCAGGAGAAAAATTCATGAAGAATCTTACTTTCATAGATATGTTGAAAGTAAGGGCTTCCTATGGACAGATTGGCGATGATAACGTCTCCGGTCGCTGGCTGTATATGGACCAATGGACTAACAGCACTTCTTCATCCAATATGACCACCACTTACAATGAAGCTTCAACTTATAAATGGAATACTCAAACTCAACTTGGTAATCCAAGTATCGCATGGGAGAAAGTAACCAAGAAAAATTTAGGCGTTGATTTTTCCTTCTTTAATAAATTGGTTTCAGGAAATGTTGACGTCTTTAATGATTATCGGACAAATATTATTTTCGATGGAGCTTCCAGGTCTGTCCCTTCCTATTTGGGGTCAACCCCACCTAAGGCAAACGGTGGTATTGCCGAAGTAAATGGATATGAATTAGTACTTCACTTAAACAAACAAGTATCAGCGGATCTGCGTCTTTGGGCTGATGTAAGTATGACTCATGCCGTTGATAAAGTAATCTATAAGGATGATCCTGAACTTTATCCGGAATATTTAAAGAAAGCCGGATATGCAAACTCTCAATCCAGATCAATGATCAGTGAAGGTTATTACAACACCTGGGATGATGTATACGGAAGCACTGCATTTGATAGCAACGATGGCAAAATTCCAGGAAACTATCGAATTTTGGACTTTGATGCCGATGGAGTTATCAATGGAGATAAAGATAGAGTGCGATATGGATATGCAACCAATCCTCAGAATACCTACAACACCACCTTAGGTGTCGACTGGAAAGGATTTAGTGTTTTTGTTCAATTTTATGGCGTGAATAACGTTTCCCGATATCAGTCGGTTCAAAGCTTTGGTCTTCCTTATTTTAACAATGTATATAACGAAGGTAGCTATTGGTCGAAGGATAACACCAATGCGGATTCTCCGATGCCTAAATTAAACAGTACATTGAATGGTAATAGTGAAGGAACTCGTTACATGTACGATGGCTCTTATGTTCGTTTAAAGAATGCTGAAGTGGCATATACGTTTTCACCAAGGTTGACCAGAGCCATTCGAATTAAGGCGTTGCGTATTTATGTCAATGGGAATAACCTCTTTTTATGGACCCATACGCCGGATGACCGTGAAATAAATGGGAATACTGCTTATCCAACAGTCAGACGTTTTAATTTGGGTCTTAAAGTAACACTGTAAAACATTAATAATATGAAAAAGCATATAAAACTAATTCTATATTGTAGTCTCTTCTTTTTGCTGGCAGGAGTTACTTCCTGTAAGAAGTATTTAGATAAAGAGCCCGCATCAACCGTTAATCCGGATGATGCTTATAAGAATTTTTACAACTTTCAGGGCTTTACAGAAGAATTATATAATTGCATTCCTAGTTTTTGTAACCGGGATGACAATAACTTCTTTAACAACGGAGAGGAAGAAATGTGGCAACTGAATGCTGCTAATCAAGGCGCTTGGGTGTGGCAGGTTGACCAGGGCAACTTCTGGACATGGCAGAAAGAATTTGGGTTTGGTGCAGGCGGCTCTTTTTTGGATGCTGTCAATACTAATAACGGTGCTGTGCCATCGGGTTTAAATACTGCAAATGATAAGAGGACAAAGGCATTGTGGCCCGGCTCCTGGTTCGGAATCAGAAAAGCTAATCTGGGTCTTCAGAATCTCTACAAATTGACCGATGCCACAGAGGAAGAAAAAAATATAATTGCCGGCCAATTATATTTCTTCAGGGCTTGGTTTCATTTTGAACTAATCACTTACTGGGGTGGATTACCTTACATTAGTAAAGTACTTCCTGCAGACCAAAAGCTGACTTTACCCCGTTTGACTTACCAGGCATGTGCCGATTCAATTGCAAAAGATTTCCAAAAAGCATATGAATTATTACCTGGCAACTGGGATGATACACAAGCAGGGCAGGGTACCAAGAATGAACTTCGCATTAATAAATGGATGGCAATAGCCTATTTAGGTAAGAATTATCTGTATGCCGGAAGTCCGTTGATGAATATGGCTTCAGGAGGTGCAGAGGAATATAATAAAGAGTACTGCAAAAAGGCGGCCGATGCTTTTGGAATTCTTTTAAAAGCCGTTGAAGACAAAACATGCCAGTATCGATTGATTCCCTGGAGTAATTATTCAGATATGTATTATACCAACGGCCAAGGCGGAAAAATGCCTGGTACTGCTATTGTACCTGTTGGATCACCCAATGCAGGAACTTATAACGAGGCAATTTTCAGGGGACCAAACTGGGGAGGCTCAGATCAATCAATGAATAAGGAATACCTGTGTGCAGGGGTTTTACAGGATAGGAGCTGGTCGCAATACGCCACTGCGAATTATGTGAATTATTTCGGTATGGATAATGGTTTACCTATTAATGATGTAAGTAAAGCTGATGTGGATGATCCTACTTCCGGCTACGATACACATTACCCGTGGAAGAACAGGGATCCCCGTTTCTATATCAATTTTGGTTTTGATACACAGAAACAAGTATTGAGTAGCGCTACGGGTGCTAAACCATATATTTATGCGAATCTTTACACAGGTGGAAACTACAGAGATGCAGCAAAGGGCAGTAATACCGGTTATTTGATGATGAAATATGACCCAATTGGATTTAATAAATACGATAATAAATATAATAACAACCAAATCCATGTCGCATGGTTGCGTTTAGGTGATGTATATTTAATGTATTCAGAGGCTGTTGCAAAAGGCTATGAAAATATTTATGCCACTTCAGCAACATTGAACCAGGATGCAGTTTGGGCTATCAATAAAATTCGTAACCGGGTAAAGCTAACGGACGGAAGCGATTTACCGGGTATTA
>Ga0302321_100006635_pt1 | contig 10190 bp, 6 predicted proteins | sample Fen_T0_1_FD_202505 | JGI IMG/M metagenome (GOLD analysis project Ga0302321, IMG submission 202505) | Peat permafrost microbial communities from Stordalen Mire near Abisko, Sweden - Fen_T0_1 | ecosystem: Environmental > Terrestrial > Soil > Wetlands > Permafrost | place: Sweden: Abisko... | reverse complement strand
GCCGTGCCGGCGGTTCCCGGCCACTGAATTTTATGCTCAAACTCGGCGTCAATATTGACCATGTGGCCACCATCCGGGAGGCACGCTATCGCGGTCTGGGACGGGGCGAGCCGGATCCCGTGCCGGCCGCGCTCCTGTGCGAGGCCGCCGGCGCCCACGGCATCACCGCCCATTTGCGCGAAGACCGGCGCCACATCCAGGACCACGATGTCCACGCCTTGCGCGCCCAAATCAAGACCCGGCTGAACCTGGAAATGGCCAACGCACCCGAGATCGTGGCGATCGCCCTGAAACTGCGGCCGGACATCGTGTGCCTCGTGCCGGAGCGCCGGTTGGAAGTGACCACCGAAGGCGGTTTGGACGTCGTCGCCGCCGAGCAAGCCTTGACCGAAACACGCCGCAAAATGAACGCCGCCGGCATCGAGGTGAGCCTGTTCATCGCGCCCGATGCCGCCCAGATCGAGGCCAGCGCCCGCGTCGGCAGCCAGTTCATCGAACTGCACACCGGCCGGTATGCCGAAGATTTTTACCGGGGCGACTACGCCGCCGAACTCGAGCGGTTGGTGGCGGGCAGTGAACTGGCGCATTCCCTCGGCCTGCAGGTCAACGCCGGCCACGGCCTGACCTGCGAGAATCTGCCCGCGCTCTTCCGCGTGCCGCACCTGGTGGAACTGAACATCGGGCACAGCCTCGTCAGCCGCGCCGTGTTCGTTGGCCTGGAAGCAGCCGTGCGTGAAATGCTCGCCGTGATGCAGTCCTATTGAGCCGCTTCCGGGCGGCCTGTGCCTGCCGCGGACCGGCGGTGAATTCGTCGCTCCCAGCTTCCCGAATAACCAAGGCTGGTGCTGACCATCAACGGCCCTGATCTCAAGCGGCTGGTGAATTTTCTTTTTCACCCGCGCCTTTTTTTCTAAACTCCCGGCATGAACGTATTCGTCACCGGCGGTGCCGGTTATATCGGTTCGGTTTGCACGGAGGAACTCCTCAATGCCGGACATCAGGTCACGGTTTATGACAACCTCACGGAGGGCCATCGCTCGGCCGTGGATCCGCGCGCCAAATTCATTCTCGCCCGCCCGGAGGAAGAGGGGAACATTCTCGCCGCCGTCAAGGGCGTCCAGCCGGATGCGATCCTGCACTTCGCCGCCTTTGCGCTCGTGGGCGAGTCCATGACCAATCCCAAGAAATACTTTCACAACAACTTCGTCAACGCGCTCAAGCTGGCCGATGCCGCCGTGGAATGCGGTGTGAAAAAGTTCGTCTTCAGCTCCACCTGCGCCACCTATGGCCCGCCGGACCGCGTGCCGATGACGGAAGATCTGCCGCAGCGCCCGATCAATCCCTACGGCGAATCCAAGCTGATGTTCGAGAAGGCGCTGCTCTGGTACCAGCAGATTTACGGGCTGGAGTTCATTGCGTTCCGCTATTTCAACGCCGCCGGTGCGAGCGAGAAGTTTGGCGAGCATCATCGCATCGAGACCCACCTGATCCCGAACGTCCTGTATGTCGCGCAGGGACTCAAGCCGCACTTGGAGATTTACGGCACGGATTATCCCACGCCGGACGGCACCTGCATCCGTGATTATATTCACATCAAGGATCTGGCGCAGGCGCACATCCTCGGTTTGCAGCCGGGCAAAAGCGGTTTCTTCAACCTTGGCAACGGCGATGGTTACTCCGTGAAGGAAGTCATCCAGACCTGCGAGAAGATTACCGGCAAGAAAATCCCGGCGATCGAAAAACCGCGCCGTCCCGGCGATCCCCCGCGCCTCGTGGCCGCAGCCAACAAGGCTTATAACGAGCTGGGCTGGAAGCCGCAGTATCCCAAGCTGGAAGACATCGTGAAAACCGCCTGGGCCTGGCACCAGAAACACCCGCAAGGCTACGCCGATTAAACCTTAATCCTTATCCCCACCATACCCGCATGAAAACCATTCTTCACGTCGAGGACGACGCCGTCATCGCTCATGTTTACAGCGAGGCCATGACCCGTGCCGGATTTAATGTGATCGTGGCGGAAGATGGTTTGGTCGCCTCCAAAACCCTGTTCAAAACCAAGCCCGACTTGGTGGTGCTGGATCTGTTAATGCCCAAACTGGCGGGGGCGGATGTCATTAAATTCATCCGCTCCACTCCCGCCTTGAAGGCCCTGCCGGTAATCGTGCTTTCCGAAGCCGGCATCGCGGACCAGGGTCTGGGCGCGGCCGCCTTGGGCGCGGACCGGGTGTTGTATAAAAATCAATGCACACCCGCCGTGCTGGTCGGTGTGATCCATGAATTTTTGGACGGCCCCGCCCCGGCGGCGCCAAAATAAACTGCATTCGAGGTCGCCTGATACCACGGCGGGATGGATTGCCAAAATCACCCGCCGCCCACATGGTTTCCTCTTTTTTGCGCCATGCGTGCTTTTTGGCAGCCCTAATCCCTCTTCCGGTTGGCGAACCCGGTTGCGGTCTTCCCGCTAAATTCTTCCAGTCGGCGCTTTGCAATCCCGGCGGAAAGTTTTATGGTCATTTCCGAAGGGGTTAAAAATTATGCGCAACATTCCCAAGAAACTCTCAGTCGCGCGCGGCGAGCAGCGTGCCGATTTGCTTTTCAAAAACGCCCGCGTCGTCAACGTCTTCAGCGGCGAAATCCACCGGACCAATGTGGCCGTGGAGGACGGCCGCGTCATCGGCTTTGGCGATTATGAGGCCCGGCGGGTGATTGACCTCCGCGGCGCCTATCTCGCCCCCAGCTTGATTGACGGGCATTTTCATGTGGAAAGCTCCATGCTCACCGCCCCCGAATTTGCGCGCGCCGTCGTGCCGCACGGCACGGGCGCCGTGGTCATTGACCCCCATGAATACGCGAATGTGCTGGGCCTCGACGGCATCCGCTACGTTTTGGAATCCACCAAAAATCTGGCCGTGGATTTTTTCATCATGCTGCCGAGCTGCGTGCCGGCGACCCATCTCGAAACCGCGGGCGCCCGGCTCACGGCCGATGATTTAAAACTGATGATCAGCGATGAACGCGTCGCCGGGGTGGCGGAACTCATGAATTTCCCCGGCGTGTTCCTCGGCCAGAAAAGCGAACTCGCCAAAATCGCCATCGGGAAAGGCAAGGCCATTGACGGCCATGCGCCCGGGCTGCGCGGAAAAAATCTCAACGCTTACGCTCTCGCCGGCGTTCGCTCGGATCATGAGTCCGTCACCGTCGCGGAAGCGCGGGAAAAGCTCCGGCTGGGCATGCACATCCTCCTGCGCGAAGGCAGCACCGAGCGCAACCTCGGGCATTTGATTCCCCTCGTCAACGCGCACAATTCCCCGAACTGCTCGTTTGCCACCGATGACAAGCTCGCCGGCGACCTCGTGACTGAAGGCCATATTGACCACGCCGTTCGCAAGTGCATCCGCGCCGGCATGCCGCCCATCACCGCGCTGCAGATCGCCACCATCAACACCGCCCGCCATTATCGGCTGAACAATCTCGGTGCCATTGCCCCGCGCTACTGGGCGGATTTCATCGTGTTTGACAGCTTGCAGAATTTTCAGGTGCGCCAGACCTACAAAAAGGGCGTGCTCGTGGCGGAAGCGGGCCGGTTTCTTGGCAAATCTCCCGCCCGGATCAGCCTCCCGCGCAGCACCATGAACCTGCGCTATGCCCCGGAGAATTTTGTCGTGAAAGCCGCCGGGAAAAAGAAAATCCGCGTCATCGAGCTCATCCCTGATCAAATTGTCACCCGGGAAATCATCGTGGCCCCCAAGATTCTGAACGGCGAAATTGTGGCCGACCCCGCCCGCGATGTTTTGAAAATGGTCGTGGTCGAACGGCATCGCGCCACCGGCAACGTCGGCGTCGGGTTTGTGCGCGGCTTCAAGCTCCAGCACGGCGCGATTGGCTCGACCGTCGCCCATGACGCGCACAACGTCGTCGTGGCCGGCACCAATGACGCCGACATCTTGTGCGTCATCCGCGAGCTGGAAAAATTGCAGGGCGGCCAGATTGCCGTCGTGGACGGCAAGGTGAAAGCGGTGCTGCCCCTGCCCATTGCCGGGTTGGTCACCGATCTGCCGCTCGCCCCGGCGATGAAGGCGATTGATCATCTGAACGCCGCCGCCCACGCCATGGGCTGCGACCTCGCCACGCCGTTCATGGCGCTCTCCTTCCTCAGTCTCTCGCCCATTCCCGCCCTCAAGCTGACCGATCAAGGCTTGATTGATGCCACGAAGCTGCAAAAGATCAGCCTCTTCGTCTGATGTCCGTCCGGTTCAGCGGCTGGTTGCGTTCGGCCGTGCCACCGGTTCCAGGCGCAGGTGCAGGCGATACGTTTGCAGCGGGGAAACGGCGTACTCTTCCAGAACGCCCGGGCCGCAACTGCTGTTGCCCAGGCCGGATTGCTTCGCGTCCAGCGAGAGAATGATTTCCGGGCGCGGCTTCAGTTCATAATTGTGCCGCACCGCCGTCAGATCGTTGGCCGTGAAATGCAGCGCGGAAAATGAAAACGGGTTCTCCGCAGCGGAAATCCTTAATCCGTGGCCGCTGGCATCCGTCAGTTCCAGCCAGCGCACGTCCTCTTTGTTTCCATTCTCCTGCGGCCGGACATAGGGCACATATTGTCCGGTCACCGTGTTGCTCCAAACCCCCAGGTCGGCGCTCGTTTTCCGGTCCGAATAATTTTCCCACGGCCCGCGACCGAGCCAGCGCAGGCCTTCCCAATCCCTCGCCAGATGAATCGCCACGCCGATGCGTGGCAGCAGCGGCAACGGGCCGAACGGCACCAGGGAGTTATCCATTTCCACCGAGCCATCGGCGCGCACCGTCCAGGCGGTTTTCATGATGAAACCGATGTTGGTGGCCGTGCTGGTCACGATTGTATCAATTTGCGCTCCATCCGCCTTGGTGTCGCGAATTTCAAAGCCGTTTACCTGGCGGATCAAGTTCGTCAACCCGGCTTCCCGCCAGTCGCGGGCCAGCCATTTGCCAAAGCCCTTGTCATTGTCAGTTGGCGCCCGGAAAACTTGCAGCACGGGGCCGCCCAGGTCGTTGGTCGCGAGCAACTCGCGCCCGCCGGCTTGCCACGAACTCATCGTTCCCGACTGGCGGCTGAACGTGATCGAAAAATTCGTGCCCGCCACGGTGATGACCTGCTTGTCTTGCACCACTTTCAACGTCTGGGAACCGGGTTGCGCCGTGCGCGCTTGCGTGCGTCCAGGCTTGGCATCCTGGCTGAGAACCATCTGTTGTCCCGCCACTTCAAACCCGGCCGCCGCCCACGTGGCCTCCTTCCGGGTGTGCACGCTCACACGCAGCCAGAATTCCTCGCCCGCCTGGCCCGAAAGCGGCTTTTGCAGCGGAATTTTTAAGCTGGCTTGCCGGCCCGCCGCACAGTCCACGGGCGGCAAACTCCCCGCTTCGAGACTTCCGCGGGTGCTGCTCGTCACCGACCAGCGCACTTCGTACTCGCTCAGATTTAAAAAGGCATTCCGGTTGCTAACCCGCACCGTCACCTTGCCCGGCCGCAAGTTTTCCGGCTCGATGGCCATGGGCTGATAAACCTTTTTCACCTCCCAATACTTCGGGAAAACTTCCCGCTCCGCATTGACAAGACCCTTGATCGCAAAACCCCCGTGGTTGGGCAGGTCGCCAAAATCGCCCCCGAACGCGGTGAAAGCTTTTCCCTCCGCCGTTTTCTGGTGAAGCCCTTGGTCGCACCATTCCCAGATGAACCCGCCCAGCATGCGCGGGTGCGAGTAAATCTCGTTCCAATATTCCTGCAGGTTGCCCACGGCATTGCCCATCGCATGGGCGTATTCCGTCGCGAGCACCGGACGACCCGCCCCGGCTTTCTCCCGCGCCGCCCCCAACAACGGGGCAGGGCGGGGGATGGCATCTTTGCCTCGCGCAATCTCCAACAGCTTGTCCCAGCGCAGATTCCACGCATCGTCCGGCCGCGCGTAAAGTTTCGTTGTCAGGCGCGGATAAAACCGGCCGATGATGTCCACCGTGGCCGGCGCGTCGGTTTCCGTCTGCGCCCCTTCGTAATGCACCGGCCGGGTCGGATCAAACGCGTGCAGCCAGCCGGAAATCGCCGCCAGGTTCGGACCGTAGCCCGATTCATTCGCCATCGACCAGATGATGACGCTCGGATGATTTTTATCCCGCTCCGCCATGCGCTGCGCGCGGTCCAAAAACGCGTCTGCCCAGCGCGGATCATTCGCCAGCAATCCGCGCGTGCCGTGCGTGCAGATGTTCGCCTCGTCCAGGACGTAAAGCCCGTACCGGTCGCACAGCTCATACCAGCGCGGGTCATCGGGATAGTGGCAGGTGCGCACCGCATTGATGTTCGCCTGCTTCATCAGCCGGATGTCCTGCACCATGCGGTCGGTGGTCAGCGCGTGGCCGGTGTCCGGATCAATCTCGTGCCGGTTCACGCCCCGCAGGCGGATGGCCTGGCCGTTGATGAGCAGTTGGCCGTCGCGAATTTCGATTTTCCGAAAACCAAACCGGCAACTGTCCGCTTCCACCACATTGCCGGCCGCGTCGTTCAGCGTAATGACAAGGGTGTACAACGTGGGCGTTTCCGCCGTCCACAGTGCGGGGCGAACCACCTGGGTTTCGAGCCACGCAAACTTGGGTTCCCCGCGCTGTGGCATCCGGTCGTCGAGAATTTTGGCGTTGAAATCCGGGTTCAAGATCTCCGCCGCCTCATGCCGGCAGGCGTTGGCCAGCACCGGCCGCCCGGCCGCATCGAAGAGCTGTGCCCGCACCGTCCAGTTGGAAAGCGAAAGGTTCTTCGCGCTGAGTTCCGGTTTGATTTGCAGCGTTGCATTGCGGTAATCCGCGTCCAGCTCCGTTCGTACGGTGAAATCCCGGATGCGGGCCGCCGCCGTTGAAAATAAATACACCCCGCGATAAATGCCGCTCATGCGCCACATGTCCTGATCCTCCAGATAGCTGCCGTCCGACCAGCGATAAACCTCCGCCGCCAGCTCGTTCGCGCCCGGTTTCACATATTCCGTGATGTCAATTTCTGCGGGCGTGCGGCTGTCTTTGCTGAAGCCCGCCAGCGCACCGTTCACCCAGAGATAAAACGCGCTGTCCACCCCGTCAAAATGGATCACCACACGGCGGCCCGCCCAGCCGCGCGGCAGTTCGAATGTCTTCCGATACGACCCCACGGGATCGCGCTGGGCAAACGCCGTCCAGTTCGTCGGCGGCACGCCCGTCACCCGCGGCGGGTCGATCTTGAACGGATACCCCGACCCAAGATAAATCGGCACGCCGTACCCCTTCATCTCCCAGTTCGATGGCACCTCAATATTCGACCACGCCGAGTCATCGAAGCTTGGCTCGAAGAAAGTTTTCGGCCGTTCGCCAGGATTGCCCGCCCAATGAAATTTCCAGGCGCCATTCAGCGACAAATAAAACGGCGACTGCGTCACGTCGCCGGCCAGCGCCTGTGCCACCGTCGCAAACGGCACGGAGGTCGCATGCGGCGCCTCGGTGTTGCGGTGCTGGACCTGCTCATTTTCCAGGTCCGGTGCGTCCGCGCCGGCGGGCGTCGCGAAACCGAGGAGCAGGAGCAGGCCAAGGCAAAGTTGCCGCCTGAGGGCGGCCGGTTGGCGGGATTCCGGTTCTGATTTCATGCGGTGCCGATGTTTTACGCTTTTTAGCCCCCGCAAGCAACCGTGCCGTCGGGGCTGGCGGTTTTCTGAAGTATTTCAGCGCTTTTGATATGACCCGTCCAGTGCAAATCCGGCACTATCTAACCCGCCGCATGAAACCCGCCATCTCCAAAAGTGTCACCACCTTCCGCTGCCACAAATCGCCCGTCCGCGAAATCATGGATCTCGCGAACCCCGAATTTTTCCGCAAGGCCGGCCTGAATCCGGCCGAGGTGATCTCGTTTTCCGGCGGCTGGGTGAATCACGAGGCTCCCCCGCAGTTGCGCGAGGCGTTCGCCGATGTCATTCGCGACGACCGCCGGTTCCATCTCAGCGGCGGCTATTCGCCCACCATCGGCCTGCCCGAATGCCGCGCCGCCATCGTGGATTTTGAAAAGCACCTGTATGGCGCGCACATGCAGCTCGCCCCCGAAAACATCGCCATCGGCTGCAATTCCACCCAGCTCACCTTCAATCTGCTGCACATCATGCTCAGCCCCGGTGATAAAATACTGCTGCCGGATCCCGCCTACTGCAATTATCCCTCCCAGGTGATGTCGCTGCCCGACGTGCAAATCCTCCGCTTCCCCCTGCTGGATGTTTCCACGTGGCGCTACGTGGCCGATGAAAAAATCGCCGAATTTGCCGGCTTCATCCGCCGCGAAAAACCGAAATTGATTTTGCTCTGCGCGCCCGACAACCCCACCTCGCAACTGCCTTCCACCGAATTCGTCCGGGCTGCGCTCGCGGCGGCGCAGGAAGTCGGCGCGTTTCTCGTCATTGATTTTGCGTACAAGGCCCTCGTCTGGAGCGAGCCCCTGCCGGAGTATTTCTCCTGGGGCCCCACGGACAACTTTGTGTCCATCCATTCCAACTCCAAATGGTGCCGCGGCCTGGGCCGCCGCCTGGGCTGGGTCGAAGGCCCCGTGGAAATCATCGAAGCCCTCGAGGCCGTGCAGGGTTCCAGCATCCTGTGCCCCGACTCGTTGCACCAAATGGCGCTGGTGGACTATGTCAAAGCCGGCCTCGCGACCGACAGCATCCGGCCCTACGTTCGCGCCACCGCCAAACTCTACGAAACCGCCGCCCGGCGCACCGTCCAGGCCATTGGCGAATACCTCAAACTGCCCTGCCTCGTGCCGCAGGGCGGACTCTACACCGTCGTGCGCACCGGCCAGGAAAGCTCTGAATTCATCCGTCGCATCCTCGAAAAAACCGGCGTCATCTTCGTGCCCGGCTGGGGCTTTGGCGAAACGCTCAAACACGCCGTCCGCCTGTCCTACGGTCCGCTGGTTCACCACCTCGACCAGATTGACGTGGCCCTGAAACGCGTCGGCGAATTTTTGGCGAAAGCATAGCCGCATCCCGGCCGCGTGCCGCAAATTTTAGCGTTTCAATGCGCCTTCCCCCAGTGCGCGATACGATTGTTGCAGCAGTGCCTCCACTTGCGCCCAGTCCGGGTTGCGTCCGCCAGCATCACGCAAGGCGGCTGCTTGTGCCCTGAGCAGGCCGCTTGATTGCAGTGACGGATCATTCCGACCGTACAGGAGAACATACAGCCGGGTGATTTTTTGCCCCACCTGCTCGGCGGAATCCTGACCCGGCGTACGTCGCGCCACCCACCACGCCAGTTCCGCCTTGGCCACCGCATCGACATCATACGCGGCTTTCGATGTCTCTTTGAGGAGCGTGTAGGCTTGGACCAGGTCTGGCAGCACGAGGCTGTTGTAGTCACCCTGGGCACCGGCAAACTTCATGGCGGCCTGGGCATACAAATTGCCAATTCGAGTTGCATCCGGCAGCGATAACCCGTGCTGACGGCGGAGGAGCAACACCAATTCGATCGCCACTTTGTTTTTTTTGCCCGCGTAGTAGCCCCGCCACATCTCCGTCTCGGCATGGGCCACCTTGTCCGGATTGAACCCAGGATGCGCAAATACGAACCGAAAACCAATGCCCCCCAGTATCAGCAGCACCGCCAATAAAATCCATTTCAGCCGGCGCGGTTTGGGTCGAGGCATGGCGTGATTCATCTCCCTACTTTTATATGAAGACAATTGCCCCGCCAAGCCAAATGCCTGATAACGCGGACATTGGACCGCTTCAACGCTAATAAACTCAAGCGCTGAGAATGCTGTTATCGCCCGCCAGTATCGCCCCCCAGTACGGTGACTCGTCCCATCGGGACACTCGATAATAACCTGGCGTTTCAACGCCAGGTCACGCCCCAAAAACGAAACCAGTCCCAGCCGGGACGGTTGAACTCAAGTTTGTTCCCCGGCATTTTTTAACGCCCAGTCCTATCTTTGCGCCTTCGCTTTGTTGTGAAAATCCTCTGTCCGTGGTCCGCATGCCCGCCGCGCATCCAGACGCTCTCCTTTTCACCGTGCCTGCGAACCCGCGCGCCAGCGTCCTGATAGGGGTAGGGATGAGGGATTTAACCTCACCCCTCCCTCCGAACCGGACGGGCGGATTTCCCGCATCCGGCTCTCCAGTCAGTGGGTTCGTAGTTTTACGATTGTACGCGTCCATTCATGTTCC
>Ga0302321_100006633_pt1 | contig 10191 bp, 8 predicted proteins | sample Fen_T0_1_FD_202505 | JGI IMG/M metagenome (GOLD analysis project Ga0302321, IMG submission 202505) | Peat permafrost microbial communities from Stordalen Mire near Abisko, Sweden - Fen_T0_1 | ecosystem: Environmental > Terrestrial > Soil > Wetlands > Permafrost | place: Sweden: Abisko... | reverse complement strand
CACCGGTCAAGTCACCAAGCAGGCTGAATGCTGGCAGATCGAACAGGCGATCACGAGCGGCTTGTCCAATTGGTACATCGCCGACAACCAGGCCGACCGTGACAAGTTCTTGAAGATGGCCGACCGGGCCCTGCAGTTCTTCTCCACTTACGTGATCGACCACACCAACGGCGGCACGTACAAGATGAACAACCTGAACGGCACACCGACTGACGGTATCAAGAGTAACTTCTTCAACGTCGAGTACCACTCGACCGAGACGTTCTACTTCACGTACCTCTACGGCAACCTCATGCTGCACCGCACGCCCATTGCCCTGTACTACAAAGTCGCGGCAACCTCGGCGCAGCGGGTCATTCAGCTTACCCCAGTGGCCATCGACGATGCCTCGATTCAAATCCAGTCGGTTACGCTGGACGGCGCGCCACTCAGCACATTCTCGTCTGCGACGCGCGAAGTCACGCTGGCAGCCGGGCAAGGCGGCAAGCTGCGCGTCGTGTTTGCTCCGGCCAACTGAGCGGCCGCGTTTGCGCGCTCTGACAGCCCGGCATGCCTGCCGGGCTGTCGTCTCGCCCTCGCTGCCAGTCGAGCTGGAGATCATCAACGGCTCCCAGGGCGAAGTCGAGAAGCGCTCGTACCGCTGGTTCAGCCCGCTCCAAAGCGACGACATCGTGCGGCTAGCAGTGGCTGATCGCTAGTCGCCCTGCGGGACCGCGAGCTTTCGTGCTGCCCGCGCCCAGGCCCCGCGCTCCCCCCAGGAACCGCTGCCCAATCGGCGAAGGGGCGCCCTGCGCGCGGCCATCTCCTTCGGCACGGCCCCGAGCGGGACCGAGCTCCCGGTCCCGCTTCCGCTAGCCCAAGATCCAGGGGATTTTTGGCTCCATGGGCTTGACCTATCGACTGATAGGTATAAGGCTATCGATCGATAGCCCAGGAGTAGCCCCGATGGTAAAGCCCGATCCCCACGTCCGCATGCGATATCCCGTTCACGCCATCCTGTTGGTGGGTGCGTGTTGGTGTTTCTACGCGCTGGTTTTACTCGTCAGCAGCTTGTTCATCTTGCCGTGCGTGCCGCTCGCGCCGGCCCTGGTCGTGATGATGATCGGGCTTGGAGGCCTACTGAGCTCCGTGCACGACTACGCCAGGTCGGTGGCAACACCACGACAAACGGCTAGGGTGCAGGCCCGCCCGTATGGTCAAATCCGCGAAGCCTCGCCAGGCGCGCCCCAGCACGGCTGAAGCCCTCCCACCCGCGCGGCGCGAAGAAGTGCTGGAGACGGCCTTGACGCTGGTTTCGGAGCACGGGATCGCAGGAGCTTCGCTGCGCAAGCTCGCCGCGGAGCTCGGCATGAGCCAGCCCAGCCTGTATCACTATTTTCCGAGCAAGAGCGCTCTGGTCAGCGCGGTGGTCGAGTACTGCGCGGAGAAGATGCTGGCAGCGAGCCTCGAAGTGCCGCTGCCCACGTGCAAGGAGGACCTCCCTCGATTTGCCAAGAATGTGGTCGTCGAGTTGTGGTCCGGCGAACGCCACCCACGCTTCGTGCGGTTCATGTTCGTGGTTGCGATCGAGAGCAAGGCCAATCGCGCCTACATTCAAAGCGTGTTCGAAGAGCGGCTCTACCCAGGCTTTGCCCAGCTGGCGAATGCGTTCGGACAGACCGAGGCCGAGCGGAGCGAGCTTGGACACGTGATCCGGATGGTGGTCTACGCGCTCGGCCTCGCGTTCTTGGAGCAACGGGCCCTGTTCGGAGCGAAAACCGTTCCCCAAGACCTTCTCGACCACGCTGAGTGGTTGGTCGGCGCTGCAGAGCGCTTGCTTCGTAGTTAGTGTGCCCGCGTGATCCGTGCGGAACCGGCTCCTAAGGAGGGTGGCCGAATTCGACACCTACGCTGAACCCGGGCAAGCGGCTGTTGCACTTTCGACTTGCTCGCAATGGGCGCCACTCGGGGCTATCGGCCGCGGGCTTCCGAGATACGCTCTCTCCATGAAGCCCATTCCGCGGTTGGCCGGCGTTTCCGTGGCGACATTCGCTCGCGATTACCTGGCTGGCGAAGGCGCGCCGGTCATCGTGACGGACGCCATGAGCGGCTGGGCGGCTCAGGAGTGGAGCTTCGAGCTGTTTCGACGGAAGTACGGCAGTAAGATCGTTCAGGTGTCCTCTGCGCTCGGGGATAACACGACGTCGCGCTGGGTTCGTCTAGACGAGTACATCGACTACATCGAGCAGCCGCACGCTTCGCCCCTGTCGCGGATGACGAGCCCCGATAAGCCGTTTTACGCGTACGCTTACAAGCCGTTCAGCAAGAATGCCGAGCTCAAAAACGCTTTCAGCACGCCGTATTTCCTGGAGGACTGGTACCAGTATCTGGAAGAGCCCTTGTTGTCGATCTTGAACCCGGGCTGGCTGTTGCTCGGCGGCAAGCACACGGTCTCGCAGCTGCACCAAGATTTCTTCTCGACCCATACCTGGTTTGCACAAGTAAAGGGTGTGAAAGACTTCGTGCTCTTTCCGCCCAGTGATGCGCCGTTTCTGTACGGCGGCGCGGTCAATCCGCTGGCCCCCGACCTGGCTCGCTATCCGCTCTTCGAACGAGCTGCCGGGCATCGTTGCCAAGTCGGACCGGGCGAGGTGCTCTGTTTGCCCGCTGATTGGTGGCACCACGTGGTCGCGGTCGAAGAGTCGATCACGCTCTCATTCGAATTCGTGAACCAGACCAACTTCAACCGCTTCTTGACCGCACTGTTACGCAATCTCCCCGATACCGTGCAGCGCTTCCTGAGCATGGAAGCGCTCAGGGCGCTCGGGGCTCACTGGCTCTGCAAGGGCTTCACGACGCGCGCGGCCATCGAGGAAAAGAGCTACTAGGCAGACGGCTCACCAACCTGCGTGGCGCACGGCGGTCAACCGAGGAGCTCGTCCATCAGCCAGCGCTCCTGGCCTTGGTCGATCAAGATCTGGAGCGCGCCGGCACGCACTTGGGTGCTTTCGTGTGCGAGCCAAGCACGTGCGATGTCGATGGCGGCCGCGCCGCTCTGGTTGAGCGCGTGCACGACGGCGGCGCGGACGCGCCAATCGCCGTCTTGCATCAGCGCCGAAAGTTCGAGCGAAGTGCCTGCGACGTCGCAAATCGGCGCCGCGCGTTCGACCGCCAGGGCCCGTACGGCGGGCTCGGAATCCGTACGCGCCACGTGCAACCAGTCGAGCGCTTCGACCGGCATTGCGGACAGCGCTGCCAAGCGTAGTGCGGCATTGGCTGCAGTCGAGTGCGGTTGCAGCAGCTCGACGGGGACCGCGCTCGGACAAGCGCTGCACCAACGGAGTGCGGCGAGCAGCACCGGCGTGCTCTGCTCGCTGAGCGCCTCGACCAACATCTTGCACACGGCGCTGGGGGGCTGGGTCGCCCGAAAGAGCCCGCTGCCCCAGGTGACGAGCCACGCCCGATCGGAATCCGCGCCACCAATCCACGACGGCAGCAGTGCGATGAGGTCGGCTCTTACGCCGGCGGTTTGCAGCAAGCGCCGCGCGTGCAAGGCAAAGGGCCCGCCGAGTTCCTTGCCCCAACAGAGCGCGCTCTCCGGGTTGTCTCGAGGCCAGCTCTCGATGCCCTCTTGGCGCCCAGTGCCGGCCATGACCAAGCGCAGCTTTTCGGCGGCCGAGAAGTCGACCGTGCTGGTGAAGGCGCCCGCGATGCAACGCACGCGGAGCGCGCTGGTTTCGTTCAATAGCCGTTCGCGCAAGAAGGACCGACTCTCGGCGGAACCGTCCAGCGCGACGCGCTTGGCTGCCAAACGTAAGACGTCCGACTCGCTGCTGCTCAGCAAGACTCGGCGGAACAGCTCGACCACGCGCGGATCGTCGAAGTGCACGAGCGCGCCCAAGACTGCCTTGCGAAAGGGCAAGGACTCGCGTGCCTCGGCGGCCGTCAAGAACGCGGCCACCAGATCGACCTTGGCTGCCGCGCCATAGGCCAAAATATGCATCGGGCGGGCGGCGGCGGCTTGACAGATCGAAAGCCGCGTCGCCAAGTCCTCGGAGCTCAGCGCAGCCACGATGTCGTGCGCGGAGCGGATGTCCAGCCGGGGGGCGCCGGGCATCAGCCGAGCTCCGCTTGGGGCGCGTGAAAAATCACCTCTGGCAGCTCGAACGGGCTCGGGCGACGTTGCGCTTCCGGTGCGGGGTTTGTGTGCTCGCGGCTGGAGATGCGACCGCTCGTGCTGATGCCCAAAGTCCCGGGATCAGAGCCGATGCTGAATACTGGAATGGCGAACTGGCCCTCGATGGACAAGACCTTGAAGGCTTTGATTGTGGCAAACACGCCCGCCGAGAAGATCAGGGACGTGTCGTAGCGGAAGTTCAACTCGAAACCCGTATCGTTGCTCTGCTTCGTGGGGTCGAGCGTGCCTTGGACGAGCGCGCCGTTCGCGTCCGAGCCCCACGTGAGCTGATTGTAGCGATTGCCGTCGACCGCAAATGACGCGAGTGAGATCGTGGTCTGCAAGGTGATGGAAAACTCGGGCCCCATGGCCAGGGAGCCACCCATCTCCTTCAGTGCGGTGTTAGCGGCGCGCAGCTCCGGCACGTCTTTCACCATGTCGATTTGGCACAGGAACGTGGCCTTGAGCTTGGAGCCCTTGGCCGCTGCCGCGAGGTCGATTTGGGCCTCCGAGCTGATGTCGAGGCTGCCCGTGATCGAGGTCAGGTTCAGGGCCTCGGCCATCAGCGCAATCAGATCGATCACCGCGTCGAACTCGAGGGAGAGCACTTTTGCGAAACGCGCGCTGCCGTCAGTGCAGTGCACATCCCCGCCTTCGCAGGACGTGCTGGGCCCGTCACAGTGGTAGTGCCAATGGTGGTGGCTGCAGTGCACACCTTCGGTGTGGCAGTGAACGGGCGAGACCTTGCACTCGGGCAGGGTGATTTGCCACGTGCTGAGCGTGATGCTCATGCCCACGCTCAGCGTGATCCCCAAGAAGAACCCGGCCTTGTAGCCCGCTGTGCCGTCGAAGTGCAGGGCCATGGTCTTTACCGGGCCCGAAGCATCATGGGTGGCCGAGGGCAGCTCGAGCGCCAAGTAGGCGGCGAACGAAGGGCCGCACATGCCGATCTCGAGGTCCGTGTCGCATTCGGCCGTCATCTTGGAGATGCCGGCGGCCTCGATTTCCGTGTCGAACAGGCTCATCTGCCAGCTGAAGCCAGTCTGAAATGGCCCCAAGACTTTGGGATCCATGATGAACGAGCCCTGACAGACATCGAGCGATTTGGCGGTCGAGCCCGGCGTACCTAAGACTATTTTGGACATTGCTTACCTCAAACCGGAACGCCGACGATCAAAGCTGCAGGGTAGACCGCGCCCGGTGACACGGTCGGGTCGTTGAATAGAACCAAGGCCGCCAAACGACGGTGAATGTCCACGTGCCGGCGAAACGAGCCGAAGCTGATGTCCCAGACTTTGCGCGCGTCGTTGACCAGCTGGTCGCCGGTGGTCAAAAGCAGCGTGGAAACGTTCGAGACGTCGGTGTGAATCAACTCGCGCTTGCTTTGCGAGCCATCGTCCAAGCTCTGCCCCGTGACCACGGTTTGTAAGTGAAACAGGCTGCCGCCTGCGGCCGGCACGGCGGGCGAAAGCAAGACCGGAGTCAGCCCGGACGGGCTCTTGTCGGTGGTCGAGCTGCGCGCTCCGTCTGCGCCGAAGATGTGTTTGCTGCCATCCTTCAGCAGCGAAAATACTGGGCTGTTGCCCTCGATGCGCGGCGTCGAGAGCTGGTCGCCGATGTGGACGCTACCGTCGACCACGCCCTTCAACAACGGCCCTGCCGCGATGACGATTGGCTGTCGACCATCCAACGTGCCGAGCAAGATGATGTGCTCTCGAACATCCGGACTCGGCGGATCGGTATTGCCAGGGTTTTTGACCACGACCGAGCCGGCGGCAATGTAGTTTTCGCCGTGCAGATCGATCAGCCCCAAGCCAGAGAGCGGGTAATCGGCCGAAAGCGGCAAGTCCCCCTGCTGAACCAGCAAGCGCGGCAATGAGCTCGCGTCCAGCGGCACCACGAACAGTCCCAAGCTCGGGCTCTGATCCGCTACATCGGCAGATTGGTGCAGATAGCGTGCGACGAACAGCGCATTTTCGTCGTCGATCGAGACATCATGAAAGATACCGCTGAACACGTGCCCGCCCTCGGCCGGGTCGCCTTCCACGGCGATCTTGGTCAATTGGCCCTGGCGCTCGGCATACAGCGCGTGGCGCTGCTTGCCGGCGTCGTCCGCGACGCTCAGCACGAGCCCCAATACGCCATTTTCGGACACATCCACGCCATCGATGTGATCCACGGTGAACGCGTCCACGGTCTGCCCGACTTGCACCACGGCGCGCTGGCTTTGAGCCGAGGGCACGCGGCCAGCAAAAGACATCTGGATCGAATACAGCCCGAGCACGCCGTTGATGTCGTAGGCCTCGAAGATCACTTGCCCGTCGCTGGTGAGCATCGGATCGGCGATGAAGTGCAGCGGCTGGCGCTCGGGATCGGCGTAGGTCACCGCGCCGACGACGCTCGGACTCTGGTCGAAGAGCAACTTACCCGTCCCTTGACGCAGAGCATAGAAGCTATACGCATTCGGGACCGTGGCGCTGTCGCTGCAGGAAATCAGGCCAAGCGGGCCCGCCGTCAACAAGGCACCGCCGAGCGAAGCGCTCAATGCGCGCAAGAATTCTCTACGATTATTCGCGTTCAAAGTGCGCCTCAATTGGGTTGCCCAAACTGCCTCGCGACTCGCTGAGGGGGGCGAGCCGCAGAGTACGCCGCTTTCATCCGTAAGTTCACTGTCGCTTCTCGACGCTCTCATCTAGTTGCGCGCGTCAGATCGCAACACCCGCGGCTACTCGCTGCTCACGACAATGACGCAACAGCGCCGCGCGGTCGCTGCGCAACACTGCAACGGCTCGACTCCCTGCTTGCGTGGCTGCATGGAAGTGACAGGCGATCGCCCCGCGTCTTGCGGTAACACCGAGTGCGCCCTCGCGTCGCCGAGCTCACGCTCGCTGCCGCAAAATCTGGCGAGGCACTTCCGCCTCGCTCGCTTTTCAGGGTGCCGACGCCGCAGAGCTGCTCATGCAGGTGAACGGCAGCAGCGCGCACTGCGTCTGCCTGCTCAGCGCGGCCGAATTGCGGCCGGCATCGCCCAGCTTGACCGGCTCAGCGAGCCCGGCTTTTTCCGGCGGCCAGACGACGGCCCGCAGCCGCGAGCGTGAGCCGGGTCGCCGCGGAAGCAGGTCCGTCGTTACGGGGCACTGATCACAACGGAGGCCAGGGGCTGGCAGTTGAGCGCCGTGTTGATCGGTTCTTTCCCTTTGCCAACGGCATCGAACACGCACTTGCGCCCGGTGGCGTCGAACATTTGGAAATACTGAGGTTGGCTATTGACGGTCTGATAAAGCCTGATCTCCGCGGAGGCTTGCGTGGGATGCCACTGATTCCAGCACGCGCTCGGAATCGTCATCGAGCCGGTCACGGGGTATAGATTGCTACCATTGAGAGCGAACGACGACGTGAGTGCAGTAAATGTCGTGAGGTGAGTCCAACTCTGGCCCAAATAGGGTCGACACTCCGCCTCGACCGTCGCGCCGGGCCCCAATGCCCAGGCCTGCACTACGACCGATGTCGCCTTACTCGGGAGCATTTCATTGTGATACGGCTCCATCGCGCAAGCGCTCAAGAGCGCGCTGCACGACACTGCAACGGCTGCTGATCTCATCGAGTCACCTCCGCCGCTAGAATTCGCTCCCGGCGTGCTGCAGTCAATGGCTGCGCGTTAGTGATTGTATCAATGAATCGGCGACGACTCGGCAGTTACCTAGCGCCGCGCGCTCGGCACTCGCCGGAGCTTTCTCTCGACACTGGCGGGTGTTCGCGTTCGCCGGGCGCGGTGCTCCCGAGCGGCAGACGCGCGTTCGGTAAGTCTCGTCAAGTGATTCTCGATCCTTCTCACCCGCGGCGCAGGAGGCGTGTCTTCCGCCGGAAACACTCCCGCGGGTGACGCTCCGGCAAATTCTGAGGAATTTTCGGCGAGCACTCTTAACCCCTGGGAGATGCGTCCGTCTGCGGGGGTACCGGACGATTGCCTACACGGGCCGACCTGTCGGTTCCAAACCCCTAGGAAAACTGATGCTGAAACCCATCCGGATCGATCGCCAAGATCCCTCCGACCACGGAAGCCACCCGAAACCCGAGCTGCGCCACAGCATGGTGGTCCCCGTCGGCAGGCGGACGGCCAGTTGGCGCGTCCCGGTCGCAAACCCGACCGTCTCCGAATCGCTGGTCGAGGCGCTCCATTGGCTCGGCGTGCAGCACGCTTTCGGCATCTTCGGCGGCGGAATCGCGCCATTTTGCCAAGCTGTTTCGAACAGTTCCATTCGCTTGATCCATACCCGGCACGAGGCAGGCGCGGCGTTCGCTGCCATCGAGTCATCACTCGCAAGTGGCCGTCCCGCTGTGGTGATCGCGACGACGGGACCCGGGGTCAGCAACATGGTCACGGGAATGGCGGCGGCCCGCGCGGAAGGCGCCAAGGTTCTGTTCATCTCAGGGACCACTGCCGCGGCGCAGCGGGGCCGCGGTGCGTTCCAGGAGACGGGCGGGGCATTTTCCTCTCTCAGCCCGCTGTTCGTCAGCGGAAATTTGTTCCACCACGCGAGCGTGGTGGATGATCCCGCGGAGCTCGACACCACGCTGGCCCGCTTGGCGAGCGGTTTTGCTCGGAGGCAGGGCTTCGTCGCTCATTTGGGCCTCCCGCTGGCCGTACAGACGGCGCGCCACGAGCAGTCGCTGCCGCGCGTGACCACGGTGGCGCCCGGTGCCTGTGATCCACGCGTCGGTGCCGAATGCGCGGAGCTCCTCGCTTCCGAGCCGTTCGTGATCTGGGCTGGTTTCGGCTCACGCGACGCGGCAGACCTCGTGCAAAGTTTGGCGGAGCTGAGCGGTGCGCACGTGATGTGCACGCCGCGCGCCAAGGGCGTGATGCCCGAAAGGCATCCGCTCTACCTCGGTGTTACCGGCCTCGGCGGCCACGCTCGGGTTACTGACTACCTTCGCCATGCGCGCCCCACTCGTGCCCTGGTGCTCGGCTCTCGGCTCGGTGAGATGTCGTCGTTTTGGCTACCGGAGCTCGCGCCCGAGAGCGGCTTCATCCAAGTCGATCTGGAGGCCGAGGTGTTCGGCACGGCCTACCCAGAGCACGCGACGGTGGGGATCCAAGCCGAAATCGGTTCGTTTCTGCGCGAGCTCTTGGGTGCCTGGCCCGTTCAAGCGGCGCCCCGCGTCGAGTCCGACCCGTTTGCGAGCTTGGAGCGTCCGCTTGCTGCACGCCCTGATGGCGCGGTGCGCCCCTCGTACCTGATGCAGGAAATTCAGCGTGAGATCGTCGACCAAAGCGACGCGCTGGTGATCACCGAAGCCGGCAACTCGTTTTCGCTGGGCAGTCACTTGCTGCACTTCCCGAAGTCGGGCCGCTATCGCGTGAGCGCCGGCTTTGGCTCGATGGGCCACGCCACTGCGGGAGTGTTGGGCGCGGCGCTTGCAACCGGCAAGAAGGCGTTCGCGCTCGTGGGCGACGGCGCGCTCTTGATGCTGAACGAAATCAATACGGCCGCGAACTATGGGCTCGGCGCCGTCTGGATTGTCCTGAACGACGCGCGCTACGGCATGATCGAGCAGGGCATGCGCTCGGTTGGCTGGGCGCCATTCGAGACCGATTTTCCGCGCGCCGACTTCGTTGCGATTGCGCGCGCAATGGGCGCCGACGGCGTCCGCGTCGATCGTGAACAGGACGTCGCGGCGGCGCTCCAGCTGGGGCTCGCGTCACTCGGGCCGTTCGTGATCGACGTGATCATCGATCCCTCCGAGATTGCACCCAGCGGACAACGCAACCAGAGCCTCACCAAACAGGGGTTGAGTACCGTGCCACCCGCAGCCAAGAGCTTCTTTCCGGAGGGGGACTCGTGACTTTGGCTGAGCTCGACGGGCCGCTTTCGAGCGGCGCCGCGTTCCCGGCGCGTTTGACCGCACGCGTCGTCACCCCGGGCGAGCGGCCCCATGTGCACGGCTACGACGTGGAGGGTGATCTTGCTCGTCACTACCAACCTTCCGATCTTCTGTTCTTGTTGCTCACCGGGGAGCTCCCGGTTGCACCG
>Ga0302321_100006632_pt1 | contig 10193 bp, 5 predicted proteins | sample Fen_T0_1_FD_202505 | JGI IMG/M metagenome (GOLD analysis project Ga0302321, IMG submission 202505) | Peat permafrost microbial communities from Stordalen Mire near Abisko, Sweden - Fen_T0_1 | ecosystem: Environmental > Terrestrial > Soil > Wetlands > Permafrost | place: Sweden: Abisko... | reverse complement strand
CCCAGGGTGGCCAGCATCTCACCCAGCCCTTCCCGGAGAATCTTGTCGTCGTCCATGACGACGAAGGTGCCCCGGCCACGGTGCACAGCCCCCTCGGCGTCACCGGCAGTAGGGGCAATCTCTTCGGAGCAGGCCGGCAAGTAGAGGTCGAATTGGGCCCCGTGCCCCAGCTCCGATTGCACTTCCAGCGCCCCGCCGTGCCGGACGGCGATGGAGTGGGACGTGGCCAGCCCCAACCCGTGACCCGTGGGTTTGGTGGTGTAGAACGGATCGAACACGTGGGGTAGCGCTTCAGGAGGGATGCCCACCCCCTGGTCCTGGACACAAATCCTGACGTAGTTGCCTGGTTCCAGACGGGGGACCTCGCCCTCGGCCACCACGGTGTTCTCGGCGGTCACCTTGACGGTGCCCCCATGGGGCATGGCCTGCTGGGCGTTGATCACCAGGTTATCGATCACCTGCCCAATCTGGTTCTTATCGAAATTGCAGGACCAAAGGTCGGCAGACCAGTGGAACTCGCCGGTCACCGAGGTGCCGCTCAGGGCGAACCGTACCGTCTCCTCCAAGAAGGGCCCCAGGGAACCCACCTTTTTGATGGGCTCGCCCCCCTTGGCGAAGGTCAGCAGCTGGTGGGTGAGGTTCCGGGCCCTGTCGATGGCCCCCGCGGCCTTGGCCAGGTATCCGGAGGTCCGCTGGTCCTTGGTCCTGCGCTTCGCCAAATCGAGGTAGGCGAACAGGCCCCCCAGCAGGTTGTTGAAATCATGGGCGATCCCCCCGGCTAGCACGCCCAACGAGTCCAGTCGAGCCGTGCGCTGCAGAGTGTCGACCAGCCGGTACTTCTCGGTCATATCCCGGAAGACCAGGACCACCCCCACGATGGCCCCTTCTGGGTCGCGAATGGGGGCGCCGCTGTCGGCGATAGGAAGTTCCCGGCCGTCCCTGGAAAGCAGAGCCGTGTGGTTGGCCAGTTCTACCACCTCGCCCCTCTGGAGCACTTTCTCCACCGGGTCGGCGCAGGGCTGCCGGGTCTCCTCGTGGATGATCCGGAACACCTCGGTCAGAGGCTTTCCCGCGGCATCCTGGGCCTGCCACCCGGTCAGCCGCTCGGCCACTTCGTTCACCAGGACCACCCGGCCCTCGGTGTCGGTGGTGATGACGCCGTCGCCTATGCTCAGCAGGGTCACCCGGAGGCTCTCTTTCTCGGCGTACAGGGCGGCTTCGGCTACCTTCCTTTCGGTGATGTCGACGAAGGTGCCCATGCGCCGGAGCTGCCCCTGGATGAACACATGCTTACTCGAGGCCAAGACGGTCCGAACTCCGCCGTCCCGGCGCTTCAGGGGGAATTCGAAATCCTCTAGGAGGCCCCCGTTCTTCTCAAAGGTCTCAAGCATCCTCACCCTGTCCTGGGGGCTCATGATCTTCAACCCCAGGGTGGTCTGGCCGATCAACTCGTCCAGGGAATACCCCGAAAGCCGTGAATAGGCTTCGTTGGCGTCGATGATGAGGCTTTGGTCCCCGAACACCACGTTGGCCACGGGGTTGGAATGGAACAGCGCCGAGAACTTGGCCTCTGATTCGGCCAGGGCCTTCTCCGCGGCCCGCCTTTCGGTGACGTCCACGAACCGGGCCAGGCGGTGGAAACGTCCGTGGAGCCTCAGTTCCCGGCTGGTGGCGATGACCGTGCGCTGGGTCCCGTCCTTCCGGGTGAGGGCAAACTCGAAATCGACGAGTTGCCCCCCGGCCTGGGCCAGGGCCTCGATGTTCCGCCGGCGGTCCTCGGCCTTCATCAGACCCATTTCCACCACGGTGTGTCCTAGAATTTCCTCCCGGCCAAAACCCGTGAGCTCGATGTAAGCCGAATTGAGGTCCACGATGGCTCCGTTTTCGTCCGCCAGGGCGCTGGGCACCGGGCTCGACTCGAACATCACGGTGAACCGGGCTTCGGACTCCTCCAGGGCCAGGACAGCCTGCCTCTCCTGGGTGATGTCCCGGGCGGAGACCACCGACCCGACGATGGCCCCGGACTCGTTGCGGATGGGGGCGAAGCAGTAGCTACCCAGCCACTGCTCTTGGGTGTCCTTCCGGCGGAGGCCGAACACGACGTTGACACCGACTTCCCCCCGGAGGGCCCGGGGCACCGCCCAGAACTCCACGGGGACGACTCTCCCTCCGTCGAGGACTTCCAGAATGTCAGGGTATTCCTCGAAGGTCTTGGCGCACTCTTCGAGGTTGGCGAACCGGTGGAACGTGGCGAAGCCCTCGTTGAAGTGGAGGAACTTCCCCTGAAGGTCCGAGATGAAGATCGCGTCGGTCATGCTGTTCAGGGCGGCGGGGAGGATGTTCCTCAGTTCCATGGAGGCGGAAACGTTCTCTGTGGGCACCGGTCCTGGTTCGAGGACGAACCGCAGCGATGCGTCGATCAGCCCGGCGGGGGATTCCCGGTCAATGAGCCCGAAAAACCTCGCCCCCCGGACCCGGTCGAAGGCATCGGGCACGTCGGGTCCGACGACGAGGCCGACGGGAACATGGATCTGGGCACCGGTATCGGCCAGCGGTTTTGGGTCCTCATGGTCGAGGCCCACGAGGACCAGATCGACCCGGGGCCCCTGCCCTTGGAGGACGCTTCGGGCCGAGGCGATATCTGACGCTTCCACGGCGCCGTACCCCAGGGCCACCAAGACCTCTACCTTGTCCCAGTTCCCCAATCGAACAAACAAAATGGTCTTTTTTGAAATCGAAGCCACCGCCGCCTTCCCACCCTTGTCGATTCCCCTACCGATATTGATATCTGCAGGGACTAACAAGATAAGGTTAGGCGATGCCAATTCCGAAGTAAAGAAAAAATCCGGCGCCCGCGGCCCTGGGTCAGCCTAGAGTTTCTGGCGGAGGAGGCACGACCATCCGGTGGCGTAGGTCTCGAACCCTGGGGACAGCCCCCGGGCGAGAATCGAGGCGCCGTCGGGCGAAAGGGCGTACCCCGAACCGGCCGAAGCCAGCAGCTCAGGGGCCCCGGGCCAGTCCACCGCACCGCCGAATTCCGAGGAACCCGCTTGGGCGAGGATGCGCCCCGTGGGCTCCACCAATAGCAGTTCTGCGGCGCCATCGACGTAGACCGCCGTCCTGTCCAGGGATGCCCGGCCCAACCCCTCCCACCGGAACACCACCCCTAGAACTCCCACAGGGGGTGCGCCGGGGTCACCGTCCCGGCCCACGAGGCACGAATACACCAAAACCGGGCCGCCGCCGGCCAGGGCTCCCCGGTGGGCGGACTGGAACCCGAACTCCCGACCTGAAGACCGGCTTCGGGCCGAAACAAACCATGGTTCCCTGCTCTGGTCTATCCCTTCCACAGCGAAGCGTCCGGGTCGGCCGTTGGCCACCACCCGCCCATCCAGGTTCACCACCACGATGTCGTCGTAGACGGTGTACGAATCGAGGATGGTGGCCAACCGGGCCCCGACGGACTCCAGCCCGGCCCCGGGTTCCAGGGCCTTGACCACCTCGGGCTCGGTGGCCCACCACCGCACATCGCACGAGCGTTCGTAGAGGTTGCGGTCCACCACATCCATGACCGACTGGGCCAGGTGGGTCAACCTCTGACCCCGGACCACCCCGGCCAGCTCGCCGCTGATGGCCTGGAGGGCCTCGAGCCTTGACCCTGCTTCCTGGGTCAGATGGACGCTGACGTTTTGAATCTCCAGGTTGAGCTGACTGAACGCGTCGGCCACCACCCGAAACCCGCGGCCGGACACTCCAGCCCGGGCGGCCTCGATCCGGGCGTTGATGGCCAAAACGTGGGTGCGCTCGTTGAGGTCCTGGATCTGACCGATGGAGCTGGAAAGGGTGGCGTCGAGTTCCCGGGCCAGCTGAGAAATCCGTTCAGGCGTCGACGCCAAGGGTCACCCCCTCTTCCGCTGCGGTCATTCCAGTTCCTTGCGCTTCTCCACGATGATCTCGACCACTTTAGGGTCGGCCAGGGTGCTGATGTCCCCCAGGTCAGTGTACTCACCGCCGGCTACCTTGCGAAGGATGCGCCTCATGATTTTTCCCGACCGGGTCTTGGGCAGACCCGGTACGACCAGGATGTGTTCGGGTATGGCCATGGCGCCGATGTGGTGGCGCACCTCGTTTCGCAGTTCCCCGGCCAGTTCGTGGGTCTCCTCCCACCTTTCCTTCAGGACGACGAAGGCAAAGATGCCCTGGCCCTTGATGTCGTGGGGCACCCCCACCACCGCGGCCTCGGCACACCCGGGGTAGCTGACCAGGGCGCTTTCCACCTCGGCGGTGCCCAGGCGGTGGCCCGAGATGTTGATCACATCATCCACCCGGCCGGTGATCCAGTAGTACCCGTCTTCGTCGCGGCGGCAGCCGTCACCGGTGAAGTAGTAGCCAGCGAAGGGCTTGAGGTAGGTTTCGAGGAACCTCTGGTGGTCGTTGTGGATGGTCCGGGCCATCCCGGGCCACGGGCGTTTCAGGGCCAGCAGGCCGCTGACGTCGTTCCCCGCCAGCTCCACGCCTTTTTCATCCAGGAGCACAGGTTCGACGCCGTAAAAGGGAAAGGTGGCCGACCCGGGCTTGAGTTCCGTGATCCCAGGCAGCGGCGTGATCATGATGCCTCCGGTCTCGGTCTGCCACCAGGTATCGACGATGTCGCAGCGTTTTTCCCCCACCACCTCGTGGTACCACTTCCAGGCCTCGGGGTTGATGGGTTCGCCCACGCTGCCCAGCACCCTGAGGCTGGTGCGCTGGTACTTGGTGACGTGGTCGTTCCCCTCCCGGGCTATGGCCCGGATGGCCGTGGGCGCCGTGTAGAACTGGGTGATCTTCAGCCGGTCGACCATTTCCCAATACCGTCCGGCGTCGGGGTAGGTGGGGACGCTTTCGAACAGCACCGTGGTGGCCCCGTTGGCCAGGGGGCCGTAGACCACGTAGCTGTGGCCAGTGATCCAGCCGATGTCGGCCACGCAGGCGTAGACGTCCCCGGGTTTCCAACCGAACACGTGCTTGTGGGTCATGGCCGCATAAAGCAGGTAGCCGGCGGTGGTGTGGGCTATGCCCTTAGGCTTTCCCGTGCTCCCCGAAGTGTAGAGGAGAAACAGGGGGTCTTCGGAGTCCATGGGCTCGGCCGGGCAGTACGGCCTTTGGGCGGCCATGGCCTCGTCAAGCCACACGTCCCGGGGCGGGTAGAACGGCACCTTGGCGCCGGTGCGCCGGGCGACGAACACGGTCTTCACGTCGGGGCAGGCCATGACGGCCTCGTCCACGGTGCGTTTGAGCGGAATGGTCTTCCGGCCCCTCACCCCCTCGTCGGCGGTGATCACGGCCACACATTTGGCGTCGAGGATGCGGTCCCTGAGGCTTTCGGCCGAGAACCCGGCGAAGACCACCGAGTGGACGGCACCGATCCGGGTACAAGCCAGCATGGCGTACACCGCCTGGGGAATCATGGGCATGTAAAGGGCCACCCGGTCGCCCTTGCGGACCCCCGAGGCCTTCAAGGCGTTGGCCAACCGGCACACCTCGTGGTGCAGTTCCCGGTAGGTGACGCGCTCTTCCTCCCCCGGTTCGTCCTTTTCCCACAAAAGCGCCGTCTGATCGGCCCGGTCGGCCAGGTGCCGGTCGATGCAGTTGGCGCTGACGTTCAGCTGGCCGCCCCGGAACCACGAGACCAAGCCCGTGGACCAATCGTTGTCCTGGACCACATCGAAGGGCCTCACCCACGACAGTTCGGACCGGGCCAGGTCGCCCCAAAAACCGTCGGAGTCTTCAAGGCTGCGGCGGTGTTCCGCCTGGTATTGGGCGAAGGTGGTGATGGGTTTCAAAGGGTGCCTCCTGGTATTTCCGACAGTCTATGTCGGGTTTATCCAGAGGGCAACCGTTCTCTTTTTACCCGAAACCGGACCGAGGCCGGACGGGCAGCATCCTCGATGCAAAAACCGAAATCCTATCTAGGATGGAGACCGTCCTTCTTAGGACGACGGGAATCCAAGATGGAGAAATGATTTTCCCAACTTGGACGAAGACCGTCCGTTTTAGGACGACGGGAATCCTAGATGGAAAATTGAATTTTCCATCTAGGACGAAGACCGTCCTATCTAGGATGGTGAGAATCCTAGATGCAAAGTTGAGTTTTCCATCTAGGACGGAGGGCATCCGTTTTCGGAGGAAGGGGGCGGCGACCGGCCTCATTGCCCGGCGGGCGGCTGCCAGAGCTCCACTTTGTTCCCCTCGGGATCAATCACCCAGGCAAATTTGCCGTACTCCGAGTCGTCGATCTTGTCGAGCACGTGGCACCCTTCTTCCCGGAGAACCTTCACCAACCCGTGGAGGTCTTCCACCCGGTAGTTGACCACGAACGGCGCGGTGCCAGGGGCAAAGGGGTCGCCCTCGTCGGGTGATATGGACCATACTGTCATTCCGGCCACCGGCTTTCCTGCGGTGTCGGTCCAGGGGAACGCCGTGCCGCCCCATTCCTGAACATCGATGCCCAGGTGCCTTTGGTACCAAGCCCGGAGCGCCGGAGCGTCCTTGGCTTGGAAGAAAATGCCGCCAATTCCGGTCACCCGATTCATGGAATCCTCCCAACGATCAGAATGCTCCGGTCATTCTCCTAGGACCGAAGACTTTGTCCAGCCTAACGCTCCGGCTCTCCCGGCGCAACACCCGGGCCGGCGCCGCCCAGGGCGTAGGCGATGGCCTCGTCCAGATCCATGGCGGCGCCGGCTTCCATCGAGGCCTCCCATGTTTCCGCATCGTGTTTCGACCGGATGCCGGCGAGGATGGCGTCGAAGTCGATCTGGTCCACACTCTCCCTGACGTAGCCTGCCCGTTCGGCCATTTTCGTGCTCGATCCCAAGAGGCGGGCCGCCCTGGCCGGGTCCTCGGTGACGGCGGCCATGCCGGCGAGGCCGTCGGACACGGTGAACGGACTGGGAACGCCCCGGCTTTCTTCTTCCAACACCCGGACAAAGGCCTGGGCGGCTCCCTTTCTGTCTCCGGTTCTCCACCGGGTCATGCCGATGTTCACCATGGTCAACCGGGCGTTGTTCCCCGCGGGAACCAACGCGACGCTGGCTTCGTACTCGGTCAGGGCTTCTAGGTATTGGCCTTGGGCCCGGTAATGTTCGCCCAGGTTGTTGTGGGCTATGCCGATGAGCCTCCGGTTACCCGTCTGGGTGAACAGATCGATGGCCCGGCGGATACGCCCCTCAACCAAGGCCTTGACCTCGGGTTTTCCGTCCATCGCCAGGGCGGACATCATGATGGCGTGCCCCTCGCCCTCCCCGTCCCCGGCTTGGTTCGCCAACGCCTCGGCCCGGGCGTAGCGGAGGTTGGCTGTCTCTTTGTCCCCCGAGTACAGCGAAGCAAATCCCGCGACCCGGTACACCCGGCCCGCCAGGCGGGCGTCCACGCCCTCGGATAGGGCGATGAGCTTTTCGGTCCAAAACGAGACCTCGTGGAGGTGGGCCTGGTGGAAATAGTAAGGAAGCAGATGGCCGACGATCCGGAAGGCTTGGTCCCGTTCCCCCCCCGAGGTAGACCACTCCAGGGCCGCGAGGATGTTCCCGTGTTCGACGGTGATCCTTGCCAGCCATACGTTTTCGTCCTGACCGGCGAGGGTGTCCCCGTACATGGCCCGGTGGAAGCCCTCGGCCAGGGAGGCAAAAAGCCGGGCGTGGGCATTGCGGACGGGCGGGGCCTCCCCGGAGTCCTCCAGCCGTTCGATGGCGTATTCCCGGATGGTCTGGAGCATCTGGAACCGCATCCCTCCCTGGTCGTCCCCCAGGCTGGGACGCAACAGGCTTTTGTTCACCAGCGAATCGACCCCTTCGAACACATCGGCACCGCCTGGGGAAACAGCCCCGCAGAGGCCCTCGGCCGCTTCGATGGTGAACCCATCCACAAACACCCCCAGCCTCTGGAAGAGCCGGCGCTGGGTATCGTCCAAAAGGTCGTAGCTGCCATCGATGGTGTTCCGCAGGGTCCGGTGCCGTTCCGGCGAGCCGAGGCCCTTAGTCGAGAGGATGGGAAGCGCCCGGCCCAGGCGTTCGAGCAGTTGGGCCGGGGTGAAGACTTTCATCCGGGAAGCGGCCAGCTCGATGGCCAGGGGCAGCCCGTCCAGGCGGACGCAGATTTCCGCGATGGCCGGGAGGGCTGAATCCGCCCGGAAAGAGGGATTGACCGCCTGGGCCCGCTGGATGAAGAGCTCCACGGCCTCGTTGGCCAAGAAGGTTTCCGTGAGCCCTTTCGGCCCGAGGTCCGGGAGGGCGAGGGGCGGGACGGGGAACTCCTGTTCCCCGGGAAGACGGAGGGATTCGCGGCTGGTGACGATCACCTTCAACCGGGGAGCTCGCTCCAAAAGCCGGGAGACCACCCCGGCCGCGGCCACCAAGTGCTCGAAGTTGTCCAACACCAGCAAGGGACCCAGGTTTTCCAGGTGCCGGGAGAGCGTATCGACCAGATCCTCCCGGGGCCGTTCGGTCACGGCCAGGGCCGCAGCGATGGCCCCCGGCACGTTTGCGGGGTCCCCGACGGGGCCGAGGCCGACGAAATACACGCCGTCGGGAAAAGACTCCAGCAGATCGGCCCCCAGCTGAAGGGCCAGGCTGGTCTTTCCCGTTCCTCCGGGCCCGGTGAGGGTCATCAACCGCGTGGAGGCGAGCCACCTCTCGGCCTCTTCGACCTGGGCGCCCCGGCCGATCAAAGGCGTGGGCAGGAGGGGCAGGTTGTTGGGCACCGAGGCGAGGGTCTTCAAGGGTCCGAACTGGGCCGGGAGTCCCGGGGCTTCGAGCTGGAACACCGGCTCGGGGGTGGTCAGGTCCTTCAACCGGTGACGGCCCAAGTCCCGGAGGGTCACGCCTTCGGGGATTTGATCCCTGACGAGCTCGTGGGTGGCCAGGGACACAAGGATCTGGCCTCCCCACGCGGCCGACTCCAGACGCGCCACCCGGCTCAACGCCGCGCCGAAGTAGTCGCCGCCGCGATGCTCGACGGTACCGGTGTGAAGGGCCATCCGGACCAGAAGCGGCTGGACTCCGATCAGCCATCCCTCGGCCCCCAGGGCCCGTTGGGCGGCTACCGCGGCGGCCAGGGCCCGGGGCGCGTCGGCGAAGGCCGCGCAGGTCTGGTCGCCCACCGTCTTGAAGACGGATCCCGAATGGTCCTCTATCGTTTTCTTCAACAACACATCGTGAAGGGCCTGGATCCGGCTCATGTCCTTGGGAGATTCCACCCAAAAGCGGGTACTCCCTTCGATGTCCGTGAAAAGAAACGTCACCGTGCCGATGGACGCCGGATTCGGGTCGGCCATAAAACCCCCCAGAGAACAATGTTGGCTTTCAGTCTATCCCTTGGGGTCTGGGGCTTCCGCCTTCGTAACCGCCCCTTCTTCGGCCGCAGTTTCTTCGGCGGCTTTCCGCTGGGCCTCTTCCTCGTCCCGGAGCTTTTTCTCCTTGTTCCAGAGCGAACGGTTCCACACGAAGATGGCCGCGGCGCCGATCATCACCACGTTGCCGATGTTTTCTTCGATGAGCTTGCCGAAGTTGATGCCGAACGCCAGCTTGAGAAGCCCGAAGAGGATAAGGATGCCGGCCAGGCAGAGAAGGACGATGCGCAGATGCGTTTGAGTGATCTTCATTTCGACTCCCGGGTCCATCCTACCACATCGTCCCGGCCCCCATCCGGGCTTTCCGGTACTCGGTGGGGGACTGGCCGGTCAGGTCCCGGAAGATCCGGAAGAAATAGCCGGGGTCCGAGAATCCCACCCGGAGGCCCACCTCCCCGGCCTTGAGGTGGGTGGTTTCCAGGAGGTACCGGGCCTTCTTGATCCGCAGCTCGGCCAGGTAGGGGGAAAAGTGAAAGCCGGTCTCCTGGTGGAACTTCTGGCCCAGGTAGGTCGGGTTGACGTGGAAACGCTGGGAGAGGGTCTTCAGGGAGAGTTCCTCTTCGCTATGGCTGTGGATCCAGTCGATCACCCCTTGGACCAGGGGCGAAAGCGGAGTGGAGGTCCGGTGCCGGCGGTCCCACTCGTGCTGGAGGGCGGTCTCGACCACGTCGCCCAGGGCGGCCAGGGTGCGGCAGCGGTACAGCCTCTCCAGCAGGGGGGCGTTGTCCTCGGGGCCCCCGGCGGCCAAAACGGCCTGGACGGCGGCCTTTTGCAGCTGCTCGGGGAGGATCTGCGGGAGGGCGACCAG
>Ga0302321_100006630_pt1 | contig 10193 bp, 9 predicted proteins | sample Fen_T0_1_FD_202505 | JGI IMG/M metagenome (GOLD analysis project Ga0302321, IMG submission 202505) | Peat permafrost microbial communities from Stordalen Mire near Abisko, Sweden - Fen_T0_1 | ecosystem: Environmental > Terrestrial > Soil > Wetlands > Permafrost | place: Sweden: Abisko... | reverse complement strand
ATCCAGCAGCCGTATAAGCCCCATCCCCCACCGAAACCGGCGCGATGAGCATGGTATCGCTGCCAATTCGGACATCGTTTCCGATGATGGTCTCGTGCTTATCAACTCCGTCGTAGTTTACAAAGATGGTAGCCGCTCCGATATTAGTGCCAGCGCCGATGGTGGCATCTCCTACATAAGAAAGGTGCGGGACTTTAGAGCCCGCTCCGATCGAGGAATTTTTAATCTCGACGTAAGCCCCAACCTTTGCGTCAGCAGCTAGCACCGTGCCTGGGCGAATAAATGAATAGGGTCCGACCTTTGCACCGGCACCAACATCTGACTCTGCAATTCGAGATTCGATAATGCTTGCACCCGGGCCTACGACCACGCTATCGAGAGTTGTACGCGGACCGATGATGGCGCCAGCGGCGATCTTGGTAACGCCGGAAATAGCGCATCCTGGATAAATCGTTACATCGCTTTCAATTTCCACGGTGAGATCGATCCAAGAAGTCGTTGGATCAATGATGGTTACCCCGCTGCGCATCAAGGCTTCGTTTATCCGATCGCGCATGATTGCTGCGCAATCAGCTAACTGGGAGCGATCATTAACCCCGAGCGTCTCGGTGTAATCATTCGAACGAATTGCTATCACGTTCTGGTTGGCAGTCTTCATCAGTCCGATGACATCAGTGAGATACAGCTCTCCCTGAGAATTCCCACTCTTTAATCCCGCAAGGGCAGAACGCAGAGCCGCGATGTCGAACAGATAAACACCGGTGTTGATCTCATCGATCTCTCTTTCGAGTGGATCGGCATCGCGTTCTTCAACAATCCCGGCAAGATTGCCAGCGTCGTCACGCACGATGCGGCCATAACCGAATGGGCTTGGGGTAAAGGCGGTTAGAACCGAAGCATCTGCATGCAGACCAACATGTGCGTCAAAGAACTCTTGCAAAGTAACCGCTGTCAGAAGTGGCGTATCTCCCGCAAGGACTAAGACGGTCCCAATATGAGGCGCATTTTCCATCGCTAATTGAACGGCGTGACCAGTTCCGTTGCGTTGCTCTTGAACGACGAAGGTGGCGTTGGGAAAATTCATACCGACCCGAGCTGCAACGAGTTCGCGAGCGGCTCCGACCACTACGCATACCTCTTTTGCAGTTAAGGGTGCAGTTGCGTGGAGAACGTGCTCAACGAGAGGGCGCCCAGCTATTTCGTGGAGAACCTTAGGAACCTTGGATTTCATCCGAGTACCTTCACCGGCGGCGAGAATAATTGTGAGGTCGAGCTGCTTCATTGCTCTCCCCCTCTGGCATCGGCGGTGTCTTGGTGGCTCCGCCACCAGGTATCGATCCTGGACCCTGGGCTTCAAAGGCCCATGTGCTAGCCACTACACAATGGCGGAACCTGAATTGTCCCTTATTAAAGCCAATGCGACAAATACGCCAGTTTTTTAAGTCCCTTAGAGAGTTTCTATAACCCGAGCCCCATGGGTTGGACCCGTGGCTCTAATTACCCCCGCAACCACTCCGCTGGCACTTAGCGCCACAGTCAGGTCTAAAGCCCGTTCTTCATCGGCAACCAAGAACGCAACTGTTGGGCCACTTCCGGAGACAATCGCCCCCAGCGCCCCATAGTCAATTCCTACATCAAGTACCAAACGTAGCGCAGGTCGCAGCGAACAAGCTGCCGATTGCAGATCGTTTGAGAGGGATTTTCCAACCATCAGTGAATCACCGGCTCGTAAAGCATGAAGCATTTGATCTCCGACTTGAGGGCGAGAGATATCTAAACCAGTCCGCAATCGATCACATTCGTTATATACCGCTTGCGTCGATAATCCTTGCGGAGCCATGGCAAGAACCCAGTTGTAACTCCCGCGGGCCAAGACTGGGGTGAGGTGGTCACCACGACCGCGTCCAATTGCTATCCCACCGGTGATTGCAAAAGGAACGTCGCTACCAAGTTCAGCGCCAATTTTTTCCATGCCATCGCGTGACAAACCAAGTTCATACAGCGCATCAAATGCGACGATGACTGCTGCAGCATCCGCGCTACCCCCTGCCATTCCCCCAGCAACAGGAATCTCTTTCTTGATGTGAATTGTAATATCAGAATCAAGATCATGGCGATCGATCATCAACTGTGCGGCTTGATACGCAAGATTTGTGGAGTCGTTTGGCACGCCGATTGCGGTCGAACCGCTAATGTCCAACGTAATACCTGAACCTGGTTCAGCAAATTTCAGAGTGACATCATCGTAAATTGAGATTGCTTGAAAGACCGTGGTGACTTCGTGATACCCATCGAGATCAAGCGGACCAACGCAGAGTTGCAAGTTGACCTTCCCGGGAACTCGCACAACTACGCCATTACGCCTCATAGGGCAAGAGTATTAGCAATGGCCATAAAGTCGCTGAGTAGAAGTGTCTCTCCACGCGCGGTGGGGTCAATTCCTACTCGAGCAATTGCGGCTTCGGCCTGCCCAGCGAAGAGTTGTGAAAGGGCTCCACGTAACATCTTGCGGCGCTGTGCAAATGCAGCGTCAATCACCGAGAAGGTTGCGATTCGCGATGGTTCATCTCCTGCTGCCTTATGGCGAACAAATCTCACCAAGGACGAATCCACGTTAGGGACCGGCCAAAATACCTGTCGAGCAACGTTGCCTGCGCCACTGAGATCGGCCCACCAGGTGGCCTTGACGGAAGGGGAGCCGTAGTTCTTGCTTCCTGGGGTGGCTACTAAACGGTCGGCGACTTCGCTCTGCACCATCACCACGCCAGATCGAATGGTCGGAAACCGCTGAAGAAAGTGCAATAAGACCGGTACCGAAATGTTGTATGGCAGGTTTGCCACCAGAATCGTTGGCGCTAGTGGAAGTGATTGCGTGGTCAGCGCGTCTTCATTGCAAACTATTAAATTCTCGACCTCAAAACCATGTGCCGCCACGGTAAGTGGCAGTTCAATTGCCAAGCGTTGATCTATCTCGATAGCAACAACCTTGCTCGCAATCTCAAGTAGCGCGAGTGTCAATGAACCTAGCCCCGGTCCGATTTCAAGTGCGACATCTTCGCTACGCACATCTGCAACCTTCACGATGCGACGACAGGTGTTTGCATCGACGACAAAGTTCTGCCCTAGCTTCTTAGTGGGATTCACTCCAATGCGCGCCGCTATTTCGCGAATCTCCGCCGCACCAAGGAGGGTTGTCACTTAATCAAATCTTCCAAAGAGACGAAGTGCATTTTCAGTTACGCGATCACAGAGGTAATCAACGTTCTCGCCACGAAGTTCGGCCACGAATCGCGCGATATTCGCTACCTGTGCCGGCGTATTTAGCGCTCCACGGTGTGGCATCGGGGCCAAGAAGGGTGAATCGGTTTCCAGCAAGAGTTGGTCAATCGGCACAAGCTTCGCGGCCTCGCGCAACTCTGGTGCATTCTTAAAGGTAACTGTCCCTGCAAAAGAAAGTATGTACCCGGCATCTATACATTCGCGCGCCATCTCGGCATCACCGGAATAACAATGAAATATCGTGGTCTTTGGTGCACCCACAGCGAGCAAGGTATCGAGTACAGCGCGATGAGCATTGCGGTCATGGATTACCAGTGCCTTATCAACGGCTTTTGCCAGTGCAATGTGGCGACGGAATGAGTAGGCCTGTTTATCGCGCAGCTTTGGTTCGGTTCTAAAGAAATCCAAGCCAGTCTCACCGATAGCTCGGACTCTGGGGTGTCTTGCCAACTCTTCAATGATGGCAAGGTCGCCTTCGAGATCTGCAACGACAGGTGCCTCGTTGGGATGAAGTGCGACTGCCGCTAAGACTCGACCAGGAAAAGTTTCGGCGCATTTAACGCCCCATTTAGATTGCTCGGCCGAATACCCAACTTGAACCACGCGATCGATTCCAACTCGCGCCGCGGCATCGAGTAATTCGCGAATTGCATGGGAGTCAGGTTCACTCTCGGTCACTAACTCCATATGAGCATGGACATCAATGCAGGGTCTAGTAAGAGGTTCGGGAGCCGGCGCTGCGGGGCGCGGCTCTTTGAGCGAGTGACGATCGGCCATCTACTCCGCTTTTTCTTCTAATCGCGGAAAGAGCACCGCGCCCTTCGTGACCTTTGAACCACTTGGCAATTGTCCCCAGCGAGCAACTTCGCCGATCTTTTGCATCCCAATATCTCCCAGAGTGTCTGGGGCGCCGAGGCTCTCCCAGAGGGTTTGCGTGGTTGCAGGCATCACAGGATGGAGCAAGACAGCTAAAGCGCGAAGTGAATCTGCGGTGTTATAAAGGACCTTATCTAACTCCGCCTTGTTAGCGGGATCCTTGGCCAATACCCAAGGAGCTTGCTCGGTTACGTATCCATTCACGCGCTTGCAAAAATCAATAATGGCGTTAATTCCACCTTGAAAATCTAGCGCGCAGATCGCAGCATCCGCAGTGGAAACCGTGCTACTTAGGGCAGCGCTCAAGGTATCGTCGTGTGCAACCGATGGGATAACACCATCGCAATACTTCTCGATCATCGCAATTAGCCTTGAGGCCAAATTGCCGAAGTCATTTGCTAATTCGGAGGTGTATCGGGCGGACATATCTTCCCAAGAGAAAGATCCATCGCTACCGAAGGGAATCGCGCGCAAGAAGTAATAACGGAAAGCATCAACGCCAAAATGATCGGTGATATCTGCCGGTGCGATTCCCGTGAGTTTTGACTTGCTCATTTTCTCGCCACCCACAAGAAGCCAACCGTGAGCAAAGACCTTCTTTGGCAACGGCAAGCCAGCAGCCATCAGCATTGCAGGCCAAATCACGGCGTGGAAGCGCAAGATATCTTTTCCGACTAAATGCACATCTGCGGGCCAGGTCTGCGCAAACTTCTCTGCCCCAGAAGTGCCCACTTCGTCGCCCAAACCGACAGCGGTCGCATAATTGAGAAGGGCGTCAAACCAGACATAAATAACTTGCTTGGTATCCCATGGAACGGGAATTCCCCAATCAAATGTCGATCGCGAAATTGAAAGATCTTGAACTTCTCCTTCGAGGAATGAAATTACCTCATTGCGCGCTGAGGTTGGTTCGCAGGCTGATGGAACGTTCTTATAGTGCTCCAGAAGAGCCGGGACAAAAGCCGAGAGTCTGAAAAACCAGTTCTCTTCGCTCAGAATTTCACAGGGGGTTGAGTGGGTTGGGCAGAGTCCCCCAGGGAGAAGATCCCCGGGAAGTTTGAATTCTTCGCAGCCGATGCAATAAGGGCCCTCATACTTACCAGCGTAAATATGACCTTGCTCCTTGAGGCCAGTCAGGAAACGCTGCACGCGTTCCATGTGACGAGGTTCGGTGGTGCGAATGAAATCATCATTAGCGATATTGAGGGACTTCCAAACCGGCTTCCAAGCATCTTCAACGAGCCTGTCACACCACTCTTGAGGTTCGGCCCCATTTGCCTTCGCAGTATTGAGAACTTTCTGGCCGTGTTCATCGGTTCCGGTGAGTAACCAGACTGACTCGCCCCGTTGTCGATGCCAGCGGGTAAGTACATCGCCAGCAACAGTTGTGTACGCATGGCCGATATGTGGCGCATCATTCACATAGTAAATCGGCGTCGTCAGGTAAAAAGACTTAGGTTCGGCGCTCATTGGACAATCTTATCTACCCGAGGCTTTGCTACCGACCATGGCGTCAAAGACCACGCGTTTAGGCAGGTTTAACTCTTTTGCGAGCGAAGCGATTGCGTCCTTACGTATTTCCCCCGCCGCTTCGCGGGCTAAAACCAACTCCACTAAATCGGCTGAGGTGTATTTATTACTTCCTGCATCAAATCCCGCAAGCACGATTGTCAGTTCGCCCAATATTTCGCGATCGGTACTCCATGCGAGCAGTTCTGCAATCGTTCCGCGCACTGTCTCTTCATATGTCTTAGTCATCTCGCGACAGATAGCTGCGCGCCGATCTGGACCCAATACTGCAAGGGCATCTTCGAGGGATTCTTGCAAGCGGTGCGGAGCCTCAAAGAAAATGATTGTTCGCTCTTCTACGATCAACTTTTCATACCAACTCTTGCGGGTTCCGGAGGTGCGAGGCGAAAAACCCTCGAAGCAGAATCGATCGGTGGCAAGTCCAGAAAGCAGTAGCGCCGTGGTCACTGCGCTCGGCCCAGGAAGCACCTGGATTGGAATCCCGTGGTCAATCGCCACTCGAATGAGCCGATATCCCGGATCGCTTATTCCAGGTGCACCTGCATCAGTGATGACCAAGAGATCGCTACCGGAAGTGAGAATCTCGGTGAGTTGTTCAATCCGTTCACTCTCATTGCCTTCAAAATATGAGATGACCCTGCCGGCATAGCGGATTCCGAGGTCGCCCGTTAGGCGGCTTAGTTTCCGAGAATCCTCAGCGGCGATGTAAGGAGCCGTCTCCAAGGCGCTCTTGACCCGATGGGAGGTATCCCCAGGGTTGCCCAGGGGGCCACAGGCAAGAATCAGCATGAGCCAATTCTCGCAGGCTTTACGCTTACCCCATGACAATTCCAGCGCAGGTCGGGGGTCGCCTGCGGGAACGACTAAGCGTGATTGGCTTGGCAATCTTCGCCTTAATTTTTCGCCTCTGGCATTTAAGCTCCCCGAAGGGTTTTGTCTTTGATGAGCTCTACTACGCCCAAAACGCCAACTCATTACTGCATCACGGCGTCGAGCTGGATCCCAAGACTGCGGCGGCGCAATACATCGTTCACCCACCAATAGGTAAGTGGATGATTGCAGCCGGGATAAAAGTATTTGGTTATCACGAGTTCGGTTGGCGTATCAGCGCAGCTCTCGTTGGCACGGCTTCGATCATTATGATTTTTTATATTGCTAAGCGCCTCTTTAATAATTACTTCTTATCTTTGAGCGCCGGCATTTTAATGAGCGTCGATGGAATGCACCTGGTGATGTCGCGGACCGCGCTTCTCGACATTTTCTTAATGTTCTTTACTCTTTTAGGATTCCTTTTTCTTCTTCGCAGTCAACATTTTGCAGCGGGAATTTCTCTTGGATTAGCTGCGGCAACTAAATGGAGCGGCGTTTATTATTTAGTTGCTTACCTTCTCTTTACTCTTTATGTGGATTACCGACAGAACAGAGCGTTGGAAATTGAGAACCCAGTAAAAGTTCTCATACGCGAGAAAGTATTCAAGCGGATTTTGCAATACCTCGTTATTCCAGTGGGGGTTTACATCGCTAGTTGGGTGGGCTGGTTTCTCAACACCTCTGGATACGATCGAGCCTGGGCAAATACCCAACCCCATGGACTCTTTAGCTTTGTACCCAGGCCATTTCGTTCACTCTGGCACTACCACGCCGAAATGTGGAATTTTCATACAACGCTAACGGCTACCCATCCTTATGCTGCAAACCCCTGGAGTTGGTTGATTATGGGCAGACCAACTTCTTTCTACTACCAATCTCCTAAAGGCTGTGGTGCTCCCGCTTGCGCGCAGGAGGTAATTGCCCTCGGCACGCCAGTGCTCTGGTGGTCGGGTGTAATCGCCATCGCTATCACCTTTGGTTATTGGATTTCACGTAGAGAATGGCAGAGCGGGCTTTTGTTATTGAGTTTGGCGGCAGGTTATCTACCCTGGTTTAACTGGCAAAAACGTACGGTTTTCACTTTCTACACCATCGCCTTTGAACCTTTTATCGTCTTGATTATCGTCTATGCATTGTCAAAACTTTTGGAGCCTAACGAGGTGGGAGTCGTTTCTAAATTTCGAAGATACCTAGGTTATGGATACCTTGCGGCCGTTTTCCTCAATTTTCTATATTTCATGCCGCTCTATTTCGGCAGCCTCATCACCTATCACCATTGGCTTTCGCTCATGTGGTTTCCAAGTTGGATCTAGAGTTACTGGTTAACTACCCGATCACGAGCTGCGGCTGCCTGCTCGGCTAACTCTTGATCAAAAAGTTCATCGCGCTCTGGTAGTTCTAGTGCCCGCGCTCTCTCTTGCTCTGCGCTCCATCGGCCTGGTGTAGTTAAATCAATAGTGCGCTTGGAATTAATTGCTTTTGGGGCTGTCGCATATGTTGGGCGTGGAACGGCTATTGGAGACCAACTACGCTCTTCATGTTTTTCAATTATCGTGATAGATGAACTGAGTTCCCGTTCGCGTAATGGAATCCACTCTTCCAAAATAACTTCGCTCTCGCTTCGCTCGTGATTAGAAAGGTCAATGCGGGCCTGCGGATCTGATTTGATTTCAACGGCAGTTATCGCGGCGAGGGCTACAAGTCTGCGTTTCTTGATTTGTGCAGCAACGACTTGGCGGCGAACGTTTATGACATAGATGCAGAGAGCGGTAAGTGGAATCAATATCCCAATTGTCGGAACATAATTCATCGCGCTGGCGAGTGAAGTGCCAATTAGAACTATCACGAGCCCGGCCAGTGTGAAGCGACGGATCTTCAGAGCCTTTGATCTCTCTTCAGGGTCAATAAGATCAGGAAAATTTGGGGTTGAGGCTACAATCTTCATCGCACTTTTATATCTTTCGCTCTCGCGGCCAGATTGGGTGTCATGTTGCCGCATCCAACGAGGTAAAAAGTAGGCGACCCACATTCCGATAATAATCAGATAAATGAGTCCCGAGGCCATGGAATGAAACAGTAATTCAGTTTTGGGCGAAAAGTCGGGATTTAGACCTTATGTCGTAATTGAAATATCTCTCAATTGAACTGGTTTGGGTTCTCTGCAATGAAGGTTAAATGGTCACGCCAGTCCCCTGCGATGTGAAGATACCGTTCGCGAACCCCTTCAAAAAAATATCCGCTCTTTTCCGCCACTTTCTTAGAAGCGCCATTTTCGGGTCGGAGGTTGATTTCAATTCGATGGAGCTGCAATTCGTTAAAAGCAAAGCGAGTCAATGCTTTTACAGCTCGAGTTGTGTAGCCTCTATTGGCAACGCTTTGATCAATCCAGTACCCAATATGTCCCCCGCGATAGGCGCCGAAAACTATGCCACCGAGGGTGATCTGGCCGATAAGCCGCTCTTTGCCCTTGACTCGGAGCCAAATTCCTAGAGATATCGAACGAAGTTCGCGGCCTTCTTTGTTGTAATAACGAACCATGCCCATGTAACTCGGCAAAGGAAGATCTGACTCAATCGCTGGGCGAGTAGCCTCCCACGGGGCAAGCCAAGCGAGATTGGCTCGGCGCACCTTCTGCCACTCTGCGCGATCTCGATACCGCAGCGGCCGCAGCGAGAGCTCATGATCCGTGATCAGATAGGGCCACCGCTCCATCTCTAAATAGTTCTATCCAAGATCATGATCTCTGCAATCTCGCCCTTGAGGTATCCAGGTGAATCGGCCGATACTGTGATGAAAGCGCTTGATTGTGATAGCGCGAGCAGGTGATTTTGCTCGGCGATCGGAGTGACAAAAGGCTCCGCCTCGCCGCCTGATGAAAGCGTGGCACGCACAAGAGAGGCAAATCCGATCGGCGATTCGAGGTCAGCAGCCAGCACTGCTTTCACAGTTGAGCGAAACACATTCTTCACCCCAAGCATGGTTCGGATCATAGGACGGATAAATATCTCAAAGGATATATATGCGCTCATCGGATCTCCTGGAAGAGTAATTACGGGAATTTCATCTTCACCGATTGTTCCATAACAATGCCTAGCGCTTCCCAAGAGATTGGGAATCGCGCTTTCAATCTCTCCCATTTCGCGTAAAACCTCTTCGATGAGTTCAAATGATCCATCGTTACTTTCTCCGCTGATCACGACTAGATCGGCACGAACCAGTTGGTCTTCAATAACCGCCTTCAACTGCTCGTGATTCACGGGGATGGTATGGATCCGGTAGGCAACCGCCCCCGCCTCTTTGGCAGCGGTAGCAAGCATCCAAGAGTTAGTTTCATACTCCTGCGCTGAGGTGATGGGTTGCCCTGGTTCAACGAGATCGTCACCCGCGGAGATAACAACTACGCGGGGGTGTGGCTGCGTCGGCAGCCGAGAGAGTCCAAGTGATGCGGCCAGACCAATCTGAGGTGAGCGAATTCGAGCGCCTTTATGGAGAACTATCTGATCGTCGACATAGATGTCATCTGCCAGAGTCGCACCGTGGGCGTCGAGAAGCGGCATCTCAAAGGGTGCAATGGGGTGTGAAATCGCAAGTAAGTCCGCCAACATTTTTTTGACGGTAATCTGCGAGGCCATGGTTTA
>Ga0302321_100006628_pt1 | contig 10194 bp, 8 predicted proteins | sample Fen_T0_1_FD_202505 | JGI IMG/M metagenome (GOLD analysis project Ga0302321, IMG submission 202505) | Peat permafrost microbial communities from Stordalen Mire near Abisko, Sweden - Fen_T0_1 | ecosystem: Environmental > Terrestrial > Soil > Wetlands > Permafrost | place: Sweden: Abisko... | reverse complement strand
GACCGAAGGCTGTCAGATGAACATCGCCGATTCCCAGCGCGTAAGCTCCGCGCTGGAACACCTCGGTTATGCAGTAACCGACCGGCCCGAGAATGCCGATATCATCGTCATGAACACCTGCGTGGTGCGCCAGTCCGCCGAAGACAAGGCCTACGGGCGCCTCAGCTCGCTGCGCCCACTTAAGGATAGCAACCCCGACCTGGTCATCAACCTGATGGGCTGCCTGGTGGGGGTGCGCGGCAGCGAGAAGCTGCGCCAAAGATTCCCCTATGTGGATGTCTTTTCCCCGCCCTCCGACCCGGGCCCCCTGGTCTCCTTCCTCACCCAGGGCGAAATCCGCTCCCTCGAGGATGCCGAAACGACCCGGCGCTTCATGGCCATGGACGATGAACTGGTCCTCCCCGTAAAGGAACGCGGCCAGCTCATCTCCGCCCATGTCCCCATCGTCTACGGCTGTTCGCACGCCTGCACATTCTGCATCATCCCATACCGGCGCGGCGTGGAACGCTCCCGCCCGGTAGGCGACATCGTTGCCGAAGTGCGCTCGCTCGTCGCCCAAGGCGTCAAGGAAATCACCCTGCTCGGGCAGATCGTCGACCGCTACGGCACAGACATCCCCGCTGGCCCCAACCTGGCCGGGCTGCTGCGCCTCGTCAGCCAGGTCGACGGTCTGGAGCGCATCCGTTTCCTGACCTCCCACCCGAACTACTTCGGCACCGATCTGATGGACGCCGTTGCCGAACTGCCCAAAGTCATGCCCCACATCGAACTCCCCATCCAGGCCGGCGATGACACTGTGCTGGACAACATGAAGCGCGGCTACCACCAGGAAGATTACCGCCGCATCGTCGCGCAAATCCGCGAGAAAATCCCCGGCTGCTCGATCGCCACCGATATCATCGTCGGTTTCCCCGCCGAGACCGAGCAGCAGTTCATGCAAACCTACCAGGTGCTCGCCGACCTGAAGCTCGACATTGCCCACCTGGCGCGCTATTCGATGCGCGAAGGAACCGTCGCCACACGCCGTATGGTCGATGACGTGCCCGAAGAAGAGAAGATGCGCCGCTTCCTCCTGCTGGAAGATCTGCAGGAACGCATCGTCGCCGAGATCAACACGCGCTACCTGGGCCAGACAACGCCAGTCTTGTTCGAGGACAAGGTCAAGAACCGCTGGAAAGGCCGCACCCCCACCAACAAGTTGGTCTTCGTCGAAACCGACGAGCACCTCAAAGGCCAGGTCCTGCCCGTCAACGTCACCTGGACCGGCCCCTGGTCCATGCAGGCCCGCCTGCTCCCCCAACCTGCGCCGGCCATGTCAATCCCTCTGAACGGAGGAAACACCCGATGAGAATAGATGCCATCCGTGCGATTGCGATTTGCGTCTTCCGCAATGGCAACCGCATCCTGGCCGCTGAAGGTTTCGATTCGATCAAGAAACAAACCTTTTATCGCCCCCTGGGGGGCACGATCGAGTTCGGCGAGTACAGCGCCGAGACCGTCCGCCGGGAACTACAGGAAGAAATCAAGGCCGAGGTCGCCGATTTGCGCTACCTGGGCCTGCTAGAGAATGTTTTCATCTACGAAGCGGAAAAGGGACACGAGATCGTGCTGGTGTATGACGGCCGGTTTGTGGATTCATCCCTCTATGAAAAGGCTATCATCAAGGGGGACGAGTTTGGTTTACCCCTGCGCGCCGTCTGGGTCGACCTGGATAAGATCGGCCCCGGGACGCCCCCCTTATATCCTCAAGGACTGGCCGACCTGCTCTCCGGTCACAATGGAAAATCTCCCGTCTGACAGACGGGAGATTGTTTTTGAGTGGGCCTCACAAGCTCCTGTTGATAGTGCTGAATAGATTCCCAATTCTAGGGCCTAGCAGGGTAACGGCAGCAATAACAATGATAGCCACTAACGCAATAATAACCGCATACTCCATCATACCCTGTCCAATCTCGACCAGGCTCATTTTCATGATTTCACCTCCTTTCTCATCGAGGATAAGAATGTACACTTTACATTCTAGTGAGTTTAAAACCCTATTGCAATCGGTGGCAGGGCAAAACAGGCCAGTTTAACATTGCAATATTGCAAACTCATTTGCTGCTGCCAAAATCGCACAGCGGCCTGACCGGGCAGGCCGGGCAGTTTGGTTTACGCGCCTGGCAGATCTCGCGTCCCAGTCGAATGACGTTCAGGTGGGCAGCGTAATAGGTCTCCGGCGGGAAAAGCGCTTCGAGATAGGGGTGCGTCTCTTCGACGCTCATCGTCTGCGGTCGCAGGCCGATCCGCCCCGTCACCCGATAGATATGCGTGTCCACTGGGAAAGCCGCTCGCCCCAACGAGAAGCACAAGACGATCGCGGCGGTCTTGGGTCCTACACCATTGAAGCGCGTCAACCAGGCACGGGCTTCTTCCACAGGCAGGTCTTTCAGGAACCATAAATCGAGATCTCCCCGCTCGGCAGTAATCTGCCTCAACACCTGCTGGATGCGCGGACCCTTTTGGTTTCCCAATCCCGCCGGGCGGATGGCCTCGACCACTTCCTCAGCCCGCGCATCCCGGACCGCCTCCCAGGTTGGAAAGCGTGCACGCAAGGCGTCAAAGGCCTTGTCGCGATTGTTGTCGTTTGTGTTTTGGGAAAGGATCGTCGAAACCAGCTCATCCACCGGCGGAAGCGGGTTACGCCAGGTCGGTTCGCCATAGAATTCGAGCAGTCTTTTGTGTATCTCTAGAGCGCGCTGTTTAAGCTGCATCACGGTACCGGCGTTGGCTGAACACTATTCTCCACTTATTCATCATCGCTTTCGATGCTGGTGGCCGGATGGTAACGACGGATGTACTGATGGCGCAAGCCATAAGCTAGGCGGTGGGCAAACTGCTTCTGCCGTTCTGCCGGCATTTTGATGTTCGCCAGCAAAGGCTGTACGAGCGCATCCACCGCCTCCGGGGCGGCCTGTTTCTGCGCCAGGGCGTCCAGCTTCTTTTCGACCACCTGCAGAAACTCCAACTGTGCTTGTGCCACAGCGGTCGTTACTACACCGCTGCGCCCGCTGACGACCGTGTAATTCTTGTATTCCGTCATTAACAGGTTCAGCGATTCCTGCCATTCAGTCAGGTTCGAAAAAGCCAGGAAAGGCGGCTGGTGCTTGAGCACCAGGTCACCAACGAAGACAATCTTCAAATCCGGGATGATCACCCAGATCGCCCCGGCCGTTGGCCCAGGGTGGTGTTCGAGGCTCACCGATAGGTCGCTCCACTCGATCATCATGCGGTTGGTGAACGAAATCTCAGGCAGCGACCAGCGCACACTCCCGATCCCGGTCACCGATTCCCAATCGGCGCCGGTTTCGTCTCCCTGCGCCTTGAAGGTGTTGGGTCGGTTGCGGAAGGCCTGGACCGTTTTTTCATTGGCAATCACGGTGCAGTCCATGGCACGCACCCCCAGTGTCCGGTCAGGATGCGCATCCAGGTTGATCAATACGCGCTCTACGCCGCTGTTGATATTGAGCAGCGAGGCCCGCCATGAGCGCCCATCCTCTGGCGATGGGGGGGCGTCGATCTGGATCAAACCATGCGGTAGTGAAATTGCGCCGAGCGTCACTCCCGGATATTGGTCTTCGATATAAACTTGATGGGCAATCTCTCGCATCGTTGCTCCTTGCATCCTCAGTCAATGAATACTACAGTGTGCCGCGTTAGCGGTAAACCAGAACTACAATTCTTACCCGTAATTTCTGCCTAAGTAGTTTAGTTTATTATGCAACAAGCGGTAAACGCTTATTTACTTTTCGCCACCGGCAAGGTAAAGATAAATCTCGACCCGATTGCAGGCGCGGCCACAGGCTCGACCCAAATCTTGCCGCCGTGGCCCTGAACTGCCAGCTTGCAGAATGCCAAACCAACGCCCAAACCAGCCGGACCGTTCTTGTTTTTCAAGCGCGTGAACTTATCGAATATCCGCTCCCGGTCGGTCTCGGGAATGCCCGGCCCGTTGTCCTCTACAAAGAAACGTACAAACTCGCCGTCTTCTTCACAGCCGGCGACGATCTTCCCTGACGAGGGCGTATACTTCACAGCGTTTTCCAGCAGGTTGATCAGCACGCGCCGAATCATGTCCACGTCGACCAGGACCTCCGGGAGCTGCTCGGGCATGGAAACCTGCATCGTCTGGCCGCGGCCGTCTACGCTGGGCTTGACGGCCTCCAGCGCCCCTTCAAAGATGACCGTAACAGGCGTAGGTTGCCGCTCCCCTATCGGCTGTTTTTGCTCCAGTCGGGTCAGGTCCAACAGCGAGCTGATTAATCGCTGGATGCGATCGAGGGATTGGTAGGCAATCTTGAGCACCGGTTCGCTGGTCTTGGATTCACTCGGCGGAATGGTCGCGGCAATCAACTCCATACTGGCCTGGATGTTGGCCAGGGGGGAGCGCAGGTCGTGATAGATCATTGCCGCCAGGTCTTCGCGCAGCGAGTCGAGGTCCTTGCGCTCGGTGATGTCGCGCAAGATCCATTGCAGAGACTCTGCCTCATCGAACACCACCTTGCGGACGTACACTTCTACAGGGTGCATGCCGCCCAGGCTGTCGTACAGCGTCGATTCGTAGACGACTGTGTTCTTGCCAATCTTCTCTAATTTTCGCCCGGTCTTCTCGTAGTCGATGTCGTGCATTTGCTCGATCAGGAAGCGGTGCAGCTCGCCTGTTGGGTGGCCCGACAAGCTCGAAGCCTGCCGGTTGGCCTCGATAATGGTTCCGGATAGATCTGTGATAACAATCGAATCGATGCTGTCTTCGAATAGGTCACGGTAACGCTGGCGTGCAGCATCCAGGCTCTCGAACAACTGCGCATTCTGAATGGTCGACCCTGCCAGCCCGCCCAGCCCCGTCAGCACCAGCAAGGCATCGGGGTCGAAGGCTTTGTTGAGCGGGTTGAAAACCTCCAGCACGCCGATCACCTTTCCCTGAGCATGGATCGGAGCACAGGAAAACGCGCGTGTATTGCCCCCAGCCAGGCATTCCGCCTCAGCCAGGCGTTTATCCTCACTCGCCACCGGAAGCAATACACCTCGCCCCTCGCGCACTACGATGCCTGCGATGCCGTCTTTCTCCTTGATACGCCTGCCAACCAGTTCAGCGCTGTTTTCACCCGCGGCGGCACGGAAGACGATCTCACCGCTGGGCTGTTCCACAAGACCCAGGGCGGCGGTTTCCACTTGCAGCGCTTGCTTGGTCTGGTTCAGAATGCTATCGAATACCTGTTCCATGTGCAGAGAGGTATTGATGTTCACAGCGCTTTCGGCCAGGGAGGTCATCACCCGCGCCTGGCGCTGGCTCTCGGTAAACAGACGCGCATTGAGAATTGCCACGCCGGCCTGGTCGGCAATCGCCTGCATCAGTTCAAGGTGTTCGTCACCGTAAGCACGGGGGACGGAATGGACCAGGGTCAACACACCTACCATCTTCTCCCTGGCCAGCAGCGGGACCGATATGGCCGCTTTCGCCCCGGAACGTTCCTGCGAGTCGTCCTGGCGGCGCAGCCAGCGCGAATCCTTACTGGTATCAGGCACCAGTGCGGGCTGCCGGTTACGCACCACCCAGCCAGCCAGGCCGCGGTCCACGGTATCCTTGAGCTGGATCGTGGTGCTTTCACGCAGTTGGTTACCGTAAACGATTGCCGATTCGACCACCCGCCCGTTATCGTCCATGACGACAATGCTGGCACGCTCGCCCCCCACGTTGTTAATGGCCGCGAACAGCACACGCGTCAACACCGTCTTGAGGTCGAGCGCTGAAGCAAATTCCCGGCTAACCTTGTAGAGAAGCTCGAGAACCGAACGTTGGTCTTGGAACATGGCAATCCCTTTTGTAGGTGCTTCAAACCGCCGGCCAAAACTGTGTAGCATACTAATATTATCGCGGGTCTCAGTGAATTTTGAGTATAGCATAGTTGCAATAAAATCACCTTTCCGTGCAGCCTGCGTGTAAGCCCCACACGGGGCCGCAGCTGCACAATAATTACTGCCGATATATATCCCCTGCCAGGATATAATGCCCACAGGCGCGAACCGTACTTACCTTTGGAGAAAATTCACACCCGTGCCTGGCAAACCATATGGACGAAAAAACGTACCCTCTGCGCGAAACGCTGCTATCTTGTGGCGTAATGCTAATGACCGCCGGCTTTATGGTGATCCTGCTCAGCCTGATCGCCGTGCTGGTAGTCGTCTTCTGGAGTTGACATGCCTCTCGACCTGCCCCGCATTCATGCCTTATGCTTCGACGTGGACGGGACCCTTAGCGACACGGACGATCTGTTCGTTAAGCGGGCCGCCCGCTACTTTCTCCCGGTACGTTTCTTGCTCCCGCAGCACGATGCGGAGCGCGCCGCCCGACGCTTTGTGATGTGGGCCGAAGCGCCGGGGAACGCCCTGATCGGTATCCCCGATTGGCTGGGGATCGACGCCCCCCTGGCAGCTTTGAGCGAATTGGTGACCCGCCGCCGCCCACTTCCCAGGAAGGATTTCATGCTCGTCCCCGGCGTCAAGGAAATGCTCACACGCATAAAAGGACATTACCCCATGGCGGTGGTCAGCGCACGCGACGAACGCAGCACTCTGGCCTTTCTCGAGCAGTTCGAGCTGCACCCGTACTTCGACCTGGTCGTGACCGCGGTGACCGCGCCGCACACCAAACCCTACCCGGACCCGATCCTGTATGCCGCAGAGAAGCTGGGCGTCGCACCCCAGAATTGCCTGATGATCGGGGATACTCCGGTGGATATCCGTGCCGGGAAAGCGGCCGGCGCCCAGACGCTGGGTGTCTTGTGCGGTTTTGGGGAGCTGCCCGAGCTGCAGCGTCTCGGGGCCGATACGATCCTCGAGACCACCGCCGAAGTGGCAGATTTGCTGTTGAAATGATGTAACTGACGTTACGCGTCGATCGCTTTCTTTTGCCACAGAGACGCGGAGCCGCTGAGAGAAAAGAAAAAAAGCTCTGTGTCTCAGTGTCTCCGCGGCAAGATTGCGTAACATCAGTGATGGAATTTACAGTATCTATTCGCGGAGGACGAAGGACGAAAAGCACGACTGGTGACTGGTGAATAGATACGTAATTTATATATATAAATAGTCGGCCCCACGAGCAGCGTGGGGCCGTTTTGTTTCGATCTATTATGGTTTTCTAATGAGAAGAGATCGTCATGCAGGTTGCGATGCAGGCACTTTGCGGACGGCAATCAGCCACAACACCGCCAGCAGCACGCCGCCCGCCAGGAAAGGCACCGGGGGGCCGAACCATTGGAAAAGCGACCCGAAGAAGAGCGGCGTAATGGCATTGCCTGCGCTGTAAAACGCCGCCGAAACACCCAGGATGCTGCCGGCTTCTTCCTTGCCCGCCGACTTGGTGATCAGGCTGTTGATGGCCGGGTGCAGCACGCCGCCCCCCAACGCCGCCGGGAAGCTGGCGACCAAAATCCAGATGACGCCCAGCCAGGCCTTGTTATCTTCGGGAGGCAAGGCGACGTTGATCAACTGCGTGGAGGCACTGCCCTGCATCTCCGACCTGATCTTGGCCTGGCTGTACCACGGCACCGGGATCTGCGGCGTAGTGGCTGTCAGGATCAGGCCAATAGACAGGGCAAACAATCCCAGCAACACCAGCCAGCGGTCGCCGTACTTCTTGCTCCACGGGCCGATCAGCCCGCCCTGAATGACGATGATGAACAGCCCGGCCAGCGCGAACAGCCCAGACGTATCCCGCGCGCCCATCCCCAAGCGGTTGAGGGAGAAGAGCGAGAACATCTGCTCGTAGCCGCCGAAGGCCAGCTGCTGGGCGAACATCAGGACCAGCAGCAAACCGATGGTTGGCCGCCCAAGCGCCTGGAACATCGCCTGGAATGAAAACGGCGACTTATGATTGACGTTACTATCGACTCTGCGCGTTTCGGGCAGCCAGAAGAAAGTCAGCAAGATTGAAGCGAACGAGAAGAAGGCTGCCGTAAAAGCCACGGCCTCGTAATTATCACCTGTGGCTACCAGCACCCCAAAGGCGATGATCGGGCCCAGGATAAATCCCACCCCGAAGGCCGCACCGATCAAGCCCAGTCCCTGGGTGCGCGTCTTTTCATTGGTCAAATCGGTCACCGCGGCCTGCGCCGTGGAGATGTTGGCGCCCGAGAGCCCATCGATGATGCGCGAGAGAAACAACAGCCACAAGGCATTGGCAAAGCCCAGCAAGAGAAAGCCAAGGAAGGTTCCAATCTGGCTGACCAGCAAGATTGGACGACGCCCAAAGCGGTCGGACAGGCGCCCCAGGATGGGCGCGCCGATGAACTGCATGGCCGGATAGGTGGCCCCCAGAAGGCCGATGATCATTGGGCTCGCGCCAAAGCGCGCCGCGTAAAGCGGCATCAAGGGCACAATGATCGACAACCCAATCAGGTCCACCAGGATGATGACCAGGACCGGCAGGATCTTCTTGAAATCCAGCTTTTCCACACTCGCTTCAACGCTACTCATCTATTTTCTCCAATACCTTCTTTATTCTAAAATCTTCAATCCACAATCTACGGTCTCGCACTCTTCAGTCCTTCGATGACTTCGTCCAGCCAATCCAGCTCTGCCTGGAGATGGTGCAGCTGGTGCGCGAAGATCAACTGCAGGCTGCCGGCGTGCTTCGGCACCGCCCGGATTTCTTCCTGGCGGGCCTGCACCTGGCGTTTTTGCTTTTCGAGCAGAGGGATGGCCTCACCCGGTTCGAGCCCGTCAAGGAAGGCCAGGCCAGTGTCACCGGGGAAATCTGCCGGGGAATAGTGCGCCAGGTTCTCGCGCAGCAGCGCTTGAAAGGCCTGCTCGCCTGCCGGCGTCAGCCGGTAGACGTGACGCGGCGGGCGGTTGCCATCCTGCTCGGTGGCGGCGCTGATCCAGCCGTCCGCGGCCATCTTGTCGAGCAAGTAATAGGCAGTGGGTTTTTTGAGGTCGGTGCATAAGGACAGATTGTTATCAATGAACTCGTTCAATTGATAACCGTGCATTTCCTGTCGCCGCAAGAGACCCAAGAGCAGAAGTTTCTTTTCCATATAGTCAGGACTGATTAGTCTAGTATATACCATATTACAGCAACCTGTCAATGAGGCTGGGCGCTATATTCACAGGTTTTCAGATGTTCTCCCTGATGTATTCGAGATATGTCCCATTGACCTGCACTCGTTCTATACTGATCCTGTACTGATCCTGTACTAATCCTGTACTGATCCTGTACTGGTGCTACACAGGAGGAACCATCATCCCCCATTGGATGAACAATGGGGATAGCCAGGGAGTAATTTCAGATTGCAGATGGGAGATGGGAGTCGGAAGAACACCGGGCCGTGGCCCGCCCTGTTCCGGGGACGCTGCCCCCTACGCTATGCTCCGGGGACGCTGCCCCCTATGCTGCGCTCCGGGGACGCTGTGCGTTTGCGACCACGATGGGTATAATCGAGCAAGAGGAAGTTTGGAGGAAGCATGGCCTATACGTCCATTTTGACCGAGACGCGCGGCGGCGTGGGACTGGTGAGCCTGAACCGCCCGCAGGCACTCAATGCACTCAACCGTGCGCTGCTCGCGGAACTGCTCGAGGCCCTGCTGGCCTTCGACGCCGACGAGGCGATTGGCGCAATGGTGATTACGGGCAGTCCGCGGGTCTTCGCCGCCGGCGCGGACATCAAGGAAATGGCCGAGGCCTCCTCCGTAGATATGCTGACGAACGGCTTCATCGAGCTGTTCGACGGCCTGCGCCGCATCCAGAAGCCGCTGATTGCCGCGGTCAGCGGGTTTGCCCTGGGCGGCGGCTGCGAGCTGGCACTTTCGTGTGACCTGATCGTGGCCTCCGAAACGGCCCAGTTCGGCCAACCAGAAATCAGCCTGGGGGTGATCCCCGGCGCGGGCGGCACGCAGCGGCTGGCACGCGCGCTCGGCAAGGCCCTGGCGATGGAGATGGTGCTGAACAACCGCACGCTTTCAGCCGCCGAGGCCCTACAGTTCGGGCTGGTCAACCGGGTCGTACCGGTCGAGCAGACCGTCGAGGCGGCGGTTGCCCTGGCCGCAGAGATCGCCGCGCGCGCGCCGGTGGCGGTGCGGCTTGCCAAACAGGCCGTCAACCAGGCCTTCGAAGGGCCGCTCGCTGCGGGTCTGGCCGACGAGCGCCGCCTGTTCTAC
>Ga0302321_100006626_pt1 | contig 10196 bp, 6 predicted proteins | sample Fen_T0_1_FD_202505 | JGI IMG/M metagenome (GOLD analysis project Ga0302321, IMG submission 202505) | Peat permafrost microbial communities from Stordalen Mire near Abisko, Sweden - Fen_T0_1 | ecosystem: Environmental > Terrestrial > Soil > Wetlands > Permafrost | place: Sweden: Abisko... | reverse complement strand
GTCTCAAGCTCCCCACCCAGACCAAGCGAACGAAGTAGGCGAATGGTTTCGGACTGGCTGGACCAAGGCGAGTCAGAGCCGAGCAGAATTCGGTCCGCCGGATGGGACGTCAGCATGGCACGCGCCCGCTCCCGTCCCAAAAGTTCAATGCTCAGCGAGATGTCCATGGTGATGGGTTTGCCAAGCAAATGCTTTTCGACCTCGTCCCAGTCATCCCAGGCCCCCATGTGGCTGGTGATCAGACGAAGGCTGGGCACCCGTTCCAGCACACGCAAGATACGAACAGGATCGGCCCGGCGCTGGCGTGGGAACGCAAAGTCGAAGCCGGTATGACAAACCACGAACAAGCCAAGCGCGTCGAGGGCGCGGTAGAGCGGAAACAGCGCCTCGTCGTCGATGTCGAAGTCCTGGTAGTAGGGATGAAGTTTGATGCCTCTCAGTCCCGCCTCGGCCACCTGCCGCGCCTGCCCCACGGGATCCGGGCCCTTGGGGTGAATCGACGGCAAAGGCACGATGCGCGGCGAAGCGATCGCCTTCGACCAGTTCAAGATCGGATCGAATTGCTCGGGCTTGGTGGCGATGGAACAGATCACCGAGGCGCGGATTCCGGCACTGTCCATGGAAGCCAGCAGCGAGGACACCGTCCCATCGAGGAAGGCCTTCACGCCCCCGCCGTGTTCAAGCTGGCTGATAGCCCGCGCCGCGATGGCGTCGGGAAAGGCGTGGGCGTGAAAGTCGATGATGGTCATGCCGCCTCACGCACGAGGCTACCTAGGGCCGGCAGTAGAGCAGGACACCGTAGTCCAATTCCCCAACCGCGAGCCCGAGGCCATCCGACGTAAAGGCGACCGCTTCGGGCAAATAGTCGATGGGCTTTGACAGAACGATCTTCTGCTGAAGCTGGACGAGGCTGAGCGTGCCGCCGCTATTGTAGTCAGCGGTACCAGCCGCCAGGTACTTCCCGTCACGCGTGTAGGCAAGTGCGTAGGCCGTAGATGACCCGGACGTCGACGCCGCGACAAGCGGCGAGCCCAGCCGCGAGATGCTGGATTTGCTCGTGATGTCCCACTGGCTGACTTCGCCAGAAGCGAATGCGATGGCCAGAGTGGTCCCATCCGGAGAAAATGCCATGTTCTTGACGGTGCCTGAAACGGTGAACTGGGCCTTCGACGGTGAGGCTTGCGCCACGTCCATCAAGGTTACCGTGCTGGCATCGCCAGCATCGCCAGTGTAGCTTGCCGCCGACGCGACCCACATCGCGCCCGTGTAGCTGCCCGGGAGCACGGCCATGGGCAGGTCGCCTGGGAGGTAGTCCACGTGGCGAGAGACAGACTGTGTGGCCAACTCCCAGACCACGAACTGATTCGGATCAGAGTCATAGTATGCCTGGAATGCGGTGATGAGGTGCCCACCGTCCGAAGTGAACTGAATGACGTAGGGATAGTATGTCGTCACCGACAGCGTGCTCACAGGAAGGGACCACTTCATCGCGGGCGCACCGAATTGGAGAGAAGCAGGCAGATCGTAGACATTCATGTGGCCATCCGTGTCGCCCACGACAATATAGTTCCCATCCGCGGAAATGGCGCCATTCAAGGGGGCCGACGTTGAGCTAACAAACACCAAGCCGCTTGAAGGCTCAGACAGGCCCGTGGCGGTGACATTCCATACCTTGGCGCGGCCATCCGCGCCGAAGCTGATGAGGGTCTTGCCGTCGGGCGAAAAGGCCGTTTGGTAGACCGCCCAGTCCTGGATCTTGCCTGTGCTGTCCTTCTTCGAGTGGGTGTAGGCCGTGCAGTTGCCCAGGATGTTCATGGTCGAGGTCGGCGCGTCGACGGGACCGTCCGGCCCGAGGTCGGGACTGGCCAAGAGGTCCGCTGTGGCCACATCCACGGCAACATCCAGCGTCGGGATCGCAACATCGAACTTCGCATCCACGGGGACAGCGAGATCCAGAACCTGGGCATCCGCGCCCAGCACCTGAACCTCCGGGCCCAGCGCTTGCGTGTCGGCGGGGACCGGCGGTCCATCCGCCACCGTCGGCAGGCTGTCCACGACCGCTGGCGCGTCGCCGACGGGGCCGTCTGCCACGCTAGCGTCATCGGGCGGGGGCACGCTGCCATCGACCACGCACGGCCCGGCGGCCAACAGCGAGATCGAGACCGTCGCGCTGATCTCGCCGGCCTTCACCGGGACCGGGGCCGAGGAGGTTCCGCTTGCGAGCACGCAACCGCTGGCATCATCGCTCACCGCGATCTTGACGGTCACGCTTCCGCTGCTGCCGGAGGGCAGGTAAACGCCGATCTTGCCGGAAGCAACTTGCATCGAAGGGCGGCTTTCTTCGGCCACCTTGACGTTGTCGAGCAGGATGGTGACTTTCACGGTGGTGCCAGTGACCGCGTAGGTTCCAAGCGGCACGTCCACCACGACCAGTGGGCGATTATCCTTGGAGCCACAGGCGGGCACCATCGCCAAAGCGGCGGCAAACAACGCGCCAGCGATGGCGCGACCCAAACGGCTATTCAATTCGAAACAAGTCATGATGTCTCCCGGCAGACTTCTTGATGCGGCTAAGGATTGAGGCAGACGGTGCCACTTGGACAACCGTTGTTGGACTTGGCCTTGAATACACCGCCGGCCGCCAGCCCAGCGACGGTTCCGGCAACCACCACGCCGGCCACCACACCCCAGAACCAAGTCCGCGTGTAGAACGGCGCTGGCGCGGGCGCTGGCGCGGGCTGCTGCACGTACACCACCGGTTGCGGCTGCGGCGATGGGTTCACAGGCGGTGCCGCCACGGGCAAGGGTTGGGGCACCGGCTTGGCAGCTTCGGCGTTCTGCTTTTGCAGATCCTCCATCTCCTTGATGTAGCCCTCGACCTCAGCACGCTCGTCGGCGGGCATGTCCTTGGCCTTGCGCAGGTATTCGCGAAAACTGGAGATGGCGCGATCGGATTCGTGCAAATTCTGATAGCAGCGCCCGATGTTGCGCAGGTAGGTCGGGTGCAGCTTCTCGGCGTAGAGCTTGGTGTAAATGTCGAGCGCCTCTTTGTAGCTGCCGGCGGCAAAGGCCTCGCGCGCCTGCATCTCGCGCGGATCCTTCTTGTCTTTCTTGTCTTTCTTGTCTTGCTTCTCTTGCTTCTCTTTCGCGGCATAGGCCGGCGTGGGCACAATGCCGACGGTGATCAGCGAAAGCGCCAGCAGGATGGCGGACATGGCGCGGAAGAATTTCTTGCCGCCTTGGTGATGGTTTGTTGCAAGCGATGTCATGGGTCCCCTCTAGGCACGGGAATCTAGGTCAATCCCCCAGCGCGGCGCAAGTAGAGCAGGCCTGGCCTTCCCAGTCCACTGCTATGCAGCTGCCCGCCTAGGGCACCGAATCGCGGCGCTGGTAGGCCACGATTTCCGACTGTGGGCAGGTGCAAATGGTCAGCCGGTCGGTCGCGGTTCGGTGGACGATTTGCCACGCTGGATTGTCGCGCAGGGAGGGCATCCACGAGGGAAAGGTGGACAGGATGCGCACGCCGAGCACGTCGCGTTCGCGGCCAGGTTCGCGGTGCAGGTGGCGATGGTCGTTCAGCCCGATCAAGTCGACGATGCGACGCTCGGCGAAATAGCGGGCGGCACCCGCGTCGGTCACGGCGATGGTTTCGTTCGCGGGTGTGTTGTCACGCAGCCACTTGGCCATGGCCACGTCCAGCTCCTCGATGTTCTGACAGTTCCACGCAAACAGATCGGCGCTCCGGCGCAAGGCAGCCGGCAGGCCAACCAGCGCTCCCAACACCAGAACCGCCACAGCGACAGCATAGGCGGGAGCCCAGGCGCGATGCCGCCCGTGCCAGGCCCACACGACGGTGGCGGTGGCGCCGACCACGAGTGGCACCAGCAGAAGCACATGTCCGGGCAGCAGATAGCGCTGCCAGTAGAATGGCAACGGCTCGCTGAGGAGCTGGGAAGCAGCGACGGCAAGCAGGAACAGCACTGGAAAGACCGCAGCCAGCCCTGCGACCGGGCCGCGGCGGAAGAGCACAACCGCGCCGATCCCCCAAAGCACCAGACCCGTGCCGCGGGCAAACCATGGCGATGACGGCAACACCTGGGTGAAGATGCCTTCCAGGTTGCGCGTGAAGAATTCCTGCCGGCTTGCGAATTTTGCGTAGAAGGTGCTTGGCAGTGGGTAGCCGGACACGAGCAGGCAGTAGAGGATCCATCCGCCCACGCATGCGACGGTGGGCGCAAGGAGCAGCAAGCGCGCGCGCATGGACGCCTGCGCCTGCCACATGCGCCACTCGGCGGCCAGGAGCACAAGCACGGTCAGGATCGCCATCTCCGGCCTGGCCAGCGGCGCCAGCGCGGCCAAGAGTGAAGCCATCCCGTAGCGTTCAACCGCAAGTTCCGCTAGCGCCCACAGCGCGAGCGCGCCCGCGAGCAGGACTTCCATGCCCGAGACCTGGGCGAACGCCAGCGCGGGATCCACCACGATGGCCAGGCCTGCGGCCAGCTCGACGGCCAACCCAAACTTCAGTCCGCGCACCAGACTGGCAGCACCCAGGCTTGCGCCCGTGGCCACCAATACGCCGGTGAGCTTCGCCGGAAGCACGACACTGATGCCGAACAGCCGCGCGGCCCAGCTCGCCGGGACGAGGAGCAGCGCCCACAGCGGGCTGGTCGACCCGGTTTCAAGCTGGCCGGGATTGAAGGCGAATCCGTGCAAGGCCGCCAAGCTGCGAGCGTAGACCAAGTGAATCCAAGCGTCGTCGAGCGGCAGCCCCACCAGCGCTGCAGCCGTCCCCGGCGCCCCATCAAACAAGAAATAGAGGGCCGTCGCCAAGTGCGCGGCAAGAAAGACCAGCGCCAGCTTCAAACCCCGTGTGGGGAGCCGCCGAGCTTCGCTCGGCGCGGACCATCGCGGGAAGGCATGGAAACCCTTCCAGGGTTTCCATATCAGCGACATGGACGATTCCCTACCCACATTGCTGACGAACTTCTACCACGATCCCAATAGCACCCGCTCGGAGCAGCCACCACGTGGTGACTGCTGCCGGATGAACTACTCGCCAAACCTGGCTAGGGGAATACGCCGCCGTCGGGCGCCGGGCAGGATGAAGCCCAAGAGCCACTCACCCACCAGTAGATCGCGGCCGAAGCGTTCGATCCGGCACTGACCTGGAACACGTAGTAGCCGTTCTTCTTGGAAATCGTCGCACCGCACGCGACTGTCGTTCCGTTGACCGTATAGGTCCGCCCCGAGTCGTTGCTGCATCCCCAGCCAGCGATGTCGTCACAGGTGGCGACGCAGAATGCTGCGGTTGAGTTGGTCCCCGGTGGATGTCCCTGAGAGCCAGTGGACGGGGCTGAACCGTAGAAAATGTTGCAGTTGCTGGCAGGGGTGGTACCGCCATCCCGTGGCGGCTCGGGGCCAGGTTCCGGGCCATTTTGCGGCTCCGGCCCAGGCTCAGGGCTATTTTGCGGCTCGGGGCCATTCTGCGGCTCGGGCTTCGAGCTAGGCTCGGGGCCATTTTGCGGCTCTGGCCCCGGCTCGGCTGCGGGTGGCTCAGGACCCGATTCGGCACCGGTCGCATTGTCGAGTGGAACATCGGCGGGTGGAGGTGATCCATCGGTGACGTCGGCTGGATTGCGAGCGTCCCCGTTCGTGGCGTCCTTGTTGCCAATTCCCAAATCGGGCTTGTCAGGCGAGCTGTCCGGCACGGACACCGGAGCATCGGGACCGGCGTCAGGCTTCACGATCGGTGTTTCCGGGCCATTGGGTACGTCGGGACTCGGGTTGTCGACCGTGTCCTTCTTGGCGTCATCGCCCACGGTAGGAAGCTGCTTAGTCGGGTCGTCCGAGCAACTCGTGGCCGAACCGGTGGGGCAGTTCCGCGTAACACTCTCGGGTTTGGTCAGGCTGACGCAACCAACAACAAGCAGCCCAGGCAGGAGAAACGCCGAAAGGAGACCGAGTGAACTTCGTCGAACCAAGACACGGTCAGGAAACTTCATAGATCTCTATTCTCGGGCAATGGGCTAGTTTTGTGAAGTCTCTATAGCAATTTTGACCGCCCAGGAAGCGCCCGCGGGTGCCTGGAGTCACAGCGGCTTCATTGCCAGCACGCGCTGCTACCTAGGGTGCCTTGGAGTCGATTCGCTTGCGCGATCGCGTATACGCCCTACATGCGTGTCCATGTAGTTATTTCCTGAGCCACCAGGCTCGCCACATGCCACTCTGACGTGCGGTTCCAAAAAATCTCTGATACTCTGGATATCATCGGGCCTTGCCGTGATCGGAAAACATATCAATAACTATGAAGTCGTCTCGCTGCTGGGCGAAGGCGGAATGGGTACTGTGTATCTTGCCCTCCACCCGATCATGGGTCGGAAGGCGGCGATCAAGGTTCTAAAGCCCGAGTTGGCTCGCGACGAATCGCTGGTCATGCGCTTCTTCAACGAAGCCCGAGCGGCCAACGCCATCCGCCACCCCAACATCATCGACATCATCGACGTTGGCCTTCTCCCCGAAGACAACGTGCCGTACATGTTGATGGAGTTTCTCGAGGGCGAAAGCCTGGCCACGCGGCTCGATCGCGAGCGGCCGCTGCAGGTGAGCGCCGCCGTCGAAATCGCCTCGCAGACGGCGTCCGCGCTGGCCGCGGCGCACAGCAAGGGCATCGTCCACCGCGACCTCAAGCCGGACAATCTCTTCCTGGTTCCCGACGAAATGGTGGGCACCGGCGAGCGCGTGAAGGTGCTCGACTTCGGTATCGCCAAGTTGCGCGACGACATGCGCGGCAGCTCGATGAAGACCCGCACCGGCGCCATCATGGGCACGGCCGCGTACATGTCGCCCGAGCAGTGCCAGGGCCTCATCGAAAAACTCGACCACCGCACCGACGTCTACGCCCTTGGCATCATCCTGTACGAAATGCTGTGCGGCGGCCCGCCCTTCATCAGCGAGGGCTTCGGCGACATCATCATCATGCACGTGATGAAAGAGCCAGTGCCGCCACAGCACAAGAACCCGGCGGTACCGAACGACGTGAGCGCGGCCATCCTAAAAGCGCTGGCCAAGAGCCCGGACGACCGATTTCAATCGATGCACGAATTCCAGGCTGCTTTGCGCAGTCACGTGGGCAACTACGCCACCCCCGTGCACGGTATTCCCGCGGTGGGTAGCACTGCCATTCTCAACGAGCAACCCGCGACGCATCCGCGCCGCTCGGGCGTGGCCTTCGATCAAACCATGGCGACCCCCGCGCCGGTGTCGATGCGTCCGGGATCGTATCCCCCTTCGCGTCCGGCCTCGTATCCGCCTTCGCGCATTTCGACCATCGTCGAGCCCGCCACGAGCCCGAAGCAAACCACCACGTTCCGCACCGCCACGGGCGAAGTGGCAGACACCGCACTCTCGGCGCGCGGCAGCCGCCGGACGGTCATCGCGGTTGGATCGATTGTCGGCCTCGCCGCCGTCGGGCTCGCCATCACGCTCTTGGTCACCCGCCCTTCCCCTCACCCGACGGGCTCGGCCGAACCCGCAGCCACGGCGCCCGCCCCTGAGCCTGCTCCCATCCCCGCGCCCCCGCCCGCGCAGCCCGAACCAGTTCCCGCCTTTGTTCCTCCCCCGCCGCCGGCTCCCGCCGCAGAGCGACCACCCGTTCCCGCCGAGGAAGATAGGCCACACAAGAAGGGCAGCACCAGCAAGCCCAAGAAGGGTGGCGAGAAGGTCGCCGACAAGCCCGACAAGCCCGCGCCGCCCGAAGTTGCCCCGCCTGCGGCGGCGGGTAGCAAGAAGAACACCGAGCGCTGGTAGCCGAGAGCTAGGTCAGGTCACGCCTTTGCTTTGCCAGGCGCCGCTCTTCCAGCGCCACGCGTTCACCACCGCGCGGGTCCATTCGTCGATGGCCATGCCCACCCAGATACCGGCCACGCCCCAGCCAGCGCCAAACGCCAGGCCGAAGGCGGCTCCGATGCCCACGGTCCACATGAGGGTCGAGCCGACGACAGCGGGAAAGCGCGAATCGCCTGCAGCGCGCAGCGAGAAGGTGATGGCGATGTTGGCCGCCTTTGCGGGCTGAACCAAGACGTCGATCCAGAGCAGCAGGGCGCCCAAGGCCACGATGCCAGGGTCGCGCGAGAAGAGCCCGAGCAGCCAGTGCCCGGACGCAGCGAGCGCGACCGACCCGAGGAAGGAAAGGCCCGCGCCCCAGGCTACCGCGGCCTTGAGTCGCCGGTGGGCGGTTGCATAGTCACGGGCGCCCACCAGGTGCGAAACCAAGATCTGGGCGCCGAACCCCAGCCCAAAGCTGAAGAGAACGGGGAGATTGGCCAAGTTGGCGGCGTACACACGCGCGGTGAGGGCGAAGGTGCCGAGGCGAACGACCTGGCTGGCCAGCGCCACCTGGAAGAGCTGATAGGCGATGGGCTCGGCAGCCGAAGGCACGCCGATACGCACGAGGTGGCGCAGGATGCGCTTGCCGCCCAGGGCCAGAAGCCTCCACGAGGGATGGAAACCGAGACGGCGCACCACCATGGCCAGGGTTCCGAGGCTGACCAGTCCCCACGACAGAATCGTGGCCACCGCAACCCCTTGCACGCCGAAGCATGGAAGCCCAAAGAGCCGCCCAACGAGGAGCATGTTGAAGAGCACATTGAGCCCCACGATGGCGATGGAAACGCCCAAGTTCCACAACGTGAGGCCGCGCGCTGCCAGCAGATTGGTGAGCCCAGCGATGAGAGCCCGGCCCACGAACCCGGCGCCAATGATGCGCAGAAATTCCACGGAGTGGCCGGCGATCTCGCCACGCAAGCCGAGCGCGTACACAACCCACGGAGAGGTCAAGCTGAGCAACGCCCCGAGCACGAGCCCGCCGCACATGAGCAGCGCGACCATGAGCGTGAAAGTCGCGTCGGCAAGGCGCGGACGACGCGCGCCCAGGTACTGTCCCGCCACGCCCGCACCCGCCTGTCCCAAGGCATTGAGCATGGTCTGCAGCAGTACGAATACCGGCAAGGTGGCGCCCACACCGGCCGCGGCACTGTCCGAAACCCGCGAGAGAAACCACGAATCGATGATGGGCCCCGAGATGCCCACGGCCAGGGTGATCATCACGGGCCACGAGATGGAGAGCAAGGACTGCTCGTGAACCGCAGCCGGGCGAGGCGTCGACGCTAAGGTACTGCTTGATGGGCCGGCGGTGCAACCGGTGGCCCTGGGATCTGCGGACATCTATTTCCTAAGGTTGAAACTCTTGGGGTGCCCTAGGTGAGAAGGCGAATCGTACGCCGCGGTTGTAGCTCTCGGCTTTGGTGCCGGTATGGCCCTCGCCTTCGACCACGCGGAATTCGTAGGCAAACCCTGGGTAGGCGCGCTCGCGCAGACGGGCGTCGAAGCGTTTGATCCCGTCGAGGATCAGGGCGGGATCCTTCTCGGCGCAGGTCATGAACAGCCGCGCACCGAGGGGCTGGCCGCTGCGATGAAAGTCGTCTTCGAAGCCAAGCAGCCAATCCTCGGCCCACTGCGCGGCCGGGCTGGGCGCAACGTAGGCGGCAAAAAGCCCTGGCCGCGCCAGCATCGCGTAGAGAGTGAACAGCCCACCCAGCGAGCTGCCGGCCAGCGCTCGGTAAGAGGGATCGCCGCGGTACTCACGCTCGACGAGCGGAATGATCTCGTTCTCGATCACCGAGAGGAACTCCTGGCCATGTCCGCTCGGCCCGTCGTAGCTCGCGCCCTCATACTTGGCTGGAACCGGCGTCAAATCCCAGCGTCGCATGCGGCCGTAGTCGGACCGCTCGCCCGGATAGCCGATGCCAACGACGATGATCTCGGGGATGGCCTTGTCGACAACGAGGTTGCCGGCAATAGCCTTGACCAGGTTGAAGTCCCAGTACCCGTCGCACAGGTAGAGCACGGGGTAGCGGCGCGATGGATCTTCCTCGTAGGAGCTGGGCAAGCCGACGGTGAGCTGATAGGCGCGCCCATTCGCGGCCCGCGGCAGGACGCGCACCTCGCTGCCCGCCACGGTCTGGCGCGGGAAAGGGCCTCGCGCGGAGATGTCCGCTTCCTGCGACGAGCAGCCGATGCGCGAGCTCGTGCAGCCGGCAACCAGTGCGACGGCAAGGGCAGCGGTGCGCGCGTGGCGCACGGAGAGCGAAGCAGGCATGCACGCCAAAGGTACCACGGTAACCCTACGCCTCCGATTC
>Ga0302321_100006623_pt1 | contig 10199 bp, 8 predicted proteins | sample Fen_T0_1_FD_202505 | JGI IMG/M metagenome (GOLD analysis project Ga0302321, IMG submission 202505) | Peat permafrost microbial communities from Stordalen Mire near Abisko, Sweden - Fen_T0_1 | ecosystem: Environmental > Terrestrial > Soil > Wetlands > Permafrost | place: Sweden: Abisko... | reverse complement strand
TAGCATCAGCTTCCAGACAATTGCACGCCTGGATAGTCCCATCGATGTTACCTACTACGAGAATGGTGGCATCCTCCTCACGGTGTTGCGCCGTTTGCTAAAGTCGTAATGACCTGAGATATCGTTTGTGCATCCTCACGTTTTAAGCGGCATTACTGTATGGAATTGAAGAGAAATACCAGGGTTGATCATAGCGACCCTGGTATTTCTCTTTCTGTTTTGAGGAACTCTTTTATTTGTTTTCACCTTATATTCGCTTTTATGATGATAGATTGTTACGTGCAGGCTCTAGCCAGAATGTCTGCTACTAAGATAGATTCGAACGAAGTTTAACCCTGGCTTAAACAAAATATTGAAGCGATTTAATATTGTCGACGTAAGATTTCTTCAGTAGTGTTGCTAGCCGCAATCAAATTCCTGTGTATAAAGCAGCCGTACTGAAAATATATTTTATGTACCCTAAGAAGAAGAAATAAGGTAGATTACATCTTTGAATAACAGTACCCTACTTGAGGTAAAAGATCTGTCCAAGGTCTATCCGAACGGTTACGAGGCGCTCTCAGATGTTAGTTTTGAGCTGCAAAAAGGTGAGTTTGTCTGCATCATTGGGCGTAGTGGGGCTGGGAAGTCGACGCTTCTCCGTTGCATTAATGGTTTAATTGCGGTTTCACATGGGAGTGTGCGTGTGCAGGGGACGGATATCACTAGTTTAACTGATGAAGAGAAACTTCTTCTGCGCCGCACTATCGGCTTTATTTTTCAGGAATTTAATCTCGTCGGCCGCCTGACCGTTCTGCAGAATGTCTTAACTGGACGCCTCGGTTATATAAATAACCTCCAGGCTATTTTCGGTTACTTTGGACGCGAGCACAGGGAAAAAGCGCTTGAATGCCTGGCGCGTGTGAATATGTTGCAGCGTGCCACCTATCGGGCCGATGATCTCTCTGGCGGTGAGAAGCAGCGCGTGGCAATCGCACGTGCGCTTGCGCAAGAGCCGTCTCTGCTCCTCGCCGATGAGCCTGTGGCAAGCCTGGACCCGGAGCTCTCGTGGAGTGTAATGGGCGATCTGCGCAAGGTTGCGAAAGAGCTGGGTGTATCAGCGCTTGTCAATATTCATGATATCGATACAGCGAAACATTTTGCTGATCGCGTCATTGGTATCGCGAAAGGGCGCATCCTGTATGATGGTCGGCCAGAATTGCTTACCGATTCCCTCTTGCAAGAGATCTATCGAAGTGATAATCCTGCTGCAATGTCGCGCTACGAAAAAACCTCTGAACCCGCTGAAATATAAGTGCTGCCCTGCTACAGCCTTTTCATAAGCTTGCAATCAATGGATCTACGCGAGTAGAAATTATAGAGGTACCTCATATGAGTGAAAATGTGCCAGTGGAAGAAACACCTGCGACTGAGGTGAAGGGTGGAGAGATGCCCGTCGTCAAAAATCCACCCCGACGGAAATATTTTGAGAACGGGCGTATCCGCAAGCCGATACCTGACATGAGCAGGCCTCTGGGCTCGCTTTACTGGCCCCTGGCTATCCCTGCCTTGCTTTGCTCACTGCTTGCCGTGCTTGTATTTACTCATTTGATCGAACTGGGCTCGGTTGCCACGAACTGGAACCTGCTGTTCAATGTAAATGTTGCTACTGCGCTTATTTTACTGCTGGCTGGCGCGCTGGCTATTGTGCCTAAGCTACTCAAGAATCCGCTGGAATGGCGCAATAGAAATACCATTCTCTCTTTCGTTGTACTCGTGCTGGTCGCGCTCTATTTTTTGTCAGGTGCGCTTCCTCTAGGGCCATTCAAGGGATTAGATCTTGGTACATTTACTTATGCGCTTACTTCTTTGTCTATCAACTTGTTGGCCCTGATGTTGCTCGTCATTGCCCTTGTCTGGCTGGCATTTAATGGTAGCTTTATCTCAGGACTGTTCTTATTTATTTTATTCTTATGGTGGGGTTTCAGCATCGAAGGTTTCGGTTGGAGCACAATTACCAGTATATTTACCAGCCCCACTGGTGGTAGCTTGCTTGCGACGATGATACCTCCTGACTGGAGCTATTTCAGCCGTGTTATTGACCCCATGCTTATAACCATACAGACAGCGATTGTAGCAACTGTAATCGGGATCGTTGGTGCTCTCCCTTTGAGCATACTGGCGGCCAGAAATACCACTCCGCATCCCATTATTTATAATATTGTGCGCCTCCTGGTAAACACCATCAGGTCAATTCCGTCGCTTGTGCTGGCACTGATATTCATTACTATTATCGGTTTAGGGCCGGTGCCGGGGGCATTTGGTCTGGGCCTGCATACAATCTCTGTCCTGACCAAACTGTATTCCGAGGCTATTGAATCGGTTAATACACATCCGATAGAGGCTCTGAGTGCCGTTGGGGCAAATGGGCTCAAGCGCTTTCGCTGGGGAGTCTTCCCGCAGGCATTTCCGCTCCTGGTCAGCTCTTCGATCTACTACTGGGAGTCCAATACACGTGACTCGACGGTGGTGGCTTTTGTGGGCGGAGGCGGTATTGGTTTTATCTTGAATCAAAATCTTTCCTTGCTGGAATATGCACATGTGTCGGTGATCCTGGTCACGCTGGTCCTGACGGTCGCTTTGCTGGACCGTGTTAGTGATTTTGTTCGCTCACGTGTGATCTAATTGTTCCCGTAATATTTTTCTGCTTATGTTCTGTTCTTTTATTTTAGTTCTCACAAGCGAGGAGATACAATGTTTGCTACAAAACGCCACGCTTACTTGCAGTATGGCATCGTCATTGCCTGTCTCATGATGATTCTTGCTGCCTGTGGCGCCAATTCTGCTCCCACAACGACAACGACAAGTGCTCCAAGTTGTAAACATCCCATCAGTATGAGTGAGGTGAACTTCGGTGTTATTCCTGCTGAGAGTGCAACGAGTATCCAGGATGCGACAAAGCCATTCTCTGATGCCCTCTCTGCGCAAGTCTGTAAGCCTGTCCATCTCTTTGTCGGCACAAACTATACTTCGATTATCACTGCAATGGTGAGTAAGAAAGCAGATGTGGCCTCCTTTGGCCCCTTAAGCTATATTCTCGCAGCTGATAAAGGCAACGCTGAAGCCGTTTTACGTGCGTTGGCACCAGCTAACAAAGCTGATCATTACTATAGCTATATCATCACAACGCCGAAGACTGGCATCAAGACTTTGAATGACCTCAAAGGCAAGACCTTCTCTTTCACCGATCCGGCTTCGACCAGCGGTAACCTTGTTCCCCGCTATACTCTCGCACAGGCTGGTATCAACCCGGATACAGATTTGAAGGCTACTTATGTTGGCTCGCATGACCTTTCCCTGGCCGCTGTCTTGAGTGGTAAGGTGCAGGCGGGTGCGGTTGCCAGCGATACCTACGATAAACTTTTGCAGCAAGGTAAATTCAAGGATACTGATATTGTGAAGGTCTCACAGAGCTTCGCAATTCCTGAAGGGCCGGTCGCGGTACGTAAAGATATGAGCCAGAGCGATAAAGACGCCATCCAGGCTGCATTCCTTGATATCACCGATCCTGCAGCACTTAAAGCTATCAGTGCTGGTGGCTTTATTAAAGATACAGACAAATCTTATGATCCTATTCGTGACGTAGCCACGAAGCTGAATATTAATCTGCAGAAGATTGTAGGTTAAGTCTACTCTTGCGTAAAATAGAGAAGAGCGCATTTGAGTGTGCGACTGGAAAATCTCCAGTCGCATTTGTATTTGGTTCTGTCTGATAGCCGAATTTATATCTGGAAGTAGAAGAGATGCAGATATTAATAGACAATGCGAAAGTTGTTCTGCCCACAAGAGTTATTGAGAATGGTTGGTTGCTCATCGAAGATGGATCTATTCAAGCTTTTGGGACGGAGGCGATGCGGCCGCGTATTCGAGCAACCGTTATTAACGCTGCTGCAGGTTTTTTGCTGCCAGGGCTTATTGATCTGCATTGCGATACTATCGAGAGGTTAGTGGAGCCACGGCCAGGAGTGCGTTTCCCCCTTTCACTAGCTTTACAGCAGGCAGACTTTTCCCTGGCGGCCAATGGCATTACTATGGAGTTCCATGCCGTTTCTCTGGATGACGATGAGTTTAGTGTGCGCTCGGACGTATTTGTACGTGAGCTTTGTCGCGTTGTGGCGGAGACGCGCCCATCGTTGCTACTACGGCATAAAGTACATGCACGCCTGGAGCTTAGCAGTCAGCGTGGCTATAGTGCGATTATGGAACTGATAGCACAGGGTGTCCTTGATTTGGTCTCTCTGATGGATCATAGTCCTGGCCAGGGTCAGTATCCTACAGAGGCAGCGTATCGCGAATATGTCTCCCGTACCACAGGGAGAAGTCATACAGAGATTGATGCATTTCTACATATAAAGAAAAAACAGATCGCGGCAATTCCTGAGCGTATTAAGGGGATCGCGCAGCTTGCTTTGCAACATGGCCTGGCAATTGCAACTCATGATGATGATACGGCTAGCAAGGTAGAGCAATGGCCGCAGTTGGGGATAAAAATCAGCGAGTTTCCTACTACCATGGAGGCGGCGCAGCGGGCACACAAGCTCGGCCTGGCCGTGTGCATGGGAGCCCCTAATGTCTTACGAGGAAAGTCGAGTGGAGGCAACCTGAGCGCTCTCACCGCGATTAAGGCAGGCGTTACTACTATGCTGTGCTCGGATTACTATCCTGCCGCTATGCTCGGTGCCGTTTTTACTCTGGTCGAGCAAGATATTATTTCACTACCCGAGGCTGTTCGTTTGGTAACGCTTCATCCAGCTCAGGCGGTTGGATTAGCCACAAATTTTGGTTCGCTTGAGGTCGGCAAAGTTGCTGATGTGCTGCTCGTAAAGCCTGGGGCGAGTGGTGTGCCTGTAGTTGAGCGCGTCTTTGTGGGTGGGAAAGAGGTGCTACGCCGTTCTGTTGTGTGATAGTATGTATTTTATCACAATCAGCAGAACGGAAGAGTAGCAACGGTATGTATATATCACCACGCACTTTGCAGCGCTTGAAACATGTCCAGACACAGCTTGATTACCTAAAGCCAGGTGCGCCTGCTGAGGCCTTGCTTGTTCCTGGCTCACCTCAACCGCCGCAGGCAAACGTTATTGTTTTTACTGGCTCGTTCAATCCGCCCACTACCGCTCATCTTGCCCTTTTGAAACAAGGCTATCTGTATGGTTGCCAGGATGCGCAAGGGCAAAGACCTATGCATCTTTATGCAGCGTTTAGCAAGGTAACGGTGAATAAAGAGCATCTGGAACGCCCGTTGTTGCGCGACCGTATCTTGTTATTACAACGGCTTTTGCGCCGCCGTTTGCCACATACAGGCATACTCTTGTTTAATCGTGGCTTATATGTGGAACAGGCCAGGGCTATTCGCCACTCGTTTCCTGCTGTGAAGCGCATACTTTTTCTTATGGGTTACGACAAGATTGTGCAGATCTTTGATCCACGTTACTATCAAGATCGTGATGTTGAGCTTGAGGACCTCTTCCGTGAAGCTCAGGTGCTTGTCGCGCCGCGTGGCGATGGAGACGAGGCTGATCTACGTCTCCTGCTGGCGAAGCAGGAAAACAGGCGTTTCGCTCATTACGTTCATGCCATCGCTTTTAGCCCGCGCTATCGTAACATCTCTTCAACCTCTATTCGTCAGAACATAAACAGCCATGAGCAAGCTATTCCTCACGAAGTACGCTTATTTATGCAGAAGACGCGAGCATACTCCCCACCTGTACATAAAAAGAATGGCGATGAGATCGATTATTATGCTCAGCAGCTACAACATATCAATAAATTGCTGAATCGTATATAGCACCTATATTTTAGCGCTGTGAGAAGCCAAATGTGAACGTGTTATTGCCAATCTGTATAGTATCACCTTCATGAAGGGGTGCACGTGTCACTTGTTGGCCATTGATAAAGGTACCTGTTGCGGAATGATTATCTACGAGTTCATATTTCCCTTGCGTCAGTTCATTGATTGTTGCGTGATGGCGGCTTACGGCCAGATCCTCTAAAAAGATGTCGCAGTCGCGGCTACGCCCTATTGTCATGCCTGGAAGTAGCTCAATGCTATGTACTCCGCTTTGCGGGTTTGAGAGGAAGAGACGAGCCGTTGTAGCGGTCGCTTGAGGATCGAGTGTTTTGCCCATATGCAACTCGCGTCCACGCGATGACGGCAATTGGAAGGGGCGTGTACCCTCGTTTGCATAAAATATTATTTGCGTCGCACCAAAAAGAAGCTGATCACCGCTCTTGAGCAGGCACTCGGTTATCGCTTGTCCATTCACAATAGAATCGCCACTACCATGATCGTCGCGTAAACTATACCCTTCGCTGGAATAGACAATGCGTGCTTGTTTACGATGGACGGCGATATCTTCCAGGAAGATATCACTGTCGCGGCTACGACCAATCGTTGTGCACTGTTTCCATAATTCGATGCGCTTACCAACCAGCGAGCCTTTCTGGATGACTAGGTATGCTCCTGATGTTTGTTCTGCCATATGGCTCCACTCTCTATTTTACCCGTTGATGAAGAATGTTTTGATCTCTGTAATGATATCTATTCTCTACCGGTTTGAGTATAACTACTTTACTGGTTTGAGTATAACGAAGGGAGGGAAGAAGTGTCAAGAAGCGATCTAGATAGGTGCGGCTCACGCTTTTCTTCTTGCTAGCAATCTCTATATGATGCGTTGTACTATGAAGCCTGATTGCTGATTGATCGTTTAAAAAAGTCTTTTACAAAGAGGAGATTGTTCACTGATGGCAATACAATCAGAGCGGCATGTGACGATAGATTTTAATGTGCCTGCGGAAATGAGAGATGGCGTTGTTTTGCGGGCCAATATTTATCGGCCTGCAGGCGATGAACGCTGGCCGGTGCTGTTGACTCGCACTCCCTATGGCAAGGATTTCCCCAATGCTTCAGGTGTGTTGGACCCGGTGCTTGCCGCGCGTCGTGGCTATGTGGTGATTGTGCAGGATGCTCGCGGTCGCTTTGCATCTGCTGGCGAATGGGACCCTATGCGTAACGAGGCTCTTGATGGCGTAGATACCATCGCGTGGGCTGCAGAGTTGCCCTATAGCAATGGCGAGGTAGGGATGTTTGGTGCCTCTTACCTTGGTTTTACGCAGTGGTCGGCGGCTGTCCATCGCCCTGCAGCTCTCAAGGTTATGATCCCCTATGTTACCTGGAATGATCCTTTCAACGGACAGCTCTTTCGTGGAGGGGCCTTTGAATTAGGCATCGCAGCATCCTGGCAGCTATTTGTGGGCGCGAACGTAGTAATGCGTCGCCATGCACTTGATACTGATCCGCGTCAACTTGGTGCTGATATGTTTATGTGGGCACGCGAAGTCGATACATTGGGCACGCAGGGCTATAAATCTTTGCCGCTCAAGGATTTTGCCCCATTGCAGCGTAATTCGATTGGTCCAGCTTTTTTTGAGGCTGTGGAGCATCCAATGGACCGCGAATATATGGAGCCGATCACTCTGCGCGGGAAGCAGGAGTTGGTGACGATACCTACATTTCATATTGGTGGCTGGTACGATATCTTCTTGCAGGACACGTTGGAAAACTTCCGTGTAATGCGCGAGCAGAGTGGCACCCCTCAGGCGCGCCAGACTAAGTTGTTGGTTGGTCCCTGGTCTCATACCAGCTACGCAAATCCTATCGGCGAGATAAATTTTGGCATTACCTCAACTGCTAGCTTATTGAATTTGCAAGGCGATACGATGAGCATGCAGTTGCGCTGGTTTGACCATTTCCTTAAGGGGCTGGATACAGGGATGCCTGGCGAAGCTCCAATCAAGCTGTTTGTCATGGGCGCAAATATCTGGCGCGATGAGCAGGAATGGCCGCTGGCTCGTGCCGTTGAGACGCGCTATTATCTGCATAGTGAGGGGCAGGCTAACTCTTTGCATGGCGATGGGCGTTTGAGCACAAGCGCGCCCGAAACTGAAGCCGCCGACTACTATGATTATGACCCGGCTAATCCGGTCCTCACACGCGGTGGATCTCTATTGATGACGCCGGAGTTTCCCGCTGGCGCCTTTGATCAGTGCGCTACTGAGGAACGCACCGATGTTTTGGTCTATACAACGCCTGCGCTGGAGCAGGATATAGAGGTGACTGGCCCTATCAGTGTTCATCTCTGGGCAACTTCCAGTGCGCCTGATACAGATTTTGTTGCGCGTCTGGTCGATGTCTATCCCAACGGCTATGCTCAAAATCTGACCGATGGCATTATACGAGCTCGCCATCGTGATTTCAATGCAGGCGCTGCCGCAACGCTCATCGAAGCCGGGAAAGCGTATGAGTTTGTACTGGATCTGTGGTCAACCAGTAACGTCTTCAAGCGGGGACATCGTATTCGCCTGGACGTGACCAGCAGCAACTTCCCGCGCTGGGATCGCAATCCAAATACTGGCCACGCTTTTGGCGCGGATGCTGAGCTAGCTGTCGCGCACCAGACCATCCTACATGATGCCGAGCATCCTTCATATGTACTGTTACCAGTCATACCAGCCTGATAACCAGATAAAAATAATGGTGCGTAGGCCCGACTATTTTAATGTCCATGGAGCAGCAGTAACATTGCAGATAACATACCGATGGCCAGTAACAGTAGCACCGTTAATCCAATCAGAAAGATAGTAATTAGTGGTGAGACCTGTATAAAGCGATCGGGAAGAGTTTTATTCAGCCCGGTAAAGGTCGGAATGGCTGAGAATAATGCCGGATGATCCGTAACAAATCTGCTCTTATGCGGTGAAATCTGAATAGGATCAGGCTCAAGCGTTTCCTCCCGTGTGGCTACCTGTACAGCTGTCGCCAGCGAAAAGGTAGCCCCACGTTTTGGCGTACGGGTGACTGTTTTGTCAATCTGCTCAATTGATTGGAGTGGCAACGTGGTAACTTCGCGCAGCTTATTGGCGTTAAATGCTTTTGTCTCCCTGGCCAATGCGCGTTGTGCGCCAGTTGATTGAATATGTGCCTGTTGTGCCTGGCGGGCGCGTAATATAGACTTCAATATTGAATCATAGTCTTGCGCAAATGCAATGATACTGGGATAGCGCTGCTCGGGCTTTTTGGCGAGGGCGCGTAAGAACACTTCATCCAACTCAGGTGGTAACGTCTGATTGTAGTTGCTGGGTGGTTCAGGTGGTGTGTGATGATGGTGATGCAGGAGTTGAGCCGCCGTTCCCTCAAAAACAGCTCGGCCAGTCATCAACTGATACATCATAACCGCAAGGGCGTATTGGTCCGCATATGGACCGACGTGGACTGAGCTTGCCAGTGATGGGTCATCAAATTGCTCTGGGGCCATATAAAGTGGTGTCCCTACTGATCGGTGGAGAGAGCGCCCGGTTCGGTAGAAAGCAGCCAGCCCGAAGTCGGCCAGGAGCAGGTGTGGCCTCCCGTGTGGAAAAATATTTGCAAGATAGGCTTGACTGCTTTTAAGCGGGCTACGTTCAACACGGATCAGAAAGTTTGTCGGCTTAATGTCCCGATGGATAATTCCATGGTCATGAGCATACTGAAGTGCAGATGCAGCCTGCAAGAGATAATATCCCGCCTCCTCCGCCGAGATGGGCCAGCCAAATCCAAACTGTTGTGTGCGCCGTTGCAGCCAACTCCATAAAGAGCCCTCGGTTAGATAAGGCATAACGAGATAAGTAACTGGCCCCCCCCCACCATCAATTGTATCTTCACCAAAATGGTAGAGAGGCAAGATATGCTCATGCTCTAATTCTGCTACAGCTCGTGCCTCGCGCTCAAAACGCAAAGCTGCCTGTTTCCCTTCTGGTGTGTTTGGTACGGCACGAAGATCGCCACACACGACCTTTATGGCGACTTTCCTGCCGATACGTGCATGTTGAGCCAGATAGATATCACCCATTCCACCACTCTCGGCTAGCCGGATCAGTCGATAGCCACCAAGAGTTTTCCCCACCAACATGTTCATCTCAAAATCCCTCGTGGTCTTAAGAAGGTGAGAGTATGGTAACAAAAAGATAGCCACTCTCAACCATTGTATATACTCTAGTGATAGTATAGTTGCTAAAACAATAGACAAGTACTACCTTGCCTATATTGTCAACATTTCTATCTTGCAATAGGCTGCATCTTGCCCTGAAATTGCCAGCATTTTCCCTTAATAGAGCAGCCTGAC
>Ga0302321_100006622_pt1 | contig 10199 bp, 6 predicted proteins | sample Fen_T0_1_FD_202505 | JGI IMG/M metagenome (GOLD analysis project Ga0302321, IMG submission 202505) | Peat permafrost microbial communities from Stordalen Mire near Abisko, Sweden - Fen_T0_1 | ecosystem: Environmental > Terrestrial > Soil > Wetlands > Permafrost | place: Sweden: Abisko... | reverse complement strand
GAGTCGAAGGCGAAGGCAAATTTCATGCCCGGAGGAAATCGCTCCGCAAGACGTGCCAGCTCTGCTTTGACTGCCTTGTCAACTTCGAGCGCGTTAGCGGTAGGAAGCTGCGAAATGCCAATGCCTACACCCTCGTAGCCATTAAAACGAAGATTGCCAGAGTAGCTTTCGGCTCCGAGTTCGGCGTGTCCTACATCTCTTAAGCGAACCAGAGCGCCGTTCGTTCCCGATTTCAGGATGATGTCGTCGAACTGTGCCGCCTCCGTAAGCCGCCCCGCCGCGCGCACGCTGATCTGGAACATCTGGTCCTTCGAAGCAGGTTCCTGTCCTACCTGGCCAGCGGCTATCTGCACGTTCTGTTGTTGCAGGGCCGAGACCACGTCCGACGCCGTTAATCCACGCGCTGCCAGCCGCGAAGGGTCGAGCCACAACCGCATGGAGTATTTGCGCTCTCCGAAGATTTGCACGTCAGCCACGCCATGAATGCGCTTGATCGCATTCTTGACGTAAATGTCCACGTAGTTACTCATGAACTGCGTGCTGTACCGGTTGTCCTCGCTGTAGAAGCCCACTGCGCCAATAAACGACGTAGCCACCTTCGTAACGGTGACGCCGGTGTTCTTAACTTCATTTGGGAGACGGCCCGAGACTGAGGAGACGCGGTTTTGCACGTCGACCGCTGCAATGTCGAGCGGACGCGTCAGCTCAAACACCACCGAAATCTGGCTCGACCCGTCGTTGCCACTCGTGGAGGTCATGTAACGCATGCCTTCCACGCCGTTAATCGACTCTTCCAGGATGGTGGTTACTGACGACTCGACCGCTTGCGCGTTTGCTCCCACGTAGAACGAGGAAACCGCAATCGTCGGCGGGGCCAGTTCAGGAAACTGCGCGATGGGCAGCAGCGGAATGCAAACCGCGCCGCCAATCACTATGAATAGCGATGTGACCGCCGAAAATACCGGCCGCTTAATAAAGAAATCAGCAAACAAAGCGAAGGCCCTTCTCTGTAAAAATGGAGAGCTACTGTTCGATCCTGATGGACGCGCCGTCAGCCAGGTTCTGCCCGCCCGACACGATGACGTCATCGCCGACGGTTAAGCCGCTAATAACCCGGTAGTCATTTCCGGTAATCTCACCTAGCTTGAGCGGAACCTGCCTTGCCACAGCTTTGCCATCCTTCTGCTGTGCGACAAAGGCGAAGAACTGGCCTCCCAGTCGTGACACTGCCACAACCGGAATGGTCATCGTTGGCTGGGTGCTCCATGTGATTCGAGCCCGCACTAGTTGCTGTGCACGCAGCTTGTCGGCTGCCTGATCGACCGGGGCTTTCGCCAGAATCGTCTGGCTTGAGGTATCCACTTGCGGAGAGATGAACGACACACGGGTGTTGAGTATGACGTTGCCTGCCGAATCCAGTATTTCCACCGGCGCGCCGAGTTTCAGTTCCTTGCCACGTTCGGACGGTATGGGCAAGTAAACTTCCAGTCCGCTCCGCTCGTCGATGGTAGTCAGCACGGTTGTGGTGGACACTCGATCACCAACATGCACGGGAATGTCTCCGACAATGCCCGGAGCCTGGGCATGCACCTTGAAGTACCGAAGTTGCACGTTCTGCTGCTCAATCTGCGCATCCATTGACTTCACGTCGGCTTTGGCCGCGTCATATGTAGATTGCGCCTGATCAAGGTCCTGGCGGCTCACCACTCCCGACTCAAACAGACTCTTGCTCCGGTCCAATTGGACCTTTGCTAGTTGCAAACTCGCTTCCTTCGCCGCGCGCTGCGATTCCCAGTTGGACACCGTGGCCGCCTGCCGCCGTGGATCGATCTCCATCAGCGACTGCCCTTGCTTCACCACTTCGCCCGACTTTACGAAGATGCCAGTGATCCATCCCTCAACGTCGGACATGATAGTGGCCGAGTTTCTTGATTTGATAGTCGCGGTGTATTCCGAGGCTTGGCCGAGCTCCTGCGAGCCGATCTTCTGGACCTTGACCGGCATGACGGGTGGCCCTTGGGGGCCTTCAGCTGCACCGCGATTACAAGCCGCCTGAAGCACCACGAGTGCCACAATTAGCGCCTGCCCCAACGCGGCAGTTTTGCGTTGATTGTCTCGGAATTGCCTATGAAAACGAAGCATAGAGGTACTGATTCTGATTCGATAAATAAGACTCACTGACCACCACATTTTGGGGAATCATGATGCCCCTTAAGATTACTAAATTACAAACCACCATTGTCGCAGGGTTGTCGAGGAAATAAGGATTTGGGACAAAATACACCTGTCCTTGGGAATCCGATAGCTCCTCCCGATACGCTGGCAATTGCAGTTGATGCTGAGACGTAAAGGCCACGGAATACCCAATTCCGCGGCCTGCTCTTTGCATTTCGGCAGCGAACTAGGCCAGCTTCGACGCCACTCTTCTTACCGCCAGCGAGAGCATCAAGCGCGACACACCGGACGCGATAAAGCTGATACCGACCAGAGTCCCAATGACCCATTCGGAGTTGATCGGCCAGTGTCTCCAGATCATAAGCCCGAGCAGGAGCGTAATGGCCGCATCGAATAAGACCCATCCCCATCCCGGATGGGGCCGCAACTGAAACGCCAACACCAGGGCGAAAACCCCATAGATCAGCAGGAAGCACGCAATCACCAGCGTCAGCGCGAGCAATCCTTTGCCCGGATGCATCAGGATGAACACGCCGACCGCGATATACAGCAACCCCAGCAAGAGCTCCAATATCATCTTCCCGCCGCCATGGGCGCGGAAGGCGTAAACGATCTGCGCACCGCCATTGAAGATCGCAGTCCACGCCACGACAAACACGATCAGCACTCCCGCATACAGCGGGCTCGCAATCGCACAAATGCCGGCCACGATCATCAGGATTCCCAGAGCGATCGACCAACCGGACGCTCGCTTCACAGTGTTTAATACCGCTTCGGCCATGATTATTCCCTTTCAATTGAATGCTGACAGACAGCCGGCGTCAGCTCAGAAGATAGTCCAGCAACAGCCCTTAATCGCAACGCAATGTGAGACTTATGCAGTGCCCCACATTCTTGCAGAGTTCAGCCAGACAATCAATGCTCCAACGAGCGCTGGGCCGATTCCACCCGATCGAATTGCCGCATGTCCACGGCAACTTTCTTTGCCGCGGACTGGCTCACCACAAACGCATTAGCGAAGCGATAACCCCACAGCAGTTCATCCGGAACGAATGAGGTTCGAGTATGCACCGTGGCCGAGAATGTCTCGTCGTAGCCGCTGAGTAGCACCAGAAACTCCGCCCGCGCGGCGTTCAACGACTCCGCAGTCTCGCCAAACAAGGGGCTTTTTTCGTCGATGGGGTGCACCACAGTCCATGTAAGCGGAAGAAAAGTCACGGCGCTCCGTTCCAATGGCAGCGGGTAATACCGGCGCGTTCGTATGCCGTCAGTCTCTTCAAATCGGCTAAGCAGGACTTTCGCCGAAACCTCGATGAGTTCGTTCGACCGCGCATTGGCTACGCGAAACTCGAATGCCGTGAAGTCCCGGTACGGCGCGATCAACGCGCGACGGCTGAATAGCATCTTCGCCGTGGGCCGCGAAAATCTTGCGAACAGCAAACCGGTAACGATGGCAAACCCGAGCAACCCAACTAGGGATTCCAGCGTGACCAGCGCATTGGCGGCCAGCCCGATCGGCACCACGTGTCCATAACCGATGGTGGACAGCGTCTGCACACTGAAGAAGAATCCTCTCAAGTAGGTATGCTGCTCCATGCCTGCTGTGTCACTCCCCAAGGCGCTCGGACCACAAGCCAGGTAGGCGGCAGCAAACATCGCATTCACCAATAGATACAGCAGGGCTGTAGCGCCGAAGAACTGCCACCACGGCACCGTGAGCATGGCATGGTAGGCGCTGAATGAGGTCCAGAATTGGAGACCCTTCCTTTCAACATTAAAGCTGCCATCGCGGTTGAGCAGCCGCTCTCCGCTTTCCCGCGAGACCACGGCGCCAAATCCCAGGTCGCGCAGGTCCTGATCGCTCATCGGCTGGGTTGTCGCATCAGTTGCCATCGATGTTGATTCCTTCTGGAAGTTTGCCGCCATCAGCGTAGAACGAGTATAGCCATGCGAGATTAATGTATGGCGTCGCACGCTCATTCGCGCAAGGCACTCTGCTTGCACAGGGACAGTCAGTGGAGGCCGATGCAGTAACCCCCGGGATTTACTTTGGTATTACTCTGCTTTGTCTCCACAACGTGCGCAAACTCGTCAAATACGGAAGCTATCAAGTTCCATTTTGGAACTAAGTCCATTTGTTTCCAAATAAATACCATTATAGGTGCAAAAAGCTGCACTTATCTTGAGCGACGTAATTCCCATGTTGGCACCATCCCAGATAAGCTCATAGGTATCAGACGGTTAGGCAGCAATTAATAGCACCAAGGTGTGGTAAATAAATTGCACTACAGCTATAGGACTACGGTAGACGTTCACAACGGCTACCGGTCCCCACACCTACACCGAACATGGTTACGGCTCCGTTTCACGAAGTTCGAGTTCATCCACTCGCTTCCCGTTTCGGGTACTCAGGTTACCCGCGTGTCAAAGTACTACCCCAAATCATGCCCTCGAATTGGATGTTGCGGACCGGCTTAGGTCTGTCTGGTGCGGATCACGTACGAAACTCAACGCTCGCTACTCGGCCACTAATCAACGAACTCTTACTACTAAGGCTCATATAGAGGGGGAGACATGAAGAAGTTCATCCTCGCACTCTCCATCCTTTGCCTGGTCCTAATCGTCCCTGCTTCCAACGCTGATGTCACTCTCGCCACATGGGGAGTGAACTGGAATGGGGTCGTGCAGGCCGGCAACAACGGAGACGGGACCAGTCCAATGCCACCGTTAGGCTGGACATTTGATGGTTCCCAGTTCGACCCGAACACCGGAATCGGCACTGCCATAATTACGCTGACCGCGGTGCCCGGCTCTTATTACTTCGTATCGTTCCTTGACCACGATATTGGCCCATTTCCTTTTGACTCCAACACCGGCTTCTCGTATGGAAGCCCGGGAGTGGGTCAGACCTGGCAGCTCGGACCTCCAGGCTATCCGGGAGACGGCGGCGACACGTTCAACATGTTCCTGGCCAACACCTTGAAGAACTTGAACGAAATCGACCCTGGAGAATATGGCGACATTTCTGCAGGCTTTGGCTGGGCTTTCAATCTGAACACCAACGAGATGGCCGTCATTACGCTCAGCGTATCCAACAACGCACCTACTTCGCCGTTCTATTTGTCAGAGTTTGATGCAGCGACCGGCCAGATTATTTACCTGTCGCAGGACTTAGTCATTCAGCCGTCTAACATCCCCGAGCCCGGAACAATCGGAATGTTGGCTACGGGCTTGGTGGGAGCTGCGGCTTGGGTACGCCGCCGGTTCCTCGTGTAGCAGGTTCGCCATGGATCCAACCGTTTCTGCAGGAGGCACATCGCACCGGTTGTGATACGCGAGCCAATAATATTGCGCTAAGGGCCCGCCTCCGTGCGTAGCGCCCACGGGTGCTTCCTGCTCGCCTCATCTCCCCGTTCCGGGGAGAAAGGAGAGTGGTATGCAAAAGCTCAATCTCTGGAGGCCGCTGCTGACCGTAGCTCTAGTGGTCTGCATCGCGGCCTTGGTTCCGACAGCGGCTTATGGTGCCGGCGTGATCACCGTGAAGACGGTGCCGTGGGTTGCCAGTAATCCGTTAATTCCTCACGACACTTGGTCAGGCGCCACCATAACCCTGAAAGGCACCGCCGATCAGTCAGGTGGCAATGTGATTTACACGTGGGACTTCGGCGATGGTTCCCAGCTGGCAACTGGATCAGTCGGTGATCCCTACGCCATCGAGGCCCTGCATGTCTACAACGGCACAATAGGCACAATTTTTACCGCTCGTCTGACCGTCACCAACATGAGTACGGGCGACACCGGGAACCAAGCTTACTTCGTCGCCATTCGGAGCAAGCAACTTGGCGTCGAGGTAAACCGCGCCATCGACGAAGGCCTATGGTATGCGCATAAGAACTTGAGCCGTTACACCGATGCCTACGGCCAACCGGCTGGCGACTGGGTTTACCAGCTCGGCTACTATGGTCTGCAACCTGCCTACATTCAGGCATTCGAAGTGAACGGGCACCTGGCGTCTGGCGACCCGTCGAACCCCTACACTGAAACTGTGTCGCGCGCCATGCGCACGATGTTCACCTACCTGGTCACGAGTCCCATCACCGGCAGCACAAGTGGCACAGGATACGGCGTCTTCGTGAACCAGAGTAACGCCTTCTACCAAGGCGGTATGTTCATGGACGCGATTGTTGCCAGCACCACTCCAAATGCCATAGCCCCGACCGGGAACAGCGGTGGCGGTGGCGACCCTGGCATCAAAGGACGCACCTACAGGGCAATCGTGTGGGACATGCTCGATGCCTACGGCTATTGCCAGTACAAAGACCCCAATTACGGGGGATGGCGCTACAACTGTCAGGAATTCCCCGACAACTCGGTCTCTCAGTGGGCCGCCATCGGCATGCTCGCGGCTGAGCACACCTCCGCCTGGCAAATTCCAATTCCGTCAGCCATCAAGGCCTCGAACCTGAACTGGCTCACATATTCCCAAAACCCCAATACCGGTTGGTTCGGCTATACCGACCCCAATCCGATTTGGGGACCGTATGCCACCACACCTTCCGGCATGGTGCAGTTGATCATGGACGACAAAGGACGCGGCTATCCCGCATGGGACAAGGCCGAAACGTTCATGCGCAATAACTGGGACGACCAGGGCGGCTTCGGGTATCCCGTGAAGACTTACTACTACGGCCTCTTCTCTTTTACGAAGGCCATGTTCCTGCACAATCCGCCCATCCATCTGCTCCATTCCACTACCCCGAACGTCCCTGATCTTGACTGGTATCTGGCAGAGACAGCTAACGGAGATCCCTCCAATGGCGTGGCCCGCACCCTGGTTAACGATCAGTCGACTAACGGTCAATGGTGGGGACACAACGTCAACTACTATCAGTACTTCTTCGAGACCCCGTGGGCCTTGATCATGTTGAACAAGACCCTCTTCACCGGCGGCCAGCCTGTGGCCGTCGCCACCGCGACGCCGAACCCAGCATTGGCTGGCCAGGTGATCACGCTCGACGGTTCGCAGTCTTACCAGCAGGACCAGACCAAGCAGATCGTGAAGTGGGAATGGGATACCAACAACGACGGCGTGTACGAGCTCACCGGAGTAAAGGTGACCACCTCTTATCCATCGCTCGGTACCTATCCTGTCACGCTGCGCGTAACCGACAACAACTATCCGCCGCAAACAGCGACCACTACGATTCAGGTTCTGGTCACGATCCCGCCGGTACCTCCAACGGCCAACGCCAACGGGCCTTACACCTTCTGTCCCGGCAAATCGTGGTTCCTGGACGGATCGAAGTCAGTCAACCCCGATGACGGCAAACACGAACCCGGATGCCCGGGCGACTTCATCAAGTCGTACGCGTGGGACCTGCACGGCCAGGGAACCTTCACCGATGCCTCCGGAGCGCAGCCCGATGTGACCGGAGACTGGGGGCCCGGGTCGTATCTGGTGCAGTTGAAAGTGACGGACAACACTGCCCTGTCGTTCCCGAGTTCACACTTGGGAGATCTGAGCAGTACTGCCTCAACTCAGGTGGTGGTGAAGGCGTCCTGCACTTGCGTCTCCGACCTGAAGGCCATTGCCAAGAGCAAGCAGATCCAGTTGACTTGGACCAACACTTACGCTGACCACTACAACGTGTATCGCGGCACCGTGAAAGGCGGGCCGTATCCAACCCTGATTAAGACCATCGCGGGCGGTTCCATGACGCGCCTCGGATTCATCGACACGGGCTTGACGAACAACGTCACGTACTACTACGTGGTGAAGGACGCCAACGCCCAAGGCGTTGAATACTGCGTGTCGAACGAAGCCTCCGGTAAACCTGTCTCACTCTTCTAGTCGCTCTCCTCCCTGGGCGGGTTCCGGATCAGCGGCCCCGCCCGGGAAGCCCTCCTGTTGCCCACCGATTTTCTTATTGGTCCTTGCTCCTACGCGACCGATGTTTGGCATCTGGGCTTTCCTGTCGGAGAATGAGATGGTGTCCATTGAGCCGATGAATTCCACGGGTGCCGAAGCTGCCGCCCCCTCCGAGCCTCAACGTATTGCGCCACCTGACCTGGTCCAATTGGTGGAAGATTTCTGCTCGGCCAAAACTCTTCGCAAGCGGATTACTTCCTTTGTCAGCCTGTCGCAATGGACGCGGCGCGAAGCCTCCTCAGCTGCGGACCTTTCTGGACTCTCTGGCGTGGTTGAGTACCTCGAGACTAACGCCGAAATACGCAGTCAATTTCAGCAAGTGTTCGCCGAAGTCCTCTCCGAGATGGACTGCGTTTCCCTGTTCGCCGAGGCGGGTATTCCGTCGGACCACAGCCTTCCATCGGAGATCGCTCAGCGTATTGCCGCTCGCCTGTTGCCTTCGGCCCGTGAGCATGCCGACACTTCCAGGCTGCTGGTCACGCTCTATCCGAACAAGCGCACAGTGGAGCATTTTCTTGACATCTCTCCTGATTCCTTCCAGCGTCTCATCACCATTCTGACTCCGGCCACCGATCCCAATTTTGCCAGCCACGAATATTTGGACCTCCAGCAAGCCTTGCGGTTGCTGAGTTCCCGCGTGGCGGCGATCGGTCTTAATCCCGAAGTGCGGGCGCGCAGTTCTGCTATCGATGTTGCCCAATCCCCGTTTTACCAACTTTTTGCTGCTACCGACGAAGTCATCGCCGCTTCCGATCCGGATTCACTTCACGTCGCAATGGCGCGCTGGAACGGCATCGTGCAACGCAGCCGCACCGAGATGGTGTTGGTTCACCAGCACATGGAGAACACCGGCGTCAGCGTTGAACTGATCTTCGACATACGCAAGATCGCCGCGTGCCTCGCGCGCATGGAATCCATTCTCGACGTCCTGACCGCAGACGGCGAGCAACCCCGCATCGCGGCTGTCCACGGGCTCTTGGGTCACTTGATGGAAGGCAGATTACATGACCTGAGCCTGTCGGCCCTCCTTCGTGAAAACCTAAACCTCATTTCCCGCAAGATGGTGGAGCGCACCGGCCACAGCGGCGAACACTACATTGCGCACAATCGCAAGGAATACGCTTACATGTGGGCCGCGGCCATCGGCGGAGGATTGTTGACCGTGCTCACCGCCGCAATCAAGCTGCGCGTTTACGACGCCCATTTGCCGTTGTTCGTCGAGGGCTTTGCTGCGGGCACGAACTACGCCGTCAGCTTCATCACGCTGCAAGTCTTCGGACTGGTTCTGGCCACCAAACAACCGGCGGCGACTGCGGCCACGTTCGCGGGAATCATCCGCGAGAACCGCGGCGTCGAGCGCGAAAACAAGCTCACCGAATTCGTTTCGCGGATTACCAGCACCCAGTTGGCCGCCGCACTCGGCAATGTTATTGCCGTCGGCGTCGGGGCCCTGATCTTCGAACGCCTGTGGCGGCTGCTATTCTCTCAGTCGTTTCTTTCTGTCGAATCGGCTACTCATGTCTACGAAACTCTGAATCCGACCGCCTCGGGCACCGCCATCTTCGCCATCATCACCGGCGTCATTCTCTGGATGGCGGCGCTCGCCGGAGGCTGGTGCGAGAACTTCGCCGTGTACTACCGTCTCACTGACGCCGTAGCGCAACATCCGCTCGGCCTGCAGGTCGGACAGGGGAAAATGAAGAAAATTTCCCGCACCTTGCAGCGTAACCTCGGTGGCTGGAGCACCAGCATTGTTCTGGGCTATCTACTCGGTTTTACCCCGGTGATTGGCCGCTTCTTCGGCATACCGCTCGACGTAAGGCACGTGACTTTGTCGACCGGGACGTTTGCCTTCTCGGTAGCGCACTTCGGCGTACGAAGCATCCAACGCGGGTGGTTCTACGAAGCTGTCGCCGGAATCGCCGTGATCTTTGTTCTCAACCTCTTCGTCAGCTTCAGCATCGCGGCCTACGTCGGCCTTCGCGCCTACGACGTCAGTGGCCGCGAGCAGTGGGAAATCCTGCGCTACCTTGTTTGGGACGGCTTGAAGTCCCCGCTCCGCTTCCTCTGGCCCAACTACATGCGCCACAGGAAG
>Ga0302321_100006621_pt1 | contig 10200 bp, 9 predicted proteins | sample Fen_T0_1_FD_202505 | JGI IMG/M metagenome (GOLD analysis project Ga0302321, IMG submission 202505) | Peat permafrost microbial communities from Stordalen Mire near Abisko, Sweden - Fen_T0_1 | ecosystem: Environmental > Terrestrial > Soil > Wetlands > Permafrost | place: Sweden: Abisko... | reverse complement strand
CCAAGTATATAATAAGGAGCAAATTGATCTTTAAAAAAGTTGCTTCCGGGAGGATTTCCATATCCAAGCGTTGCAAATCCGAATGCTTTAGGCATCCTTTTGGCATCTATCAACTTTATGCTTGCATTGAGTTGCTCTTTCCTGAGATCGAACAATTGGAGTTCAGGTCGTGAAAGTTCATTTGTAAGTTCAGCAGAGAGAGAAGGTAAAATAAATTCAGTGGAAGCATCTATCTCTGAACCGGTTATATCGGATAATACTTTGAGCAGTGCAACTTTTCTTATATCATTTTCACTTAGCTGTTGTTCGAGTTTTATCTTTTCAGCGGAGAGGACATCTATATCCGATTTAATTATTACCCCATTGTTAAGAGCTGATTGCATCGAAGAAATTCGCCTGGTAATTATTCCGAGAAAATTATTCAGGAGTTCCTTTTGTCTGGCAATCAGCAGGAGGTTAAAATAGAAGCTGTTAATTTGTCCACGTAGTTTATATAAATCTGTTTCAGTCTGTTTTTCATTTACGCTAAGTTCTGTTTTTTCGAGATCCCGAGCACCTTTTATAGCACCTCCGTCATAGATTGTCTGGTTTATTTCAACAGTAACTTTATACTGATCATGGGGGAGTGGTTTGATCGCGCTGGCGATTCCGGGAATAGGTAGAGATCCAAGTGTACTGCTAAAATCAATTACTGAAGAATTGTATAAAATACTTCCGTTGGCGTCGAGTGTCGGAAGCCATCCTTTTGAGAGATTATCATCCTTCAGTCTGGAGATTTTGGAATATGCATCCTTTTCACCGGCAAGTGCATTGGCCGTCATTGCTTTTTCATAACATTCTTTGAGAGTCAATATCTTTTGGGCCTGGATTATTGAAGCCCAGGGGACAATCAGAATCAGTAGTATCAGGACTTTCCTTTTCATATATCTTTCTATTTATTTTTCAATTTATATAGGGAAATGTTGTGTATTTATAAATGGAACCGTCGCGACCGTTCCCTACATGTTATTTGGTAATGGCATTTATGACAAAATCAGCAGCAAATTCTTTTCTTTCCTCAATATAATCATTGAAATTAACATTGGTTTTAGATAGGATTGCTTCAATAAGGCCTTTTGCAGCAAAAGGGAAAACACTCATTGCTGCTATTGAGGTCATTAACTGTGGCAGCATTTTTTCCGAAACATTATATTTATCTAACTCTGCTTTGTGTTGTATATAAAGCTTCTTGAATAAACTTTCGACATCAACATTTTTCAATAGTTTCTTTATCCTTTCCGGGTTGCGGTTTATCTCGTTAAGGACAAATGCCGGAAGTCTTGGATTTTCCTGGAGAAAGGTAATATGTTCTTTGAAAAAGAACCTGATTTTATCTTCTAGGGTTAGTGTTTCATCAAATACCGGTGCGAATTTTTTGAGCATTTTTTTTGCAATCATCTGAAAAACAGCATCAAAAAGCTGATCTTTTGTGCGATAATAATAATGTAACAGTGCTTTATTTATACCTGCATGATTAGCAATGTCCTGCATACGGGCACCATCCATTCCTTTATCCAGAAATACATCTGTTGCTGCATCGAAGATCTTGTCTTCGGTTTGTTTATCATTTTCCGACATAATGTTTAATCATTTAGTTTAACCGCATGGATTAACCATAGAGATTAACCGAATGGCCAAAAGTATAACTGATTTTTTAATTTGGCAAATTATTTTAGAATTTTTTTTATATAGGTTTGAAATTTTGCTTAGATTTGATTTTCCTGATGAATTGATTAGTCCTATATACCTCTAAATATTATATAGATGCAGATTCTGAATATAAAAAATAGTCCATTTATTGTTATTCAAAGGGTGATAGGAGTGATAACTATTATATGCGCTATTTCCATGCTCTTATCTAAACTTGGAGCCATCAGGTTTTTTGACTGGATATTTTTCAGCACTTTTATGCTATCAGGAGTGTCTCTCCTTACCAATGGATTTGGCACTGAAAAGTCTTTTATTCATTCCGGTGATGGGTTTCTGAAAATTAAATGGAGGAATAAGCTAAGACCAATAATATTTAAGGATAATGAAATTCAAAAGATTACCCTTTCAAGATTTAAAATAATTATTGAAAGGAAAGAGAACAAGCCAGTAAAGTTTAAAGTTGATTTTCTTGAAAAAGAGCAGAAGAACGAGGTTTTTCAGTTTTTGATTGAATATGCTACGTATAGAAATCTGGAATTAGTAAAAGATTTTTAGTAAGCACACGATCAACTTCATTCGTTCAACAATAAAAAGATTTTTGTATAAGACTTATGCACTCTTGCATACTAACAATATGACAGGATGCGTAAATATGAAAAAGATAATTGTTTGCAAAAATTTATTATAAATATTAGCCCTCTCTCTGCAACTCATTCACTAATAGCTATTTGTTCTTAAACCTCAAGTGATATTCTATAAAATTGATAATAAGCGTAAGAGATCCTTCATTCATCCTCTCCTTATTCTGGAACTTTTAGTAATTATCAGGAAGGATGAATTCAGGATGACACCATTTTTGGGGCGAGGTATGAGGAAGGAAGAAACGGCGGTTTGCCCCACGGAAATTCAAAGTCCCGATTTTTAAAAGCAAACCGCCGTTTCTCCCTTCCTCCCTATGAACCAAAAAAATATGTCATCCCGAATCCATTCATCCGGCAATGTCCTAAATAACTGGCAGATATAGAATGAATGGATGAGGGATCTCCATTCGTATGAAAGAACGCCTGAAGGGTAAAGAAGTCATTAGCCCTTCTCATATACCTAAAAATGTCATTCCGAATGAAGCCACTGTAAATCAACTAAATAAATTAAGAAACAGGGAATCAAAATGAGGAATCTACTAATGTCGGAACAGACCTTAAAAAAGACATATCGTTAGTAATATGCAAGCAAGCTCTATGTTGAAACTTTTATCGTATTTCAGGCCTTGGCAATATTGAGGCGAATTAGTGATTCTAATCCTGGAATAAGAATATGGATGATTCTATCATTCCTAAAATTCAGCATTAACAAAAAAAATCCAAAATATTTGTATTTGTAAAAAATAATATTTTATATTTGTAATATATAAACATCTTATATAATAAATTATGATACAATCTGACCTTATCAAAGGATCTTTAAAGACAATAGTCCTGAAACTATTGGAGGAGAATGGCCGCATGTATGGCTATGAAATAACCAGGAGAGTGGAGGAATTGACTGCAGGTAAAATAAAACTGACATATGGAGCCCTCTACCCGGTTTTGCATAAACTTGAGAAAGATGGGGTTCTTGTTACAGAATCGGAGAATTTTAGTAACCGCATTCGAATTTATTACCTTCTCACTCCAAAGGGTCATTCAGTAGTCGAAGAGAAAATCAGGGAAATGAATGAGTTCATTGAATCCCTCCAGAGCATTGTTAACGCCAAACCCGGATTTAGCCATGCCTGAACTTACGCTGCTTCATATTGACCAGATAAGCCGTGATATCAGTAACCAGGAGATCTCTTTCTCTCATCTCCTAGATGACCTTATTGATCATGTATGTTGCGATGTGGAGTATGAAATGCAGCAGGGACATCCCTTTCCTGAAGCATATCGAAGGGTAAAACAGAAAATGGGATTCCGCAGATTAAAAGAGATTCAGGAAGAAACACTTTATGCAGTTGACACTAAATACAGAAATATGAAAAACACAATGAAAATTTCAGGCGTGGCAGGGACAATACTGCTCGGCTTTGCAGCACTGTTCAAAATTCAGCATTGGCCATACGCAGGAATTATGCTGACTATTGGAGCAATAATTCTTGCATTTGTTTTTATGCCTTCAGCTCTTGGAGTTCTCTGGAAAGAGACTCACAGCAGGAAGACAATAGTTCTTTTTGCCTCTGCTTTTCTGGCAGGTATATTTCTCATTCTTGGGACACTCTTCAAAATACAACATTGGCCTTTTGCAGGAATAATTTTACTTATTGCAGCAATAGCTGGCATTATATTTTTTATTCCTACACTGACTATAAGTATGTTACAGGACCAGGAAAAAAAGGGTAAGTGGCCGGTGTATATTCTTTGCTCTGTTGGACTAATGATGTATGTTGCCGGATTATTCTTTAAAATCGAGCATTGGCCATTCGCAACACTTCTTGTGACTTTAGGCGTGCTTATTCTTTGTGTAATCGCCTTTCCGTGGTTTACATATATTACCTGGAAGAACGACAGTAATGTAAGAGTCAGGTTCATTTTTATTATAATAGGCTTTATTGTAATTATTTTCCCCGGAATTATGATCAATCTCAACCTGCAAAATTCATACGAAAAGGGCTATTTCCCCCAGATGGAACAACAGCAGGTTCTGTATCAGACAATATTTATAAATAACAAGTCATTTTTGGATCAGTATCGTGATTCTTCGAGTTATCAGATTATGGGACAGCTTCATGCCAAAACAGCAGGACTGCTTTCCCTGATCGGGAGCATACAGACAAAGATGGTCGCAGAATCAGAAGGAAAACCGGGAGTTCCCGCTCTGAGTCCGGCTCAGATAACTCAGACTGATATGGGACTGGAGATCAAATTTGAACTTCTTTCAAACCCATTTTATCCTTCTCCGGTATTTAATTTTCTCCTGCCCGGATGCAAATCAAGAGAAGAACTTATTTCAGGAATGAATGAGTATAAGAACTATTTATCAAATCTGAACTCAGGAATTGATGTGGAAAAGTATAAAGATCTGTTGGATCCTTCATTGTATTTACCAGGTAAAGTTACTAATGCCGATGAAGTATCTTTACTGTCAGGACTACACTCGCTTCAGCTTCTCAAAAACAGCGTACTTACCGTTGAATCAGGTGTATTAAGATCAATTGTAAAGAAATAAAAATCAAATTAATATTAAAAGTCATGAAGCAAAAAATCTATATACTCGGTGCTGTTACTACCCTGATAGTTTTTACAGGTGCCGTATTGAAAATTCAACACTGGCCCGGGGCAGCTATATTACTAACTATAGGATTGGTAACCATGGTTTGGATCTTTCTCCCCCTGGCATTAGTTAATAGTTATAAGGCGAACAAGATCAGAGAGAATTTGTCACTTTATATTGTGACTTATATTACCTGTTTTGTAGTTTTTATGGCTATGCTGTTCAAAATTCAACATTGGCCGTATGCCGGAGTCTTTCTAACGATAGCGCTTCCATTCCCTTACATTGTATTTCTTCCTGTCTTCCTTACGGCTACTTCTAAGAACAAGAATTTCAATATTTATAATGTAGTCTTTGTTCTTTCCTTGCTTGCCCTTAATTCCGTATTCTCGGTACTGCTGGCTTTAAATGTTTCTAAGTCGAGGGTTGAGGACAGTTATAGTCTTTCAAGAAATTACAACCAAATTGAAAAAGCAATTAGTCAACTCCCGGAAGTAAACTCAAAATCAACAGTTAGTCTGAAGATAGATGAGGTTATTAAAATTGTTGATGATTATGAGGATATTATTTTAAGATCTCAGGCTATTTCCAGAGAACAATGGGAAACCAAAAAGGGAAACCTGATTAGGCCAGAGTTTCCGGCTGTTGCAGCACAAGTTTTAGAAGCATCCGGAGAATCTCCCGTCGGGATTAAACTCGAGACAGCCCTTAAAAGCCTGGTCACGATGATGGAAAGTACCAAAGGATATGAAGCGCTGGCCAAATCTGCACCTGTAATTTTTCATGTAAAAAACCTTGGCGAAGTGGATTCGGACTTTGCCTATAGAAACTTCATTGAAACTAACCTTGCATGGTCGCTCATCTACCTTGATGGTCTTAAGGCAAATCTTTCTCTGATAAAAGCGTCGTTTAAATAAAGACGAAACTACTTCAGGTGAATGATATGCAATGTCACCCCTTTATTTGCTCCCAGTTTTGCAGGATAGACAGTATTACTTTCAACGAGAATGCTGTCTATTCTGATGTGGGTACGGGTACTAACAGTCGGATCATCAGAATAAATCTTAGCTGAATACTTTTTCCCGGGCTCGAGGAATGAAAAATTGACGTTCAATATTCTGGCAACTTCTCCATTAATACCTCCTATGAACCAATCATCGCCTTTTCTCCTGGCAATCACTCCATACTCGCCGATTTTTGCAAAAAGGACTTTGGTTTCGTCCCATACCGTTGGTACTTTATCAAAAAACTCCAGTTCAGGTTCATCGCCTATATAATTTATTGTTCCCCATAACCCATCTTTTTTATCAAGTAGAGGTGATGCTTTATCGTACCAGTAAAGAAACTGAAGGGGGCTAAACAGACATACAGCCTTCGCCAGTTGTGATGCGTGTGACCCCATTTTATTATCGACTCTTTCATTATAATAACAGATAGTATTGTCGCCTTGTCCGGCAAGCATTCGGGTAAACATTGTTATAAGTGTATGAGAGTTAGCCGGGCTCTCCTCATCGCCCCTAATCCCTTCCTGAGTCAGCCAGTTTGGATAGGTTCGTGCGAATCCGGTAGGCCTGTACTCATCATGGACATCTGCAACCATTTTATATTCAGCCACTTTTTTTATTGATTCATGGAGCCATTTTGTGGCATCCTGGCTGCCAACCTGAACAAACCCGAATTTTATCCCTGCAATACCCCATTTTTTATAAATTGGTAAAAGTTCATCGAGCTGCTTCTCAAGAGCTTTCCTGTTTACATATAGAAGAATTCCTATGTTTTTTGAGTTTGCATAAGCACTAACCTCACGAATATCCAGAGGACCTTTCGACCTGGCCGGGTCAAGATTGACAGCCCTTGCATCAGATTCATCTTTGTTCTCAGGGCCATACCATCCGGCATCGAACTCAACATATTGCATGTTATGAGAAGATGTGAAATCAATGGCTGCCTTTGCTCCTGCTGTCGTGAGTGTTACTTCACGAAGCACCTTTCCCGGCTTTATCCAGGATATATCAGAAATGGCAGAAGGATCATTCAGGTTAAGAAGAAGATAGTTTTTTTCAAGAAGGTCGCCAGGGTTTCTTCCAATCATAACAACTCTCCAGGGTGACTGGAAAGGAAATGATTTATGGACAGCACCTGCTAGACGGCTTCTTATTGAAATTCCCCCTGATGAATCGGGTTCAAACTTCATCCTTGCATAATCAACCATTTTCGCTTCAGCAAGAGCAATTGTGAGTGAGTCGTTGTATTCAATTACCAATGGCCTCTCGCATCCGGTTTCGATCCTGCTCAATGGTACATGCCTGTATTGTGCCTGCGCCATTGCAGCTGACCATGTATTATAATCGGCTGGGAACTTGTATACAATTTTTTCATCACTTATTATAACAGAATCCTTTCCTTTCTGTACGGGGAATTCATACGCAAATGCAACTCCTTCATTATATGCGCGACAAATCAGATTTATCTTCAATTCACTGCTCTGAAGGAGAATCTTTACCTGGTTATAATTATCCGGAACATCTTTTCTTTCCCCAAAATTATTGATCCAATGATTTTTAACTGAGATCCTTTCGGTTTTTAATATATTGAAAGGGATCGACGAATTGAGTGAATTGCAAGCTAATTCAAGCGAGGAAAGAAGAAGAACTTTTTCATTTCCTGCGTTAAGCGAGAACCATGCAATTGTTTTTCCCGGAACTTTATCTCCGGGGAAGATTTGAAGTTTAACTTTGCCATCAGGTGATTTCAGATTTACATTTTTCTGACCATTGATGCTGAGAGAAAACGCAAACAATATATTAAGGGATATAATTTTTATCTTAAGGTTCATTTCAGGGGTATAATTTTACTTGACAGGATTGATTTTGACAAATATAGATATTCCAGCCTGATTTCTCCCGGATGAATTTCTTCAGAAACAGTTTGTGGATCTCAACGAGCAATAATTTATATAAATTCTAAATAAATATCACATAGGTACTAAAAATAAGGATGATATTAGATAAAACATGCTAAAAAATGCCATATGCCCTATTAAAAACGGGGTTAAAACTTAAAAAACAGCATAAATATTTGTATCGACCCCCAAAAAAATATAGTTTTGTCGTGAAAAGTGTTTTTCATGATCACAAAATTCTTACTGATGACAAAAAGATCGAAAAGATCCCTGTTTTTGATGATGATTCTGTTTTTCAGCTTCACAGGGCTATATGCTTCAGACGGCACCCCGATTGATACTGGTGCAACCGCATGGATGCTTACATCTACGGCTCTTGTTTTATTAATGATTCCCGGACTAGCAATGTTCTACGGCGGGTTGGTACGGTCGAAAAACGTGCTTGGAACTATTATGCACAGCTATGTTGCAATGGGTATCATCAGTGTTTTATGGGTAATCCTTGGATACAGCATGTGTTTCGGAGGAAATACGTTCGGAGGCTGGTTCGGATGGAACTCCGATTATTTTTTCCTGAAGGGGATTGACACTAAAGTTATGGATGCCGGTATTCCCGAGTATGTTTTTTCAATGTTCCAGGGAAAGTTTGCAATAATAACCCCGGCTCTTATTGCAGGTGCATTTGCTGAAAGGGTTTCTTTCAAAGCTTATTGTTTCTTTATAGCTCTCTGGAGCCTTCTTGTTTATAATCCACTGTGTCACTGGGTATGGGCTTCTGACGGGTTCCTTTTTAAACTTGGAGCTAAAGGGGCAATCGATTTTGCAGGAGGGACAGTAGTGCATATCTCGGCCGGGGTTAGCGGTCTTGTAGCTGCATTATATCTTGGAGCCCGCCGTGGATATCCATATCAGGTAATTCGTCCGAATAACATGGTAATTACAATGCTTGGAGCCGGCTTGCTTTGGGTTGGATGGTTCGGTTTCAATGCCGGAAGCAGTGTATCCTCCGGATTAAGTACAGCACAAGCTCTGGTTGCCACACAGGTTGCCGCAGCATCAGGAGCATTGGCCTGGATAATTATTGAAAGTACTCACCAGGGAAAAGCAACAGCTCTTGGTTTTGCCAGTGGTATTCTTGCCGGGCTAGTCGCTGTTACCCCGGCTGCAGGAGTTGTACAACCTTATGGAGCAATGGCTCTCGGGGTAATTGCTTCCTTAATCTGTTATATGGCTATTATGCTGAAAAATAAAATGGGCTATGATGATAGTCTCGATGCGTTTGGTATTCATGGAGTTGGCGGGATAACAGGAGCACTGCTTCTTTCCTTTTTCATTCGTCCATCGTGGATGGCAGATGCTGTTTTAAAGGCTGGCGGGTCATGGACAGTATGGAATCAGCTTGGAATACAGGCTCTTGCTGTTGGTATTGCAATAGTTTATGCAGGAGTAATGACCTTTATTTTAATATTTGTACTGAACAAAATAATCAAGTTCAAAGCATCGGAAGATGAAGAAATGGCGGGACTTGACAGATCATATCATGGTGAAAGAGGATATGGGATGCTAAATCCGAGTTAATTTCAATACCACTTAAATATCATACAATGAAATTAATAACAGCAATTATAAGAGAAGTTCAGCTTGACAAAGTGCGGGAAGCATTGATTGAAGCCGATATTAAAAGAATCACAGTAAGCCGTGTTTCAGGCCATGGTCAGCAACGGATTGAAGAGATGTACCGCGGACAGATAATTATACCTGATCTTATTCCCAAGATAAGAATTGAAATAGGTGTAAACGATGCTTTTGTTGACATTACCGTTAATGCGATTCTTAAGGCTGCGCGAACTAATGGTGCTGGATCGGTTGGTGACGGTAAAATATTTATTACACCTCTTGAAGAATGTATAAGAATCCGAACCGGGGAGAGGGGCGGAACAGCAATATAAAGTTTAGTTAGATTGATAGTTGTTTATTGAGCCCGGGAAGTCAGCCCGGGCTTTTTTGTCCATATGATTCTAGGATTGAATTCAGGATTAATGTAACTTTATGGTCTTTAAAATTCCGGATTTTAAACTCATAAATTTTAAAAACCAGTAATATGGAAGACAAAGAAAGTTCAAAAAGACAATTCTCGAGACGCAAGTTTTTGGGAAGTACAGCAACCCTTGCAGCTTTTTCTATGGTCCCGCTAAGCATATCCTCTAAAATACCAGGTGAGAAGAAAGCAACTACTTCAGCATCCGGATCAAACTTTGGAGGGGTTCAGATTGGCGCTATTACCTATAGCTGGCGAAGTATGCCTGGTGGAGTAGATAATGTAATAAAATATTGTAATGAAGCAGGAATCAGTTCAATTGAGC
>Ga0302321_100006620_pt1 | contig 10200 bp, 3 predicted proteins | sample Fen_T0_1_FD_202505 | JGI IMG/M metagenome (GOLD analysis project Ga0302321, IMG submission 202505) | Peat permafrost microbial communities from Stordalen Mire near Abisko, Sweden - Fen_T0_1 | ecosystem: Environmental > Terrestrial > Soil > Wetlands > Permafrost | place: Sweden: Abisko... | reverse complement strand
GACCCAGGTGGTTCCGCCGGCCGCAAGCAGCCCCACGCCCAGCGCGGCCAAAGTCTTGGGCCCTGCGTACGGCCGAGCGCATCCCCCGCCGAGCAAAATGGCAGCGACCAGCAACGAAACCGCGCAGAACGGGCGGCGAGGGCAAGGGGACATGACGGTGCCATTGTGCCACGGATTGCGTCTGCCTCATCGGGAAGGATTGCGTTCTTGGCCGCCCTGCCCTGTCCGGCATATGCTGGGCCCCCAATGCCCAGCACGTCCATTCCGTCGGTGAGGGTCACAGCCCGCGGCCGCGCGCGCGTGACGTCGGGTCATCCGTGGGTCTACCGACAAGACGTCATCGACGGTCCGGACAGCGACGCCACGTCGGGCGGTCCCGCCCTGGTCCAGGTCACCGACGAGCGCAGGCGGCCGCTGGCGCTCGCGACCTGGGCGGTCGAGTCGCCCGTCTCACTTCGCATCCTGGATCGGACGGCGGCTGCTGCCGCCCCCGACTTTCTACGCATCGTGGAAGAACGTCTCGGCCGCGCGCGCTCTCGACGCACCCGCTTGCATCTCGACCGCAACGCCTTCCGCTTGGTCCACGGCGAGAGCGACGGATTGCCCGGTCTCGTCGTCGACCTCTACGACTCCGTGGCCGTCATGCAGACCACGTCGGTTGCCATGAACGCGCACCGAGCCGAGCTTGCGTCGACAATCCAGCGGCAGATTGGCGTGCGAATGGTGATCTCCCGAGACGATGGCTCGGCTCGCGACTTCGAAGGGCTGCCGAGGCAGAAGGCCATCCTGGTTGGTAGTGGGGCCACCGAGGTCGAATATCGCTTGGGTGAAAACCGACTGGTTGCTGATCTTTTCACGGACAGCAAGACAGGTGGATTTCTCGACCAGGCCGACAACCACGCCCTGGTGGCCGCGCTTGCGCCCGACGGGGCCCGCTGCCTCGATGCCTTCACCTATCACGGAGGGTTCGGGCTCGCGCTGGCGCGAAGAGGCGGTCCGGTGCTGGCAAACGACGAGGACGCTGCCGCCGTCGCGCGCACGCGGGCCAACGCGGAACGCAATCGCCTAGAAAAGATGACCGTCCGGCACAGCAACGCCTTCGATCTGCTGCGGTCGCTGGAGGCGGACAAAGAGACGTTCGACGTGGTCGTGCTGGATCCACCGGCCTTCGCCAAACGCAAAAGCGGCGACACGGCAGCCGATCGCGCCTATCGGGAGGTCATCCTGCGGGGCCTGCGTTTGACCGTTCCTGACGGGTTGGCGGTGACGTGCTCGTGCTCGGGCCGCGTCTCGCGAGAGCACTTCGATCAGCTGATCGCCGAGGCTGCGGCCGACAGCGGACGAAGCGTGCAGGTTCTGGCCCGCATGGGTGCAGGCCGCGACCACCCCGAGCTGGTCGGCGTGCCCGAGACCGGACACCTCAAGTGCTGGATCCTGAGAGTTACGTAGCAGTACTAGAACAAGACGCGCACGCCCACGCGGCCCGAGATGGGCGCCTGGTACGAGGTCGGGCGCAGGTAGTTGGGGTTCTTGCTGGCGGTAGCGTAAGCCGTGCAGGAATCCTGGTCCTGAACTGCGCAAACCGGCTGGCCACTGCGGTCCACGACGGGAACGTTGTTGAGCGATGCGCCGCTGCCGGTTGCCGGCAACACCCGATCCACGGTGTACTCGGCGTCCTCGGTGAGCACGGTCTTCTGGTTGAAGAGGTTGAAAATGTCGAGGAACACCTCGGCGGCGAGGACCTTCGCCACCTTGGTTCGGTACGAGAGGTGAGCGTCCAGTTGAGTCACGAACGGCGTTCGCCCGGCGGAGCCGCGCGGAAGAATGAACGTCTCTTTCGGCCCCATGACAGGCGCCCGGCCGAGAGGTGTGATTGGCGTCCCCGAGTAGCCCGAGAAACTGAGTCCCGGCGAGAGCACGTGGTCACGCCAGGCGAATTGATAGTAGCCGTCGAGATGAATGTTGTGAGGGCGGTCGTTGGGCAAGGGGCCGTAACGGTTGTCCATCAGCCTTCGAATATCGTACTGGGTGGTCAGGTTCGGATCCAACTGTCCTGAATCGGCCGAGTAGAGTCCCGCGTAGTTTCCCATGGTCCGCGAGTATGTGTACGAGCCAGCGAAGAACCAATGTTTGGCGAGGAGCTTGTTCGCCGTCAGCTGGAGCGCCTTGTAGGTACGCTCGGGCTTGGGATCGGTCGGGTTCGAGAGCGTTGTCGCGCCCATACCGTCTTCGATGCTGCCGCCGGTGTCCTCCACCGCGCGGCCGAGCCAGCGGTAGATCACCGATGCACCAAACACCCAGTCGCGGGCGAGCTGGTGTTGGCCGCCAAGGACCACTTCGTTGTTGTAGGCACCCTTGATGTTTGGCTGAACGAGGAGCCTGCTCCCGCCCGAGATGGGATAAGACGGCGAGCCCTGACAATTTCGCCAGTTCCGTGCAGCACAGTCTGGGTTGTAATCAGTACCAGCGACGCCCTCGCCGCCGAACGCACGATTGACAAGGTCCATCGGGATGGACTCGTAGTATTGCCCGTAGTGAACGAAGAGCTTGGAACGACCTTCCTTGGTCGGGTCGTAGACCGCGCCCAGTCGGGGTGCGAAGGAATCCGCAATGCTGAGGGCCGTGTGTCCCTCGTAGTCCGTAAAGCGCTGCGCCTCCCAACGAAGGCCCGCGTTGATGGTCAGGTTGGGGATGGGCATGTAGCTCTCTTGGAAGAAGAGCCCATTGTTGAATGCCCGGGTCTTGGCGCGAATCGAATCCTGATAGTACGGCCCTAGGGCGGTGTCAGGGGACAAGCTGGTGCCATACGGCGGCCGGAACAGACTTAGCACCGTCGGTGCGGTCTCGGGTCCATTGCCGGTCGGAAAGACGTTCACCTGGCCGCGCGCACCATCGATGCCGGAGTTCCAGCGCTTGTCGTCGTACTGATTGAACTCGTAGTCGACGCCATACTTGAGCTCGTGAATGCCGAGCGCGGTGAATACGTTGGTGAACTTGATCTGGCCCGCCAACCGGACGGCGGAAATCTCGCGCATGATGCCGTATCCACCCGACTGATATTCCTGGACCGGGCACGGGTCAAAGCCGGTGGTCTCGTCGCGCCTGCAGTAGGGCGCCAGGGTCGGATTGAATTGCCCTAGCGACGGCGAATTGTACCAGATGACGTCGTTCATGCTCTCGACGTCGCCGTAGGGCGAATGGCGAGAATAGCCCTCGCTGTGCATGCCCAGCGACGCGTCGACGCGCCAGCGCCGCTCAAAGAAGGCCGATTGCCAGTGCGCGATCAGGTCTTGCCGGCTGGTGACCTCGTGGCTCATGCCGGCTAAGAGATCCATGTTCGCGGCACGCATGAACTCTTCTTCCTTGCGGCTGCCCACGAGACTGATGCTGAGCAAGTGTTCGGGCGCGACGCGCCAGGTGAGCTTGCCGGCATAGTTGTGCGTGGTGGACTCCTGTGGAATCAAGCGCGTGAACAGCGGCTGCACCACCGGCGAGCCATCGGGGTTGCTATCGAGCTGCCCGTCGCCATTCGCATCGACGAACCGGTCGGTGTACTGCACGAAGTGGCTTCGGCTGATCTCGGGAGCGTAGCCCACCCAGATGAACAGCTTGTTCTTGATCAGGGGGCCGCCCACTTCGGCGCCAATCTGGGTGGTGTAATCCGGCCGGGTGTTTCCGGTAAGCACGGTAGACCGACTGAGAATGCGTTGTTGACTGCCAGACAACCAGCCCGGCGCCACCCATGAAAGCGCACTGCCCTTCCATTCATTGGTACCCGACTTCAGCGCCATGTTCACCACGCCGCCGAGCGCCCGGCCGTACTCGGCACCATAACCAGCGCTGACCACCTCGACCTCGTCGAGGAACATCGACTTCAGGTTCGAGCCGAGCGTCCCGTCGCGAAGCGCGGTGACGTTTAGACCTTCGAGGTAATAGGAATTGTCAGCGCCGGTTCCACCGGAAAGCGAAAGGCCGACCCCGTCGGTGTAGGAACCCGGCGTCTTCTCCACAAGAGAGGCCACGTCCGCACCGCGGTTGGGGATCGCGTCGATGTAGTCGCTTCGAAACGTTGCCCCGACGCGCGACGAACCAACGTCAATCACGGGCGCGGCGCTGGGCGCAACCACGGCCTGCGTTTCCGAGGCAGCGGCTGGCAGCCGAATGTTCAGGCGCACCGTCTTGTCCACGCCCACGGTAGCTTCCCGCTCGGCCAGCACGTCGTTGCGGTGAAAGCGCACGGTGTAACGCCCGATGGACAAGGCGCGCAATTGGTAGTTGCCCTTCGCGTCCGTCAGCGTGGCCACATCGCCCTCGGGGCCGCTTGCGATGACCGTCGCGCCTTGCACCGGCGCAGCAGTATCCAGGTCCCTCACCTGTCCCAGAATTGCACCGTCGGTGGGGGCGGCCGCGCGAGCGGAGGATTCTCCGAGCAGCAGCACCGCCAGCGATGCCGCAAGATATGCGGCAAATCGAGGTGAGGCCGAGCATCGACGCCGCGGGACCGTCGAGCTTGATTCCGGACCATGTGTCACGTTCATCTGAGAGCGTTCCCCCTGCCGAATTGCCGAAACGCACATGCGATCTCGGCGGAACCCAGCGTCGCCTTTAGGGAATTTAAGGGCAGGAGCCCCCCCAAGCAATAGCCAACCCGCTGGCGCGGCCTTACGCCTGAACTCGGGAGTCGGCTATTCGAGAACTGTCTCGCCCATTAGATGGCGATCAATGCCAACCGCAGCGCTGCGTCCTTCGGCGATAGCCCACACCACCAGCGACTGTCCTCGCGACATGTCACCCGCTGCGAACACGCCCGGTACGCTGGTCTGCTTGTCTTGATCCGTGACCACGTTGCCACGTCCGTCCAGCTTGACGCCGAGATCCGCGAGCAAGCCATTCTTCTCGGGACCGAGGAACCCCATGGCAAGCAAGACCAGGTCGGCGGGCAGCATGCGCGCCGTGCCGGGCACTTCCTCGATCTTGGGCGGCCCCGCGGGCTGAGAAGCGAAACGAACCTCGACGATCTCGATGGCCTTCACCTGTCCCTGGTCGTCGGCAACCATGCGCTTGGTCTGCACGCAGAACTGCCGCGGATCCTGGCCGAAGATGGCGGCCGCCTCTTCCTGTCCGTAGTCTATACGAAAGATCTTGGGCCACTGCGGCCATGGATTGTCGTCCGCCCTGGACTCCGGTGGCCTCGCCAGCAGCTCGAGCTGAATGACGGACTTGCAGCCGTGGCGCATCGCCGTGCCAACGCAGTCGTTGCCAGTATCGCCGCCGCCGATGACGATCACCTGCTTACCCTTGGCGGAAATCAATCCGGCCTCGGCCTTGGCACCGTCGAGCACGTGCTTGGTGTTCGCGGTGAGGAACTCCATGGCAAAGAGCACGCCACCCAGGTTGCGACCTTCCACGGGCAAGTCGCGCGGAACCGTCGAACCACCGCAGAGGGCGATGGCGTCGAATTCCTTGCGCAGCTTGTCGGTCGGGTAGTTCTTGCCCACCTCGGTGTTGGTTTCGAACTTCACGCCTTCGTCGGCCAGCAACTTCACCCGGCGCTCGACGATGGTCTTGTCCAACTTCATGGCCGGAATGCCGTACATCATCAGGCCACCGACCCGGTCCGCGCGCTCGAACACGGTCACCTCGTGACCCGCGCGGTTCAGCTCGGCCGCACAAGCCAGGCCCGCCGGACCAGAGCCGACGACGGCCACCCGTTTACCGGTGCGGAAGCTGGGCGGACTTGGAACCACCCAACCCTCGGCGAAGGCACGATCCGCAATGGCGGCTTCGTTCACCTTGATGGTGACGGGCGGGGCATGGATGCCAAGCACGCACGATCCCTCGCACGGTGCCGGACACACGCGGCCGGTGACCTCGGGAAAGTTGTTGGTCCGGTGCAGACGATCGATGGCTTCCCGCCACCGCCCTCGGTAGACGAGGTCGTTCCACTCCGGGATCAGATTGTGCAAGGGACAGCCGATGGTGAGGCCGTCCATGATCTTGCCGGTGTGACAGAAGGGAACGCCGCAGTCCATGCACCGCGCGCCCTGCTCGCGCATGGTCGCTTCTGGCAGGTGCTGATGAAACTCCGCAAAGTCCGCCACACGTTCGCGCGCAGGACGGTTCTCGGGGGTGGTCCGCTGAAACTCGAGGAATCCAGTAGGTTGGCCCATGGGGTTCTCTTATTTTCCGTGAAGACGGGCGGCGTCCTTCGAATTGAGCTCGAACGCAGCCATTTCGGCCTCGTCGCGCGACATGCCGCTGGCCAGCATCTTGTTCTGCGCCTCCAGCACGCGACGGTAGTCGTGCGGAATCACCCGGACGAACAGCGGTCTGAACAGGGACCAGCTCACCAGCACGTTGTGCGCGCGCCTGCTGCCGGTCAGCTCGTAGTGCCGCCGCAGCATGGCGAGCACCATTTCAGTCTCGCCTGGGTCGTCTAGGGGGCCGGTGCCCACCATCTCGACGTTGCAGTTGCGCCGCATCTCGCGGTTCTCGTCGAGCACGTAGGCGATGCCGCCTGACATGCCTGCCGCAAAGTTGCGTCCCGTGGGACCGAGGATGACCACCCGACCGCCGGTCATGTACTCGCAGCCGTGGTCACCCACGCCCTCGACAACCGCATTGGCGCCGCTGTTGCGCACGCAGAAGCGCTCGCCAGCCAGGCCGCGAATATAGGCCTCGCCGCTGGTAGCACCGTATAGAGCGACGTTGCCCGCGATGACGTTCTGCTCGACGACGAAGGTGGCTTCCGCCGGTGGCATCAGGATCAGCTTGCCTCCCGACAATCCCTTGCCGACGTAGTCGTTGGCGTCACCTTCCAGCGTGAAAGTCACGCCCCTCGGCACGAACGCCATGAAGCTCTGGCCCGCCGAGCCCTTGAAGTGCACGTGGATGGTATCCTCGGGCAACCCGTCGGGGCCGTAGCGTCGGGTGATCTCGCTGCCCAGACGCGTCCCGACGGTGCGGTTCACGTTCCGGATCGGCAGGATGGCGCGCACCTTTCGTTTGTGGTCGATGGCGGGCCTACATATCGGAATCAACTTGGTGTCGTCGAACTCGTTCTCGATGCCGTGCTTCTGCGCGATGGTGCAATGGCGACCGACGCCGTCCGCAAGCTGCGGCTGGTGAAGAATCGCGCCGAGATCGACACCCTTGGCCTTCCAGTGATCGACCGCCTTGCGCATCTCCAGGCATTCGCTGTGACCGACTGCCTCGGCCAGGGTATGGAACCCGAGCTGAGCCAGAAACTCGCGGACCTCCTTGGCGATGAAGCGCATGTAGTTCACCACGTGCTCGGGCTTGCCGGCGAAGCGCTGACGCAGCGCCGGGTCCTGCGTGGCGATGCCCGCCGGACACGTGTTGAGGTGACAGACACGCATCATGATGCAGCCGAGGGACACGAGCGGAGCCGAGGCGAACCCGAACTCCTCGGCGCCGAGCAGCGCAGCGACGATCACATCGCGGCCCGTCTTGAGCTGGCCGTCGGTCTCCACTGCCACGCGGCTGCGCAGGTCGTTGAGCAACAGAACCTGGTGGGTTTCCGCCAGGCCGAGCTCCCACGGGCCACCGGCGTGCTTGATGCTGGTAAGCGGAGAGGCGCCTGTGCCCCCGTCGTGACCGCTGATCAGGATGACGTCGGCCTTGGCCTTGGCCACCCCGGCCGCCACCGTCCCGACCCCGACCTCGGCCACCAGCTTCACGCTGATGCGGGCGCGGTCGTTCGAGCACTTGAGATCGTGAATGAGCTGGGCCAGGTCCTCGATGGAATAGATGTCGTGGTGCGGCGGTGGGGAAATCAAACCCACGCCCGGCGTGCTGTGGCGGACCTTGGCGATCCAGGGGTACACCTTCTTGCCGGGAAGCTGACCGCCCTCCCCGGGCTTTGCCCCCTGGGCCATCTTGATCTGGATTTCAGATGCGTTGGTGAGGTAGTCGCTGGTGACGCCGAAGCGCCCCGAAGCCACCTGCTTGATGGCGCTGCGCTTGGAATCGCCGTTGGGCAAGGGCTTGAAGCGCTCGGGATCCTCGCCGCCCTCGCCGGTGTTGCTGCGTCCACCGAGGCGGTTCATGGCGATGGCCAAGGTCTCGTGCGCTTCCTTGCTGATAGAGCCGTAAGACATGGCGCCGGTCTTGAAGCGTTTGACGATCTGCTCGACGGGTTCGACCTCGTCGATGGAAATCGGCTTGCGCTCTGAACGCAATTCCATCAGGCCGCGCAACGTGTTCAGCTCTTTCGACTGGTCGTTGATGAGCGTCGAGAACTGCTTGAACACGCCATAGCTCTCGGTGCGCACCGACTGCTGAAGCTTGGCGATGGCTTCGGGGTTGAAAAGGTGATTCTCGCCCTCGCTGCGGAAGCGGTACTCACCGCCCGCATCCAGGCCCAGTCGCGCCACCGGCCGGCTGGGGTAGCCCTTGGTGTGACGGCGCCGGGCTTCCTCGGCGATGACGTCGAGGCCCACGCCGCCCACGCGCGACGCAGTTCCGACGAAGTACTTGTCCACCACGTCGGGGCGAAGACCGATGGCCTCGAACACCTGGGCGCCGTGGTAACTCTGCACGGTCGAGATGCCCATCTTCGAGATCACCTTGACCACGCCCTTCACCACCGAGCTGATGTAGTTCTTGCGGGCCTTCTCCGCCTTGCTCTTGACGACGCCCTGGCGAACCATGTCCTCGACGGTTTCGAGCGCAAGGTACGGATCGACGGCACTCGCGCCGAAGCCGATGAGCAGACAGAAGTCGTGCACCTCGCGCGGCTCGCCGCTCTCGATCACGAGGCAAGTCTGCGTGCGGGTCGCCTCGCGCAGCAGGTGATGATGCACGGCCGCGCAGGCGAGCAACGACGGTATCGGCGCCATCTCGCGGTTGTGGTCGCGGTCGGACAGGATGATCGCGGCGCACCCGTCGCGCACCGCCTCGGACGCCTTCACACACAGCTCGTCGAGCGCCTGCTTGAGCGCCGCCTCGCCACCCGCGGCTCGAAACAGCGTGGGCAGCGTGCGTGAACGGAAGCCGCGCGACTTGTCCGAGCCGTCGAGTCCGCGCAGTTGCTCGCTTTCGGCGTTGCACAGCACCGGGCTCTGCAGATCGATCTGGTGCGCGGACGTGGGCTGAGGATCGAACAGATTTCGCTCGGGACCGATGGTGGTGCCGGCTGCCATGATGAGCTCTTCGCGAATCGCATCCACAGGCGGATTGGTGACTTGCGCGAAGAGCTGCTTGAAGTAGTTGAACAGGCTCTGCGGTCGGCTGGACAGCACCGCCAGCGGCGTGTCGGTTCCCATCGACCCGATGCCCTCGCCACCGATCTCCGCCATCGGGGTGATCAGGCGGATATCCTCGGCGGTATAGCCGAAGGTTCGCTGGGAAGTCTCGAGCGTCGCCTGATCCATGGGCGGCTTGGCTTCGCCGGGCGGAAGCTCGAATAGGAAGACCCGCTGTTCGTCCAGCCACTTGCCGTACGGCTGGGCCGTTGCGATCTTCTCTTTGATTTCTTCATCGGCGATGATGCGCTTTTCCGAGGTGTCCACGAGGAACATCCGGCCCGGCTGAATGCGGCCCTTGTACGCGACCTCGGACGGGGGAATGTCGAGCACGCCGGTCTCGGACGCCATGACGACCATGCCGCCCTTGGTGACGGTGTAGCGCAAGGGGCGCAGTCCATTGCGATCGAGCACGCAGCCGATCTGCACACCGTCGGAGAACGCCACCGCGGCCGGACCGTCCCACGGCTCCATCAAGCACGCGTGGTACTCGTAAAAAGCGCGCTTCTCCGGGCTCATCGACTTGTGCTTGTGCCACGGCTCGGGAATCATCATCATCATCGCGTGTGGCAGTGAACGTCCGCCCATCACCAACGTCTCGAGCACGTTGTCGAACATGGCCGAGTCGCTGCCGGTCTGATCGACGACCGGGTGCAGGTGCTCGATGTCGTCGCCGAACAGCGGCGATGCGAGCATGCTTTCGCGTGCCCCCATCCAGTTGACATTGCCGCGCAGGGTGTTGATTTCCCCGTTGTGTGCGATCATGCGGTACGGATGGGCGCGCGACCAACTCGGGAAGGTATTGGTCGAGAAGCGCGAGTGCACGAGCGCCAGCGAAGATACGACTGACAGCTCGGACAGATCCGGGAAGAACGAGTCGAGTTGCTCGGCGGTGAGCATGCCCTTGTACACGAGGGTACGCGCGGACAGGCTG
>Ga0302321_100006619_pt1 | contig 10200 bp, 11 predicted proteins | sample Fen_T0_1_FD_202505 | JGI IMG/M metagenome (GOLD analysis project Ga0302321, IMG submission 202505) | Peat permafrost microbial communities from Stordalen Mire near Abisko, Sweden - Fen_T0_1 | ecosystem: Environmental > Terrestrial > Soil > Wetlands > Permafrost | place: Sweden: Abisko... | reverse complement strand
CGCATCCTTCACCCGGAGGGCCAGCTGCAGCGCGCCCTGCCCGGGATTGATCCACACGGAGCCGTCGTAAGCCTGCCCCGCTTCCAGATACACGCGCCCCTGCCGCAACCCCGCGGTGCCTTGGCTGGCGGTGAGCCGCACACTCCGTTCTCCCCGCTCAAACTGCACCGCGACCGGCGCCACCGTCCCATGGTCGGAAAACGTTTCCCAATAGTCCTCAAAATCCTTTCCCTCAAAACCCTGGCCGCGGATCTGCTCGGCATACAGTCCATCGACCGCGGAGTGGTTGATCTCCTCGAGAAAGTGACCGTAGATCCGCTCGTCAATTTTTCCCGCCACCCGGTCCGTGTCCACGAGCAGGACGGCAACACCCGAAGCGGACTCCGCCACGGCCCGCAGGAGCAGGCCGGCGAAAAGGAAGAGCGAAACCAGGCGAAAGTTCATGGCGAAACAGTGGGCAGCGTTTCGAAACAATTCCGCGAGCGCCCGGAATTGGCCACCCAAAACACGCCAAAAACGTGAAGGACTACGTGACAAGCCTTCCCGTGGGATGAGCCTCCCACTCACCGCTTGCCCCTGCTCCGCCATCAGTGCGCCTGAGTGTTCATCACGGTTTTCATTTCGTGTGTTCCGTGTATTCCGTGGTTTAAACCGCATTGGTTCTCCACGCGTTCCCTGCTCCGCCATTGGCGTTCATTCGCGTCCATTGGCGGTTACTTATGCGTTCCCGCAGATTGCGTGATCAGGCTCACTCTCAATGAAACTTCTCGCCTCTTACCAGCATGGCGAGCAGCGCAGCAAAACGCCGCTGCCTCGTCTCTGGCTTTTTGGCCGTCACCAGCCGCCAGGCAATCGCATAGACATTAGTCTTGCTGAGCGTGTTGAAAAACGTCCGGGCTTTTTTGTTTTTCTCCAAGGCCTGCAGGAAGTCCGTCGGGAAAATCATGTCCTTGGGCCCCGCATAGGCGGCTTTCCACCGGCCGTCCCGCTTGGCCGCCGCTACCTCGGCCAGGCCGGAGGGCTGCATCCGCCCGGCTGCGGTCAGCTTGGCGATTTTGGCGGTGTTGCGTTTTGACCACAGGCTGCGCGACCGGCGTGGCGTAAACTTTTGCAGGAAATAGCTATCGTCGTGGCCATTTCGCTGCCCGTCGATCCAGCCAAAACAAAGCGCCACATCGAGCGCTTCATCGTGCGTCACTGAAGCAATGCCCGATGCTTTCTTGGCCATTTTGATCCACACCCCATTGAGCTGATGATTCGCGCGGAGCCACCGTTCGAACCCGGCAGCCGAGGCAAAAGAGCGGATCGGGAATTCTTTGGTGGCAGCCATGCTTCCTTTTTAAAACCAGCACAAGGCGCCGGGTCGCAATTCATATTTTCCCGCCCGCCGTTGATTTCAAGACAATCGAAGGAACGCGCCATCTTCGATCCATCGATCAAGCCGCGATTGGTTGCAGGACGTCACGCCGTCCTTTGCCGATTGGCAGCACGACCAGTGCGGCGATCACGCACAGCGCCCCGGCCGCGCCAGGACCGGCGATCGAACCGTCACCGGGTTGTGGTCGACGCGGGAAATTGTGCCTCACATGTTGCCATTTCTGCCGGAACGATAATCTTGGTGGTTAACTTTCCCCTTCCCCATGTCCAAACCCGTTTGTTTTTCCACCAAAGCTTTCTCCACCCCCGGCGCCGCGACCAAGCTGAGCGCAACCACCATCGAGCGTCGCCAGCCCGGCGCGAGCGACGTTCAGATCCAGATCCTCTACTGCGGCGTCTGCCATTCCGATCTGCACTATGCGCGCAACGAATGGAACTTCACGCAGTATCCGGCCGTTCCCGGCCACGAGATCGTGGGACGCGTGACGGCGGTCGGCAGCGGCGTGACGAAATTCAAGGCGGGGGATACCGTCGGCGTCGGCTGTCTCGTCGATTCCTGTCGCACCTGCCCGGATTGCAAATCGGGACTCGAGCAATTCTGCAATGGCATGGTAATGACCTATGGCAGCACGGACAGACATCTCAACGCGCCGACGCTTGGCGGTTATGCGCAAAGCATCGTCGTGACGGAAGACTTCGTGCTGCGGATTCCCGCGAACCTCCACCTCGCGGCTGTTGCTCCGCTGCTCTGCGCGGGCATCACCACTTACTCCCCGCTGCGCCACTGGAAAGTCGGCCCGGGGCAGAAGGTCGGCATCGTCGGCCTGGGCGGCCTGGGCCACATGGGAGTGAAGTTTGCCCGCGCTTTCGGCGCCCACGTCGTGCTGTTCACGACCACCGCGGGCAAAGCCGCGGACGCCAAACGCCTCGGAGCCCACGAGGTGGTGGTCTCCACCGATCAGGCGCAGATGGCGGCTCAGGCCGGCAGTTTCGATTTCATTTTGGACGCCGTTTCCGCCAGCCACGACATCAACGCTTACTTCAACCTGTTGAAGCGGGACGGCAACCTGGTGCTGGTCGGCGCACCCGAGAAGCCCCTGCCGGTGGCCGCGTTTCCGTTGATCTTCAAGCGTCGGTCGTTTTCAGGTTCCTTGATCGGCGGATTACCCGAGACGCAGGAGATGCTGGATTTTTGCGGCACGCACAACATCACGAGCGACATCGAAATGATCCGCATGGATCAGGTCAACGAGGCCTATGAGCGCATGCTGAAGAGCGACGTAAAATATCGCTTCGTGATCGACATGGCTACACTCACCTGAGTTGTCCGATCGGAGCAGGTCTATTGCGCGATTCTCAACCGACCCCGTTGAAACTCATACGCCCATGCCCGCAAAAAAAACATCCGCCATCAAACCCCGGCTCGTCTATCACAAGGACGGCAGTCTCTGGGCCAAGGGCCAGATGAAAGCCGGCAAGTTGCACGGTTACTGGGAGTGGTTTCGCAAGGATGGCATCAAAATGCGCTCCGGATATTTCGACCGCGACAAAAAGTGCGGCGAGTGGACCACGTACGATGCCAAGGGCGACATCTACAAGGTAACGCTCATCAAACCCGAGACCAAGAAACGCGTTTAGCGAGATTCCTGCGGCTCCACCGGCAGCAGATCGGGCAGGCCGAACTTGGGGAATAGCCGCCGATCAAGAAAAAACGTCAGCGCCGCGATGCGGTCGTCCCGCACCGTCAAGAGTTGCAGGGCGTGCGCGTGGTAGGCGGATTCGCCCCGGCTCCGCATATACATCGCAACGGCCCGCTGCCCGTTCGCCGCCGTGGAGAGAAAACGGAACGCAGCCCGCTCGCGTGAAGCCCAGGCCCAGTCGAACGCCCAGGCGAAAAAACGCCGGATCGAGGCGCGACCGCGATACCATTGCGTCCATGGCGGCATGCTCAACGTCGCGTCTTCCTGCAGGAGCGCCACGAAACTGTCGAGGTTGGAGCTTTCCCACGCCTGCACGTACCGGTCGACCAATGCCTGGTCCCGCCGATCGTCCCCCGCCGACACCGATTGAGTTTCCGCCGCCGGATAATTTTTCGCCAGCGTGGCCCGCGCTCGTTGCAGCGCACTGTTGGTCGCGGCCACCGTCAGGCTGAGGGCCCGGGCCGTCTCGCTGGCGGACCACCCGAGCACATCGCGCAACAGCAGGATGGCGCGCTGGCGGGCAGGCAAATGCTGGATGGCAGCCACGAACGCCAGCCGCACGGACTCGCGTGCCGAATAAACCGCATCCGGCCCGGGGGCTGCATCAACCAGGTTTTCCGCGAGCGTGTCAGGAAAAGGCTCGAGCCACGCGGTATCGTTCGCCGGTGCCCCGGAGGGCATGCTCCGGGTCGGCGCGTGTCGCGCCTCGGGCATGAGACGAGCGGCGCGGGACCGGCGGGTGCGCTCGTCGAGGCCTGCGTTGGTCGCGATCCGATAAAGCCAGTTCCGAAAAGAGGCCTGCTCACGATAGCGCGGAAGACTTCGCCACGCCCGCAGCAAGGCGACTTGGATCAGATCCTCCGCGTCGTGCACCGACCCCAGCAGGCGGTAAGCGTGCGAGAGCAACGCCCGTCGGTGAGGCTCGACGAGCCGGTCGAAGGCCGCCGCATCACCCTGCCGCGCCGCGCGCAGCCACCCGGTCTCGGGTACTTCAAGGAGAACAACGGGGGCTGGTTTCATCAGGGGAAGCGCGCGCTGCTCGGCGCTCAGTCGACGATGATGCCGCCCGTGAGATTGGCAACCGTTCCGGTCATGGCCGCAGCGCGATCGGAAGCGATGAAGGCCGCCACGGAGGCCAGTTCCGCCAGCGAGGTGGATTTCCTCCGGTGGGTCATCCCCTCCACCATGGCGAGGAATTCCTCGCGCGGGATGCCGATGGCTTTGGCGTGCAACCCGAACACGACGTCGATCGTGCCAGTCTCGGGAATGCCCGTCGTGCGCAGACAAACGCAGCGGACACCGTACGCGCCGACTTCCGCCGACAAGGCGCGGTTGAACCCCTCCATTGCCGCCCACGCGGGCCCCATGCCGCCCACGAGTGGCGCGCCGATCCGCGCCGGCTCCGGCGTGTGCATCAGGATGACGCCGGATTTTTGCGGCACCATCCGGCGGATCGCAGCCCGCGCGGTCAGGAAGTGTGCCCGGGCATAGGTGGTCACCGGCAGGAGAAATTGTTCCACCGGCAGCTCGGCGAGCGGCCGCCCCTGAATGCCCTCCTGCGGAATGCCGATCGCGTTGTAAGAGATATCCACGGAGCCCGCCTGCTGCCGGACGCTCTCCATGTGCTCCTCAACGGCGGACTCGTTCAGGGCGTCGACCACGGCAGCCTCGGCCTTGCCGCCATCCGCAATGATTTCGCGGGCGAGCGCCTGGAGCGCGTCGAGTTTGCGGCCGGTGAGGAAGACTTTCGCGCCCTCGCGGGCGAAACCCCGGGCGACGGCAGAACCGGTGGCGCCGGCCGCGCCATAGAGGACGGCGTTTTTTCCGGTGAGAAGCAGAGTGGATTGGATGTTGGTTTTCATGATGTTGTTTCTTATTTTTCGGGTGAAAATAAACAGGGAGACTCAACGCTTCGCAGCCGGCCGAACCTGCCGCACGCGCCGACCCGGACCGCCGGGCATGGCGCCATTGAACGCGACATTTTCGCGGCCGTGCTCGCGCACGAAGATGGTGGTGTCGCCGATCTCGTAGGCATCCTCCACGGCGGTGTGGATCGCCTGCATCATCCGGCGACGGGCTTCGAGGCTGAGGCCGGGCGGGCCGTCAATGGTCACGATGGGCATGGGATTTCGGGTTGGGTGGACGTTGGTGGTTGGGCGCACGAAGCGCTTTTCCCGTACAGACTGTCCGCGCCGGCCAAACTCATCGGTCCCATCGCCTATTTTTCCGGCAATCGATCATCCTGTCCCGATTGCACGCGGCAGCTACCCCACGCCCGGCCCCTATGAGCAAGAGGGCCGGACGCTTTCTCGCCGACCGCTTCACCCGGCTCGGTCTGCCGCTCCTTGGATAGGGCGGCCTCGGTCTTGCTCCTGATTCCGGGACTTCGGAAAATCTTCAGAGCAGGACCGACAGCCGCCCGCTGAGTCGCGGCGGGTTAACCGCGGCCGATCGCTTCCTCGAGCTGCGCGGAAGTCATGGCTTGTCCGGCAATACCCCAGCCGCCCTCCACGGCGTGAACGACGTTGACCCAGATGCGTTCCTTCGGCTGACGGCCGCCGGACATTTCATGGATGATTTCAGTAGCTTCCGCGATGTAGCCGATCTGCACGTTGCGATCGGCCAAGGCAATCGGGGGGACTTTCCACTCAATGAAGACCACGGGGGTTTCCTCCAGCCCGGAGAAGGTGTGCTCCTGCGGGATGACATGAATCGAACCAATGACGGCGGCAGTCATGAACTTGTTGCCGGTCAGGCCGGTCCATTTCAACAGGGCTTCGCACAAACGGCGAAACGCGACTTTTTCCTGGCCGACGGGAAGAACGCCAGCGGTGAGGGTAAGGGTGAGAGGCATGGGAGTATTTGGATGGTTGTGGGCTATTGCGTTGACCCCGGCCCGCGGTTGCGGGAAGAGATTCGATCATAGAATTACGATCGTGATCCATTCATGGGATAACGGTCGTGATGTTCTCAAGCTTAAAATAACGACCGTTATCCTCTTTCACTTCACCATGCGTTACGCACCCGATCACAAGGAAACCGCCCGGGCCAAGATCCTCCACGCCGTGGGACGCGGCTTCCGCTCACAAGGCTACAACGGAATCGGCGTGGACGGGCTCGCGAAGGAAGCGGATGTCACGTCGGGGGCCTTCTACGGGCATTTCTCCTCCAAGGCCGACGCGTTCCAAGCCGCCGCGGTGGCCGGCCTCGTGGAGTTGCGCGAGGCGATCGAAACGCTGCGCGCCAAGGAAGGCGATCGCTGGCTCGGGAAATTCGCGGAATTCTACCTGGGCTTCAAGCGCACGTGCGACCTGAAGGAAAGCTGCGCGCTGCAAAGTCTCACGCCGGAAGTGGCGCGGGCCGGAAAGGAAACCAAGTCAGCCTACGAAGCGGAGATGCTCCGGTTGATCGAAGCCATCGCGGAAGGATTACCCAAAGGCACTCTCGTCACCCGCCGCAAAACCTCCTGGGCCATTCTCGCGCTGTTATCCGGCGGAGTCACCCTCGCCCGGGCCAGCCACGATCCCAAGATCGGCGCGCAGATCGCCAACGCCGTGACCGCGACGGTCATCACCGCAGCAGAGGCCGCCGGCGAATAGGCCTAGAAAACGCAGTCGAGACCACTGATTTCACAGATGATCACGGATGATCAATCAAATACAAATCAGTGGGGCTTCACCTCGCAGATGATGAATTTGAATCAGAAGTTTTGCCTGAATTTTTTCTGTATCCGTGTTGATCCGTGAAATCCGCGGTCAAATTGATCTGTTGCTTTGCGGACCTCGGGATAATCCGCCCTATCTCACGCTTACCGATCAAACTTCGGCAACCGTTCGACCAGCGCGTTGTCGAGCTCGAGCAGGCTGTTGAACTGACGTTTGGCCTGCGTCCATTTTTTCAGGAGGTCGTCGACGGCCGAAAGCAGGTCTTCATAATAGGTCACCTGCGCAGGCTTCACCAGCGGGCCGAGTTCCTTCACGTCCGGCCAAACAGCCTTGTTCTCCTTGTAGCCCTTGGGGTCCGCCCGATATTCCCTCACGGCCGTCTGGATCAAATTTTCCGTTTCCCCGCGAAATAAGCGATCACGGCAAATGAGCAAAATTGCCGTGGTCGTCCCACGCAACCGGTCATCGTTACATTTGATTTTAAGTCCCATGATGCGTGTCTACCGGACCGCAGACCGTAAGCGATCAACAACGGCAAATCCCTTTCGGCGTCTTCCGGGTTAGGGAAACTCCCGGAGCCGGACAGTTGCGGCGTGAGCGAACTTGGCTATCAGGACACGCATGCAGATCGGCATCGACAGTTTTGTGGCAACCAACGCGGACCCCGTGAGCGGAACGACGGTCAGTCCCGTCCAACGCATCGCCGACCTGTTGGAGAAGATCGAACTCGCCGACCAGGCGGGCCTAGATGTGTTCGGCATCGGCGAACACCACCGCCAGGAATACCTCGATTCTGCGCCCGCCATTCTCCTCGCCGCGGCCGCAGCGCGAACGAAGCGCATCCGGCTGTCGAGCGCGGTCACGGTGCTGAGCGCGGCGGATCCCGTCCGGATTTTCCAGGAGTTCGCCACGCTCGATCTGGTCTCGCAGGGCCGGGCGGAAATGATCGTTGGCCGCGGCTCATTCATCGAGGCGTTCCCGCTTTTCGGCCTGGCGCTGGACGACTACGACGAACTGTTCACCGAAAAGCTCGGACTGCTGCTCAAGTTGCGGGAGAGCACGCAGGTGACTTGGTCCGGCCAGCACCGGCCGGCACTCACCGGTCAGGGGGTTTATCCGCGTCCGTTGCAAAATCCGTTGCCCATCTGGCTCGGCGTCGGCGGCACACCGGAGTCATTTGCCCGCGCCGGCACGCTCGGTCTGCCGCTGATGGTGGCGATCATCGGGGGTGAACCGCACCGCTTCAAGCCGCTCATTGATCTCTATCGCAAGGCCGGTGCGAGCGCCGGACACGCCCCCGAAAAACTTCGCGTGGGCCTCCACTGCCTCGGCTACGTCGCGGACAACACCGCACAGGCGGCCGAGGAATTTTTCCCGGGCTACGCCAAGGCTTTCACCGAAATCGGCAAGGAGCGCGGTTGGCCGCCCACAACCCGCGCACAATTCGATGCCGTGCGCGGTCCGACCGGCGCTCTGCACGTAGGCGATGCCGAAAACGTCGTGGAAAAAATTCTCCGGCTAAACAAAGTTCTGGGCGGCATCGATCGTTTCAGTTTTCAGATGTCGGTCGCGTCGTTGCCGCACCGCCAGCTCATGCACGCGATCGAACTTCTCGGGGCAAAAGTCGCGCCGCTCATCCGCCGGGAACTCGGACAGAAATAAATTGTGTTCGCACGGTTCGAAACTCCGTTGCGCCATTGTAACATTCCACAGCTTGCGGAGCGGCAACGCCGGCAGTTAGCTGGCCGCGTCAATGCACGTCTACCTGATCCGTCATGCCCATGCCCTCGATGGTGAAAACGATGCGGCCCGTCCGCTGAGCCCCAAGGGCCGGAAGCAAATTCACGCGGTGGCGAAACTCTTACGAGCGGCAGGAACGTTCGAGGTGCGGGAAATCTGGCACAGCCCGTTGTGTCGGGCCCACGAAACCGCCGGAGTGCTCGTGCAACGGCTCGGCTGCCGCGCGAAGCTCAAGGAAGTCGCCGGCCTCAAGCCGGGCGATGCCGTCGACGTGATCGCGGAAAAACTCGGCGATCTCCGCCGCCCCGTGGCCGTGGTGGGACACGAGCCGCACCTCAGCGCACTGGCCTCGCTGCTCGTGGTGGGCTCCGCCACGCCGGTCCGTTTCAAGATGAAGAAATGTTCCGTGCTCCGGCTCGACCGCGTCGGTGGCGGCTGGAGCGTGCGCTGGCACATCGGCCCGGAGTTGCTCTGACCGGCGGCCCTCCTGGTTCACCACAGAAAACACGGAATGTTGATTCAAGAAACCCCGATCGGATTTCTGTGTCTTCCGTGTGTTCTGTGGTTATAAATCTTTGCGCCTAGCCGTCCGCTATTTTGTAGCATAGCTGCGCCACACCCACTCCAGCGCCAAGGGCAGCGTCTGCTCGCGGACCTTGCGGTCGACGTGACCGGAGTTGAGCGAGAAAACATATTGGTAGTGGTAGCCCTTCGCCTTGAACATGGCAGCCATGCGATGGTTGGCCGTCACCCAGTCATGCATGCCGTCGCGCAGGACGTTCGGGTTATAGAGATCGCCATCGCTGACGTGCATCCAGATGCGGATCGGCCTGGGCTCGCTGGCCTCGATGAGGCGGTTGTGGTACTCCCACGCGCCGCCGGGCGTCACCGGATCGTAAGGCCACTGCTGGTTGATGTAGGTGCCGGAATACGAAACCACGCGGTGGTACCACTCGGGATGATACCACGCCATGGTGAACGCTGCGGCTGCACCCGAACTGCCGCCCATCGCGGCGCGACCTTCGGGATCGCGCGTGAGAGTCACGTTGAGATCTTTCTCCACGGCGGGCAGCACCTCCGCCTCGATGAACTCGGCGAACTTCCCCGACATCGTGTCGTATTCCAAGCCGCGCTCGTTGCCCTGCGCATCGCCGCCGCCATTCTGGATCATGACCGCGATCATCACGGGCACGCGTTTCTGCGCGATGAGGTTGTTGAGCGTGTTCACCAGCAGCGGGTCGGACTTGCCGGGCCCGGGTCCGTCGTGCGTGACGATGAACGGCGCCGCCGTGCCGGGCACATATTGGCCCGGGATGTAGACCGTGATGGTGCGCTTGTAGGGCGCCGGATGCGTTTTCACGATCAAGGTGAGCGGATTGGCCGGATCCACCGTTCCGAAAACATCCCGCCCGATGCCCGGATAGAATTTGCTGTCTGCGGAATCCAGCGTGATCTGCTCCACCCGGCCCTGCGGCACACCGGCGACCACGGCGGTCTCCGGTGCCGGCACGTAATCCGGACCGACAATCCAATCGCCCTCGGCATCGACGGGCGGATTGGCGCCCGGGGCGGCGCGCAACGCGGTATCGCCGGGCTTCACACCCGGGACATTGAAGCGCGGCGCACCAGGACCGTCGGGCGCACGCACGGGCGGCGGACGCACCGGCGGAGCCACCGGCTTGACGGGAGCGGGCCCGTCGGCGGCGCGCGCGGAGGAG
>Ga0302321_100006618_pt1 | contig 10202 bp, 4 predicted proteins | sample Fen_T0_1_FD_202505 | JGI IMG/M metagenome (GOLD analysis project Ga0302321, IMG submission 202505) | Peat permafrost microbial communities from Stordalen Mire near Abisko, Sweden - Fen_T0_1 | ecosystem: Environmental > Terrestrial > Soil > Wetlands > Permafrost | place: Sweden: Abisko... | reverse complement strand
CCGTGTGCAAAATGTGCTGCTGACACTCTTCGATGTTACATCTCAGGTGAGCGCAAAGATGGAAGCCGAGCAAGCGTATGCGGAGTTGCTCCATAATCACAGTCTTGTAGAGCAGGCGCACACGAAGCTGCTCCATGATTATGACCTGGAAAAGATCGAGCGACAGCGTTGGTATACTATTCTTGACCAACTACCAGAAGGTGTCCTGTTAGTGGAAGCGATGACCAGTAAGGTCAGCTATGTGAACCCGGCTGCAGCCTCTTTACTCGGGTTTGCCCTGCCTCAACTTGTTGGAGTGCCTCTGCACCAATCGGCCTTAATGTTTCCACATCATCTCGCCAAGCGGGATCAGAAGGTCGCATTCCGCTGGAATTTTGCCCTTATCAATGCCCTCTGGGGCAAGACGACGCCAAACCAGGAATTTTCCATCACGCGCCCCGATGGTAGTGAGATTATCGTGCTTAGTTCAGCCGCTCCTATCCGATCGGTGAATAATAGGATAACAGAGGCGGTCATTGTTTTTCAAGATATCACCGCGTCGAAGCGGCTCGAAGCGCAGAAAAGTGAATTTTTCGCAATCGCCAACCATGAATTGCGCACCCCGCTGACAATTATTGCAGGCTTTGCGGAAATCCTGGAGCAGCTTGCCCCCAATACAGGCAATGATAAATTCAAAAATGCAATTACGTCCATCACGCAAGAAGGCGAACATTTGATGCGACTCATTGATGAGCTACTTGATGTCTCTCGCCTTGAGCAGACGCATATAAGGATGCAGAAAAGCTACCAGGATCTTCTCGAACCCCTCGTGCGTATCATCGATATCTATCGTTCTACGAGCCCCAAGCACCAATTGCAACTTAAGTTGGAGGAGGGGCTGGAGACTGGAATCATCATGGGTTGGTTTGATATGCCCCGTATCGAACAGGTGCTGCATAACCTTTTAACCAATGCTATTAAGTATAGTCCTGCTGAAGGGAAGATTGAGGTGGGAGTGCGCCTTACGCGTGCTGCATGTGGCAAAGCGCAAGAGGTAGTGTTCTGGGTTGCCGATTGGGGTATTGGGATTGCGGCTGATGATCTTCCGCATCTCTTTCAGCGTTTTTACCGTGTCGAAAAGCTTGATCGTTCAATCGATGGTTTTGGTATTGGGCTCTATATTACAAAAGAACTGGTGCAAAGTCACGGTGGCCGTATCTGGGTAGAGAGTACAAAGGGCGAAGGGACGACATTCTTTGTCGCGCTTCCTCTGGAAGATGACAAATGTGGGGAACCTTGAAGGTGAAACGGCACCCTGGTTTTGTGGGTGGTAGTGGTAGCGTAAGGGATGGTGCAGGCTAAAGCACGCAGATATTTTTTTGGTGCCCCAAAAAATTGAGGATTACGCAATTGTATGGTATTTTAATACATAAAGAGCCGTAGAATGAGGCCTTCACGGGATTTTAGCTCGCTGGATGAGTAGAGTCTGTGGAGAGGGTGTTGATAGGGTATCAATTGTATCTTGCGCTTACTCTTTCTTCGGGTCCGTCAAAATGTGGTTACGGGCAGTTCAGTTGTGTATGCGAGCAATTTGTAGCGAGGCAATCGTCTTATTATGGAGACCGGGCTGATACACTTGTGGCTGTGTATGGATCGTGTCTATTTATCCTGGATCTGTCTATACAAGGAGAGGGCTCTTGAATAGCAAGATTACCTATCACCAGCAAGTGACATACTGTGGGAAGCCACGCTGTCGCCGATGTCGTGAAGGGATCGGGCATGGCCCGTATTGGTATGCCTATCAAACCGTTGATGGACAGACAATACGCACATATATCGGGAAAAACCTGCCGCCCGATGTACAGGCAACCATGGCAACGGCAGCTGCCGTGGCGGAAGAGCGTGCCATGGCTACAAACCTCTCTTCACATCCCTCGCGTGCTCAATCTCTGGCTGACTCTGGTTCTGCCGCGCTCAGCATCTCTACGTTAGGTCAATTTCGCCTGGAACGGCACAATCAGCCAGGTCAGACTTCACCGCGCCGTTCGCGCCAGGATGTTATTGATACAAACTGGCAGCAGCGCCAGGTACGTGCTTTGTTGGGATATCTGCTTTGTAGCCCTGAACGCAGGGCGAGCCGTGAGCAGATCCGGTCAGCGCTCTGGTTGGGTGGTGACGATGTCAGTGTACGCAGCCAGTTCAATAAGACGGTCAATGCTCTGCGTAAAGTCCTGGGCCATCCTACCGTGGAAAGCGGCCAGGATAGGGCGTCTCAACAGCAAGGGGCCGATGGCTGGCTCTTCCAGGTGGATAACGAATGGCTGGCACTTGGGCCTCAAGAGCGTATCTGGGTCGATGCCGATGCCTTTGACTTGTGCGTGAATCGCCTCAACTCTTTTGAGCCCCATGACGATGATCTGCGTGAGCAAACGTTGCGCGAAGCAATCACGCTCTATGGCGGGGATTTCTTGTTGGAGGAGCGCGAAGCCGACTGGGTTGTGGCTCGTCGCCATGATCTGCGCCGTAGCTGGATTGAGCTGCAGCTTGAATTCGCAGACCTCTGTGTGCACCGTAAAGACTTTGCGGCGGCCATCAAAGTCCTTGATACCTTGCTGGCGAAAGATCCAACGAACGAAGCCGCCATTCAACGTCTGATCGTGGTCCTGGCGCGTTCCCGGCGTCGCATCGAGGGCTTGCATGCCTACAAGCGCTTCGAAGAGGCCTTGCAGCGCGAGTATAGCGCGATGCCCGCCCCGGATACCCGCGCTTTATTCGATATCATACGCGAGGGGCGTGAGCTGCCTGCTGTGTCAAAGCCCGCGTCCGCTCAAAACTCTGATACGCCGCCAGTCGTCACTGTCGATGCAACGGATGCTCCAAGTACTGATCCTGCCCTTGATATTCCTAATGCATCACGTGTAGCTGCGCGTGTGCACCGTCTCTTTGCATCTGTTCCTACGCTTGAGAATAGCATACGCCCGCACCAGGGAGCGCTGATTGGGCGCGACGCGGAGCTGGAGTTGATGCAGAAGATGCTCTACGATGTGGAAAACTTTGCCCACCGCTCTATGAGTAGTCAGCGCCGCTCGCCAAATACTATTCCCCTGGACACGCAGCGCCGTCCGCAGTTCTTATTTTTAATGGGCGATTCTGGTATTGGCAAGACGCGTCTGGCTGAGGAAGTGAGCCGTGAGGCGCGACAGCGGGGATGGGCCGTGGTCTGGAGCCGCCTCTATGAGCAAGAGAGCGGTGTTCCTTATCGTGCCTGGACTGAGGCATTGCGTAAACTACTCAATATGAGCAGCGGCCTCTTAAGCCCTGATAGCGTGCAGCCGTTGGTGACTCTGTTGCCTGAATTGGCTGAGTTGGTTCCACATATGCTGCGTGAGAAGGCGGTACAATCGTATGCGTTGACGCCTGAACAGGAGCGTCAGCGTTTATGGGATGTGATTGTGGATCTGCTGAAGGCTATGAGCGAGACGACGCCCCTGCTGCTTGTGCTGGACGATATTCAATGGGCCGATAGTAGTAGCCATGATCTGCTTGGCTATCTTGTGCGCCATCTCTACGGCTATCCCATCATGTTTGTGAGCACCTGCCGTGATAGCGCCCTGCCCACTGATCCCCATCATCCCTTGCGCGAACTTGTCTCCCATATGCAGCGCGAACGCAATATTCAGACCTTGAAAGTCGAGCCGCTGACCAGCGAGCAGATCGGCCTGCTGGTGGCGAATCTCTCGCCCTTGCCGCAAGAGACCGTCAAGCATATTCAGGACTATGCGGCAGGAAACCCCTTCTTCGCTGAGGAGATGGCGCGTACAACACCACCCACGTTGCCGCGCACAGTCGCAGACGCCTTGAGCAATCGCATGAAGCGTCTGAGCTCTGATTGTCGTCAGCTGCTGAGTCATGCTGCTGTGCTGGGTGGATCTTTCGAGTTTCCGCTCATCTGCGCGATAGAATCCAGGAGCGATCTGGATGACGAGGATACCGTTCTGACGCTGCTAGAGGAGGCGTTACGCGAAGGCGTGCTGACCGACGAAGGTTCAGGGACGCGGGTAACTTATCATTTCTGGCATCCTCTGCTTGTCAGTTATCTTTATGACGAACTCTCAAGCGTTCGGCGTGCGCGTCTGCATCAGCGTGCCGCCGATGCTTTTCTAAGTACCTATCACGGACGTGAGGAGACAGTCGCCGCCACCGTAACTGATCATCTGGAGAAAGCCGGTGCTGATCCCACGCGCATTGCCCACTATGCCGAGTTAGCTGGCAATAATGCCTATGTCGTCTCGGCCTATTCTGAGGCTGCGTACTATTATCGACGTGCCGCCGACCATCTCCAGCACGCGCTCTCCCCAGATGCACAGCTGCAGCTCATCTCTCTACTTGAGCGTCTGGCTGAATGCACACGTATTCGCGGCAACTATCCCGATGCCCGCAAACTCTACGAACGTGTGTTAAGCTTACGTCGTCAGCGTCAATCCATCACCATCGATGCACAGGGAGAGGCGCAGGTGCAGGCCTTGCTCTGGGACGAGATTGCCTGGACGTGGCGCTATACTGGTGATATCGCCCGCGCCTGGGAATGTTTCCAGCAGGGTGAACATATACTGCGTCTGGCCAACGTCGTTGGCGGCCCGGCCTGGGGACGGCTCTATTACACACAGAGCAATCTCTATCAAGCGGAGGGTCATTATGATCTGGCCCTCGCCAGTGCCGAGACCGCGCTTGTTCTGCTAGAGGCGCAACAGACCCAGCAGAAGCAACATACGCTTACACGCAGCGACCGCACATCCTGTAAGGGCCAGATCCAGCGTATTCTCGAAGGAGATCCAGTCAATCTTGGGCGTACCTATCGTCATATGGGCACAATAGCTGTCGCCATGGGCCAGCTTAGTCAGGCCCTTGCGCACCAGCGCAAAGCCCTGGCCCTCTACGAGCAATACGACGAGATGCGCCAGATCGCCCACGTCACCTCGAATATTGGCCACATCTATCTCAAGAAGGCCGAGTACGAGCAGGCCCAGGCAGCTCTCCGCCGCTCTATCAACCTGGCTGAACACATCAACGACGACCCGCTTATCTCGCTTATCTACTACAATCAAGCCGAACTCGCGGCCGCCACTGGCGACCTTGAGGATGCCGAAAGCCTCTATCGTCGGGCCCTTGATCTCGAAGAACGTTTCCAGGATCTCGAATATATTAGCAAATGGAATTCGGGGCTGGCCGCAATCGTGCAAGAGCGTGGCAAGCTCACCGAAGCGGTCCGCTGCATCAAGCGAGCTCTGTATGCTGGACGCAAGATGCAGAACGACCCTTGTATTGGACAGGCCCTGGTCGCGCTTGGCAATCTACGCATAAAGCAGGCTTTATTGCAGGACTGTACCGGACAGCGCCAGCATCACCTGCTTACCCGTGCTCAGGCAAACATTCGGCGTGCGCTGGCCCTGAATAGCCTGGATGTCGAGACGCGCTTGCGCGGCCAACTGGCCCTGGCCCACATCGCGCTTGTGCTTAACGAACGCACCGCTGCTTTTAGCGCGCTCGAAGAAGTCATCGTCGAAGCCAAGCGCCACGAACTCGCCCAGGTCGTCGCTCGCGCACTCCAACTGCAGGCCAGCGCGTAACGGCGTTCTGCCACATGACATGGGTCGGTTCGATAACGCCGAAGATTGGGAGCAAAGGAATGCATCTCAAACGCGCACTGATGGTTTCACCCGTCAAACAAGCGATTGGTGATGATGGGCTGGAGAGGGCGAGGGTCATGGTTACGCGATTGAAGGAAGGCGGATGTAGTGTAAGCGTCATTGCAGAGGGATCGGTCTTCTTCCAGGCCTCTTTGCGCGATGAGCAGGAGGTTGAGCGGGTATTGTGGGACCAGCTACGGATGCAAGGAATCGCCTTTGAACCGGTGCGCACCCTCTCTTCCACAGCCTCGCCTTTCCGCACAAAGCCAGAGCGCATATACCGGGATGGGAACTGGCTTATGCACCTCTTCCACCTGCTGACGCTTTTGCCGCGCAGTATTCGTCGTGGCAAGCAGGAGCGTCTCGCCCGTCGATGGTCGGAGCAGCAGCAACTTCAATGGTTGTACTTTCTGGCCGGGCACGTGCTTGAGCGGCAATCTCTGATATTCTCGGTCGAGGATCTGCAATCTAGCTGGCTCAGCATTCCCTATCAACGCATGTATCGCTGGAGTCTCAGGCTGCTCGTCGGATTGAGTAGTGGATTGCTCTTTGGGCCGGCCTGCATGCTCTCCGTCTCTCTCTGGGGAGGAAAAGCAGTCTCTCCATCGTTCGGGGCGATCTGCGGACTGCTGTTTGGTGGGCTGTGTGGGCTACTTTTTTTCTGGCCAGGCAAGGGATTACGGCCAGAGGTAGCGATCCCCTGGCGGCAGAGTCTCTCGAAGGGGGTGATCGTCTGGAGCCTGTTTGCAGGATTATGCCTGGGGGCAACTGTCGGGGGAATCACTGCCTATACATACGGTGGCTCTCCTCTCCTTGCGTGGATACTCATTCCGTGTTTTACGCTGCTCGTGGGGCTGCTCATCGCACTCTTCTTGCCCTGCCTGAGCCAGGTATTCTCAGACTTACCCCTTTCTTCCGCTGAATATACTCAATCTGCATGGCATGGTCTGCTCCTCTGGCTGGTGAATGTGCTCCTTTTAGGACTGTACGCTGGCGTATTTGTGGGTGTTCCCCTCTTCTCTCTCCCAGGCCAGCCTCAAACACCGCTGGGCCAGGTCTTATTCCTCGCGCTGTTCTTTGCGCTGGTTGCCATGCTGTTTCCCATCGGGCTCCTAATCTGCTTGCCCGCCTGCCTTCGTGCTGGCCCGGCATGGTTGGCTCAACCTCTACTGCTCCGGCTCTTTCTCCGGCTCTCGGGTGCGCTGCCCTGGGATCTGCATTCCGTACTGGAGCAGGCGGCAGAGTCCGGCTTGCTGCATAAAGTTGATGGCGGCTACAGGCTCTCGCCTCGCCTGCTGCTCTCGTATTTTGACTCCCTGGATCAGTCCCTTCCTTCTCACATCGCTGAGTTGCAAGAACCCTTCAGCGTTTCCAGCTTCCCCCCTGTCCCCGTTCGTGGTCGGCTTGCCATCATTACCTATGATGGGTTGTCCCTGGCCACAGCGCAGCAGATCACGATGCACTGGGGCCATAATGATTGGATGTTCATCACCGATACGGCGATGCGTTGCTCGCGCGACGGCATCTGGTACGCCACTATCACCATCCCATCAGAGGCTACCGTTCTGGACATAGCCTTTCACGACCAGAGTGGCACCTGGGACAACCATCAGCACAACGACTACCACCTCCCGGTTGAGGAACGCCCCACCCTTTCACTGCCTCCAACCGGGCAGCATATCAGCCGCCGCCTGCTTATCGGCCTGGGTGCACTCACGCTTGTAACGGGTGCCGCCGTCTCAGTCTGGCGGCACTATCTGCCCTATCCCATCTATACCTATCGAGGACATACACGCTCTTTGAATATGGTGGCGTGGTCACCCAATAGTCAACGCATCCTCTCCGATGCTATTGACGACACAGTGCAGATCTGGGATGCCACTACTGGCCGCAACGCCCTGATCTTTCGAGATTTTCCTCATACGGGGGCGTGGTCTCCCGATGGGACGCGCATCGTCCTCACCAGCCAGGAGATTGTACAGGTCTGTGATGCTACCACCGGTCGAACGCTTCTGACCTATCGAGGACATAGCACCAACGTGTTTACGGTAGCATGGTCCCCCGATGGGACGCGCATCGTCTCTGGCTCCTACGGCGGGACTGTGCAGATCTGGGATGCTGTCAGCGGCCACACCATCTTCACCTACCAACATACGGGTGACGTATGGACGGTGGCGTGGTCTCCCGATGGCTCACATGTTGCCTCCGCCAGTAGTGACAAAACGGTACAGGTCTGGGATCTTACCATTTACCGCATGATCCTGACCTACCAGGGACAGGACGTGGCGTGGTCCCCCGATGGAACGCGCATCGCCTCTACACCGAGTAGTAATGATCACACCGCGCAGATCCGCGATCTTGCCAGCGGTCGCACCCTCGTCATCAGCCAGCATCCATACGAGTTAGCCCAGATAGTCTGGTCTCCTGATGGGACACGCATCGCCACCAATTCTGAGGCCGTGCGGGTCTGGGATGCGGCTACCGGTCGCGCTATCGTCTCCTATCGAGGACATACCGCAATCGTAGAAGCCGTGGTCTGGTCGCCTGATGGGACGCGCATCGCCACCTGCTCACAGGACGAGACGGTACAGGTCTGGAATGCGGTTACCGGTCGCCCGCTTCTGACTTATCGAGGACATACCGACCATGTATCCGCCGTGGACTGGTCCTCCGATGGGAAACATCTTGCCTCCGGCTCCAGTGACAAAACAGTGCAGATCTGGGACGCACCCGAGAATATGTAAAGAGAGTATTGATTTTAAGGGGGGGTGAGACTTGACAAGACGAGATGTATCGTTTAATATTGTCTCATGAAGAGAAATACATCGAAGGAAGACTTGCGCGAGCGTATCCTTGTAAGCGTACAAGCCAAACTTACGCAGGGAGTAATACCTTCTCTGCCAGAGATTCTCCAGGTTGCCGGGATCTCGCGAGCGACGTTCTACCGTGCTTTTTCTTCGCGTGAAGAGCTGCTGCACGCGCTAGCTATCAAGCCTGAGATGGAGAGTCGTGAGCTGCTCCTGGAAAAGGCTCTGGAGATGATCGGGCAGAAAGGATTGGCGGACCTCTCGATGGATGAGCTGGCCGATGCAGCTGGCGTTTCGCGTGCAACCCTCTATCGCCTTTTTCCAGGGAAGGCGGCATTATTTCGTGAGGTGGTGAAGGTCTATGCGCCCTTTGAGCGCCTGGCGCTGCTTATGCAAGAGATTGCTGATCAGCCACCAGAAGAAGTGATGCCTCAGGTTGCTCAGGTTCTTGTTGAGCTGCTGGGAACACGAACTGGCCTGTTTCGGACGCTGGCCTTTGAGATCAGCAGCCAGCAAGAGGATACAGCGGAAGCGGCGACCTTGATGCTAGAGGGTGGCCTTGGCTCACTACTGGATTACATACAGCAGCAGATGCGGCAAGGCAATTTACTCACGATCTCGCCCATTGTCGCGCTGCAAACCTTTTTCGGACCCTTCGTCGTTCATCTGCTTACGCGCTCTCTGGTTACGAGAGCGTTAGATCTGACTCTTTCTATGGATGAAGTTGCCGCCCAATTTGTCTCGCTCTGGTTACGAGCCATGAAGCCAGAACGCCTCGATCCTCTGCAATGACAGAAACTGCGGCGGAGCAAATGACTCAGGAGCATGTTACACCGTTATCGATCATTTACTTATATGGATAACCTGACAAGAGCATTACCTATGCAAGGAGGTTTTCTTATGGCAAGCATACCTACCCAACAAAAAGAGGAAAAGACGTGGCTGCAAATCTACAGGCAACATGGCTATTATGTGCAGTTGGCAACGATTGTGACATTCACGATTGGAATGTATATGCATGTGACTCGTCTGTTTCTTGGCGACGATCTGTTGCTCAAATATGTCTACACCCCTACATTTGATATGTTTTTCGTGCTCCCAATGGCCTATGCGGCTGTGGCCGAAATTCTTTCCTGGAAACAGGTCATACATCATAGCAAGCGGCATCGCATTATCTGGGGTGTGATCGTATTTTATGTAACTGCAAGCGTGTTCCTACATGCCAGCACCTATATCACGCACAGTACTGAGTATCTGCGCTTCTTTCCTCTATGGTGGACCGTCTGGTTTTTACTTGTGACACCTGTCTTTATCGTTATTACCTGGCACTTGCAACTAAAAAAGCAAGATTAACGTTGATGCACGAGGAAGGGTCGAAAGGTCCTGCTTTGGCCGTTTGATGAGTAGGCAACCTATGCTCGCGGGGTAGAATGGATAGTGAACAAGTATATTTATTTATGCTTGTCGGTATTCGTCTCTATTTATAGTCAGGAACCCCGGCGTGAACGCACGGGGCTTGAGTTATACGGCAATCACTTTGTAAGGCACTGACTACCGGGCTTTCTTCGGAAAGCAGCAGCCTGTGGGGCTACAAGAACGCTTTTGATGCCACCCTAGTCGAAGCCGCTTCTAGCCACGCCGAAGCTGATGGGATGGATACAATCATCCCTATGCCTCACAGGCCTTCGGGAAGGGTCCTATCACCCAGGCTCAGATCTGGAGTACCTTG
>Ga0302321_100006617_pt1 | contig 10203 bp, 7 predicted proteins | sample Fen_T0_1_FD_202505 | JGI IMG/M metagenome (GOLD analysis project Ga0302321, IMG submission 202505) | Peat permafrost microbial communities from Stordalen Mire near Abisko, Sweden - Fen_T0_1 | ecosystem: Environmental > Terrestrial > Soil > Wetlands > Permafrost | place: Sweden: Abisko... | reverse complement strand
AGCCCCTGGCTACCGCTGCGTCTGTCCAGACTCCGAGATTGAAGTCCCACAGCGGACTATAGTCCAGGGCGACGTGGGGAATCCCTCCGAGCACGTTGAGCGGAGAACCCTCGCCCCGAAGAGCGCTGTTCAGTCCCTGGCGCTGCGGGTTCACGACCTTGCCGTCTCCTACGTTGATGGGGCCATTGGCCACGGAGAAGATGCGCTCGACCGGGCTGAATGCGCTGTCGTCGCCGCCCACGCGTATGTTTTGCATGGCTGGGGCGAAGCTGGCCTGTTCGATCGAGGCTGGCAGCGGATCACTCGCATCCGTGCTCAGGTACCAGACCGGCTTGCCGAAGCTGAACCCTGAGGTCAGTCGCATGGTCACCGTGCCGTCGCGAGGGCAAATAGCCGTCACCTTGTCATGTACCTTTGTGTAGTCTGGATTGCCATCGCAAAAGCTGATTTCCTCTTCGCTCACACCGTAAGCAACCACAGGGGCGTTGTACACGACGCCCTGATCCTTGACGTAGACGAGCGGGGTATAGTTGGCATCGCCAATCGAGCCGGGCTGGTACGTCGCCGGCGGAAAGTAGTTGGGAGCCTCTCCAGGGGTGACGAGCCTTTCGGGGCTAAAGTCGACCGTGCCGTTCTCGAATAGCAACGACAGGTCAACAGCACTCGTCAGTGCCTGTCGCGCTGGGAGTGTCGCTGGTGGGCCCCCGTCTGTCGTCGGGCCCGCGTTTGCGAACCGGAGCTTGGCCGAAAAGTTCAGGCCCAGCTCGTCTGCGATTCCCTTGTCGCTCGTATCTGTGAGAATGTAGTAGATTGGTCGGCCAGTAGACTTGACGGTCCCTTTGTACAGCGGAAGTGTGATGGTGGCCTTTTCGAAATCGATGGTTCCGCTCTTCAGCAGTGTGAGGGGACCTACCAGATTCGGATTCACCGTAGAAGGGCTTGGCCCGAAGTAGGTGGCTGGTACATCTGCTCCGATGGACGCCGGCGCCAGGGCAATCTCTTGGAGGAAGCCCGAGGTCTGCTCGGGTGTGTGTGTGGCGGTCGGGTAACTGCACTGGGACCTGGCGCTTGCATCGGCGAGGCCGCCATCGACAGGCTCCGGCACAGAGGGCGGATTGTCGTTGGAGCCACATCCTGCACCGGCAGCCAGAATGGATGCGGTCGCAAGTAGGTAACGTATAGAGGTTCTCATGTTTTGATCTCCGTTCGAAGTTTGGGGCGATCTTCAGAGAAGACGCGCGACCGGGGGACAGTTGATGATGATTCCAGACGAGCCGTACGGCTTGCCGCCCGGCCCAGTGACGAAGCCGCGCACGGCCATTCCGAGCCAAGTGAACTCGTCCGTGATGCGTGACCGATATCCGTTGTCGATCGCTTCTTGAGTCCACTCTCCGAGATTCACGTCCCAAAGCGGGCTATAGTCCGTGGCCAAAGTCGGGATGCCACCGAACACGTTGAGCGGACTCGAGGCTTCTCCCTTGAGAACGCTCTCAAAGCCCTGGCGCTGAGGGTTTACCTCGCCAGGGGTGTCATTGGTTGGGCCGTTGATGACGGCGAACAGCCGCTCAACTCCGCTCGTAAAGCTGTCGTCTCGGCCGACCGTAACATCGTTCAATGCTGGAGCAAGGGTCGCGGATTCGAGGGCGGCGGCGAGAGGATCGTTGGCGTCCATGCTGATGTAGACAATTGGGCGCGAGAAGCTGAATCCGTTGGTCAAGCGCAAGGTGACGGTATTGTCCTTGGGACAGATATGGGCGACCTTGTCGTGGACGATGGAGTAGTCGGGTTGTGTTGCACAGAAATCGAGGCTCTCATCTTCAACCCCGAAGGCCACGATCGGAGCGTTGTAGATGACCCCACCCAGCCGCACCAGTGGGCTATAGTCCGCATCGCCGATGGAGCCTGCCTGAAAAGCACTCGGCGGAAAGGGGGTGGGAGCAAGGCCGGGCTTGACGGAATGCACTGGCGAAAAATCAACGGTTCCTTCGTGGAATACCACCGAACCGTCATTGGCGAAATCAGCGTTTCGGGCAGCCCTGCAAGTTGCGGCATATTGCAGTTTTGCAGAGTAGTTGATCCCCAGCGCAGCGGCCTGTCCCTCGTCGCTGGTGTCGGTCAATATGTACCAGACGCTCTTGTCGTTGCCCTTCATGCGTCCCTTGTAAAGCGGAAGCTTCACGGTACCGGCTGTGAGATCGACCTCGCCGGCGGTCAGGAGCTGATGGGGGCCGATCAGCTCAGGCTCGACTGACGAGGGAGCCGGGCCGAAGTACGCCACAGGTACATCAGCACCGATGGATGCGGGCGCTGGCGCGATTTCTGGAGTCGCGAGCAGTGGGATCGCAACCAAGCTGAGGCCGGTGGCGACACCGAGGCGCACGAGATTTGTCCGCTTGGAGTTGGTTAATGGATGTCGGATCATGGTCTGTTTCCTTTCGCTGATAACGAGTGAATGCGTGTATTGCGGGAGAAGCCCTTAGCGAGAGTCGTGCCAGGGTCCCAGACAGGGAAACCGCAGGGAATCCGTAGGTAAGGGGACAGCATCAACTTCGGTCGACGACACTTCGTAGTTTCAAGCACGAAGAGTCGTGCGGCTGGGACGCGACCGATCTCCTGGCCCACGTTCACCCTCGAGCCCTCCGCGGCTCGTGCGGCGCCGGTTCGGTCCAGCCAGGCCGAGCGCCCTTGGCAAGGGCCTGGCGGATATCTCCGCTTCCTCGGTAAAGGTGGCAGTGCGGCCCGCGTCGTTCAGCGGACCGTCATCGCTCTGAGACGCTGGATTCTCGAAAACCTTCCTTCTCCGGGCCTCTGTGCTGTCTGTGGTGAAAGAAGTGGCTTGCGCGCGCTTCCCAGCGGAGCGTTGGCCGGGTCAAGCGGTTCTGGAAGTGGACAGAGGCAACCACCTGGCGAACGAAGTCGTTTAGCTCCGCGACGACTTCAACGCCCGAGAGGCCGCCGCCCGCCACGACAAAGGTGAGTGGCTGCCTGCGCAATTCTGGGTCGTCGGATTCAACGTCCGCCTCTCGAGGGCCCGAATCACCCGGCTGCGCAGCTCGAGGGCGTGCGCCAGATTCGTGAAGGGGAGGGCATGCTCGGGCAGACCGGGCAGTCCGCGAAAATCCGTGACCGTACCTGGTGCCCAAACCAGATGGTCGTACGCGACGACGTGCGCATGGGGCCGGAAGCCGGGAGCGGCAGTGATGGTTCGCCTTCCGAGGTCGATGGACTCCATGTCGCGAACGTGAACATGCGTGTGTTTGAGGAGCCGGCGAAGCGGGCTGACGACATCCGTGAGGCCGATGGTTCCTGAAATCACTTCCGGTCACGCCTGTGGGCGACGGCGCAAGTCTTCAATGTGGTTTGCCACCTGGGCGACGGATGCGTTGCTCGTCGCCCAGGTCGGCAATTCTTAGGTCCTTGGTTGCAGGAGCGGGCTCGGCAGGCCCTGTGGTGCGGCCTTGCGGTTGCGTAGGCGTTTGAGGAAAGCGTCGAGAGATAGCGGTCCTGCACCGGCCAACGCCAGCCAGGTGAAGAGCACGAGGTAGCTCCATTCCTCGAATCCAAGCAGGGCCTGCACCCCTGTAAGGTCGTCGCTCTTGGCGGTCGCGATGGCTACAACCATGGTGATGGCCAGCGGGATCGAGATCAGACGGGTGCCGAGGCCGAGGAGAACGAGAAGTCCTCCGAAGAACTCGGTGCCAGCGACCAGGCGCGCCTGAAACCACGGGGCTGGAATGTGCAGGCTGGTAAAGAAGTCGGTGACATTGGACAGCGAGTGCAACTTTCCCCAGCCGGTCCCCATGAACACCACACCTACCGTGATGCGGGCGAGGGTGGGCCCCATGAACGAGATCCTATCTCCCATGGATCGAAGACGTGCGAGCAGTCTATTGATGATGTCGAGTGCCATGATGATTCCTCCGGTTTGTTTGGGATACGCCGCTCGCGCGCAGGGGTTACGTATTTTTTGAGCATCAGAACAACTGAATTTCCGTCGAACACCAGTCCCTTGGAACCGGCTGAGCTCCGACGGGCTGCGGTCTGGTTGGCTTCCGACGATTCGGACTACGTCACCGACTCTCGGGCACGACCACACCGACCAGCCACCCCGCGGCCTAGACCGCCGCTACGCAGGGCGCGACCGTACTTCGCTGCTCATCTGGTGATACTGGACAAATGCGCAGGTATGGGTACCATCGGGCGGTGGAGTTGGATCTAAGCAAATTCCCTGGTCGCGTGATCGCCACCCGTGAAATTCCGGAGCGGCTAGCCACGTATGCGCCGTTCCCGGAACAGATGCATCCGGCGCTGCAAGCGTCGTTGCGCGCTCGGGGCATCGAGTCGTTGTACAGCCACCAGGCCGAGGCCTTCGTGGCGGCCCGCGGAGGGGAGAACTTGGTTCTCACCACGGGGACAGCGAGCGGGAAGTCCCTTGCGTACCTCGCGCCTGTGATGCAGTCGACGTTGGAGGATTCCACGTCCCGCTCTCTCTTGTTGTTTCCTACCAAAGCGCTGACTCAGGATCAGCTGCGCGGTGTGCTGGGGTATATCGAGGGGGTCGTGGCCACGGGGAAGGGTGCGCCCATCGAGGCCGGGGTATACGACGGCGACACGCCACCGGCGGAACGGACGCGGATAAGGGACAAGGCGAACTTGATCCTGACCAACCCGGACATGTTGCATTCGGCGCTGTTGCCAAATCATGGTCGGCGCGGCTTTTCCCATATGTTCTGCAACGTGCGGTTCATCGTCATCGACGAACTGCACACCTACCGAGGGGCCTTCGGCGCGCACTTCGCGAACCTGATGCGGCGGTTGCGGCGCCTGTGTCGGCATTACGGCAGCGATCCTACGTTTCTGTGCAGCTCAGCCACCATCGCCAACGCTCGCGAGCATGCAGAAACCTTGTGCGGAGTTCCGTTCAGGCTAATCGATAAGGACGGGTCGCCGGCCGCAGCCAAGGTGGTGCACTTCTGGCAGCCTCCCCTCGATGAAAGCGAACGGCGCAAACCCATCACGTCCGAGATGGCCGCGCTCTTACCCAAGCTGATTGAGCAACGCTACCGGACGATTGCCTTTTGCCGGAGTCGCAAAGAGACAGAAATCGTCTTGAAGGAAGCCCGGGACTATTTGAAGGACGTGGCGGGACACGACGAGGCGGATCTGTTGGCGGGATATCGTGGCGGCTATACGCCCGTAGAGCGAAGGCAGGTCGAACGGGACTTGGTAGAAGGCAAGCTCCTCGGCGTGGTCTCTACCAACGCATTGGAATTGGGTATCGACATCGGGCAGTTGCAGGTCGTCGTGCAGGGCGGCTTCCCTGGCACGCGCGCCAGTTTCTGGCAGCAGATGGGCCGAGCGGGCAGAAGGCAAGAAACCGCCCACGCGATCTTGCTCTTGGCCTTGTCGCCCACCGACCAATTCATTGCCGACCATCCGGACTGGTTGGTCGGGCAGGCCGCGGAAAGTGCGGTGGTTGATCCGGACAACCTGGCTATCCAGTTGGCGCACACGCGTGCGGCCGCAGCGGAATTGCCGCTGACCTTGGACGACGCGGCGGTGTTTCCAGATCTAGGGGAAATCGTGGGCGTCCTGTCTAGGGCAAACGAAGTGCGCGATCTCGTGGGGTCGTGGCATTGGACGGGCGACGCGTTTCCCGCGGGAGAATTCAGCCTGCGCAACATTCACAACGATCGCTTCAAGGTCGTGAATCGCAAATCGGGCGTAACCATCACGGAAATGACCAGGCCGCAGGTATATCGCGAGGCCCACACCCGCGCCGTGTATTTGCACGATGGTGTGCAGTATCAGGTGGAAAGCCTCGATCTCACACAGCACGTCGCCACGGTGACCGAGGTCGAGCAGAACTTTTATACCCAGCCCGACGTCCGCACGAACATCGACGTACTGCTTCCGCAGGAGGAGCGGGCGCTGGGACTTACTCATGCGACCTTCGGCGATGTTCGGGTGGACGATGAGGTGGTGGGTTACAAGATGCTCGAATTCCATAACCACCAGAATTTGGGCTACGAAAGTCTGCACGAGCCATTGCGCCTGCAACTGGAAACCGAGGCCTTGTGGATCGCGGTGCCCGACCGGGTACTCGCGGTACTCGGCGGCGAACAGGAGGATGCCTTGGGCGGGATGGTGCATGCGGTGACTGCCTGCGCGCGCATGAGGACCATGGCCGAGCGGACGGATCTGCTCGGCACCAGTTTCCACTGTGTGGATACGAACAGTGGCCGTACCGAGACCGCGCTGATTTTGCATGATAGCCACCCCGGTGGACTGGGGTATGCGAGCACCGCCTTTGAACACGTGGACCGGGTGGTCGCCGATGCGCTGTCGCTGGTGGACGGTTGTCATTGCAAGGATGGCTGTCCCGCCTGTGTCGGAAGTTACGGCCGGGACCGCGGATTGATTCGTTGGGCACTGCACAGTCTGTACGCAGAAGTGCCTGTGCCCCAGGATCGCCTCACCTCTGCGGTGGCCTCGCGCTTGGCGGCGCATGACGGGGGCAGCAAGACGGCATTGCCGAAAATTCCATGGGATGAGGTGGAAGCGCGATTTGCCGAGCTCATAGCACGACTACGCGAAGGCCGCGTGGACGGTGCAGAAATCTTGGCCAAAGCAGGGAAGGCCGAGGTGCGCGGTCATCGTTTGGTGATCACCTTCGCTAGTGCGGGGCTTGTGGAATGGTTGCGGTCTGCTTCGGTGCAACGCCGCCTATGGCCCGCGATTGCGGCGGTGGTAGTTGCGCCCAAGGACGGTGCCATGATGGTCGAGGTGCAGGCAGGCGAAGCTGAGAAGGGGCTTGCCAAGACCATCAAGCTGCGCCGCCGGCATGACGACCTAACGGGCGGTAGCCCAGATAACGAAGGCGCGGCGAACGATGCCCTGGCGGGCGGTTACCTGCTCGCGAAAGACGCGGCGAAGCCCAACTAAATGGCGTCGCTTTCCGATCTGCAACGACGGATCCGCGACGAACGGCGGAAGGACGAAGTCGGCCGAGCGGAACCCGTAACGCTCGATACCGCCAATGACGAGAGTCTGTCGCCCGAGGTGGCCGAAACGTTCGCGGCCCTGGCCTTGAGCCACCCAGCCTTGCACGCGAGCCTTGACCGGCTGAATCCGTCACAGATTGCCGCGGTGCTGTCGGACGCACCGTCGACGTTCGTTCGGGCGCAAGTGGGCAGCGGCAAGACCACGGTGCTCGTCCACAAGGTGCTCTACCTGCATGCAGCCCTCGGTGTTCCGTTGACGGAGATCGCCGTGCTCACGTTTACCAACAAGGCTGCGCGCGAGATCGTGGCCCGCCTAGCGGCCATGTCGATGGACATGGTGGCGAAAAGCGACGACGAGACGGCCCACGACAATTGGCTTGTTGGCACCTTCCATGGCGTGGCCCGGATGCTGCTTGCCCATGCCTTGCCCCTCGAGTGCATCGGCTACCGTGCTGATTTCGGCATTCTGGACGAATCGTCGCGCGAGGAACTGCGGGACGAAATGATAAAGCGGCACAAGCTGAAGGTCGGACGGCGAAGTTCGCTGCGACGGCGGATGCGCGATCCGGCAGCGGAAGGGCCTCTACAAACCCTCGCAAGCCTCGTGGCCCAGGCCAAGCGCGACCGCAACGTGATGGACTTCGATGATTTGATCGATTTCGCAAATACCTTGCTCGAAAGCGCTCGCGGAGAGCTGCGGCGGCCGGTCGCGCCTCGGTGGCTCCTCGTGGACGAGGCGCAGGACTGCGAGCCGCGAGAATTGCTGTTCCTGCGGAACCTCGCGGTCGCACACACGCGCTTCTTCGCCGTGGGCGATCCTCGTCAAGCTATCTACGGTTTCCGGAATGGCGACCTGGACGTTTGCGCGAAACTGGCTCAAGACTGGAGATGTCGGTGCTTAGATTTGCCGCGGAACTACCGCTCGACTGGCATCATCCTGCAAGCGGCGCGGGCGGTGCTAGGCGCGCAGCCGGGGCAGGGGGCTTCTCTCGTGGGCAGCCGGGAGGCGGGTGGCGTGATCTTGATTCAGCGTCACCATGATCCGGTATCCGAGGCCGAACATCTGGCGGATCGGGTTTCCGGTTTGCGTGCGCAAGGCGTACCACTCGGACAGGTAGCGGTGCTGTACCGCCTGCGCAGTCAAGGTGAGGTGGTGGCAAGAGTATTCTCCCGGCGGGGCCTGCCGGTGTTACAAACGGCACAAGACCATCGCCAGCTCTCGAGTGAGGCTGCGCGGCTCTTGACCCTGCATTCGGCGAAGGGGTTGGAATTTCGCCATGTGTTGATTTGCGGCGTGAACCTGGGGCTATTGCCGCTAGGTTTCGAGGACAATGCGGAGGAGCGACGCTTGCTATTCGTCGGTATCACCCGCGCCCGCGACACCGTCGAGATTTCCTACGTTGCCCGCCCGGATGCGCCGCAAGCCTTGGGGCTGCCGAGCTCATACCTTGGCAAGATACCCGCGGAGTTGGTCGATTGGCGGGACGCACCCCAAGGTCCTGTGCCGGTCGCAAACACCGTTGTAATACCCGAGCCCGCAGGGTTCCATCTCGGCAAAGCTGTTCGCCATCCCCGCTACGGCCACGGCGTGGTCACGGCCGTCACCGCAGACACCATCGAGTGCGACTTCGGCAAGCTGGGTGGCAAATCCTTCTCGGCGAAGTTGTGTCCGTTGGTCGCGGGATAATCGATCAGTTGTCGAGCGCTCCCTGGCAGACCCACGCCACCAGCTTCGCGATATCGGCATCGGTCAAGGAACCTTCGCCCAGAGGCATCTGCGGTACGCATGCCCCGACGCCACGAACGGCTTCAATGACGTGGCTTGTGGATGGCTGTCCTGGTTCTACCAGCCAACGATGGTCACAGCAGGCTGTCGAGTGTTGTCCCACCAGCGCCTGGTACTGCCAAGGCGCGTGGCAGACATCGCCACCGCACAAGCCGAGGATGGGAACGACATCTTTGGCAAAAGAGACCGCCGGCATATTCGTTGTGCCGAGGACCATTCGTGTGCGCGGAACCCGCATCCCGTAGAAGACTGGCTGGACATGCGGGCCGAGATTGTTGGGCGCGGGCCGTAGAGGTGAAGTAGTCTTTGGGCTTGCCGGCCGAGGAGGCGAAGGCGATGCCTGAAGAGGGTCTGGAAGCATCGGAAATCAAAGAGCAGCTCGACCAAGCCATCGAACGCATGGAGAAGCAGGAGCACCCACGCTGGATGGTCTACCTTTCCCTGGCCACCGCGCTCATGGCTGTGGTCGCCGCGCTCGCCTCGCTGGAGTCGGGTGCCCATTCGAATGATGCCATCTTCGACAAGAACGAAGCCGTCCTTCATCAGTCGCAAGCTTCGGATCAGTGGGCGTTCTTTCAGGCCAAGGGGATCAAGGCAACGGTCCTCAAGGCGCAGTCACAGGCACTCGCGATGGGCGCCAGCGACCTCGCGGACCGGCTCAACCGGGAGAGCGATCGCTATGCGAACGAGCAGGCCGAGATCGAGCGGACTGCACGCGAATTCGAGCACCGCGTTGCGGAGAGCAACCGCCGCGCCGCCGGGCACATGGAACGCCATCATCGCTTCGCCATCTCCGTCACCGTATTCCAGGTCGCCATCGCCCTGTGTGCCATCGCGGCGCTCGCCCGTCGGGCCCTGCTGTTCTGGATCGGGCTGGCTGGCGGAGTGGTCGGCGCCGTGCTCTTCGTGCTTGGGTTAGCCCTGTAGTTCGGCAAGACTGCCAAGCGCGATCTCGCCCCGCATCGCTGGATGGCACCGATTGCACAAGGCCCGCTTGGCAAGGCACGGCGGCAAGTAACAACACTGTTTCGACTTTCTTAACTCTCTGGAAAGGATCGGCCGTGACGCGACAGAGGCTGGCCTATGACCGCTTATCGGCGTAGGGTAAGAGCGTTGGATGGAGGGCCGCGTGGCGTCCCTCTGGCGTGAGTTTGCAGAAAAGGGAGGGTGTTATGGATAATCCAGATTCGGTAGCAGACATCGTCTTGTCGCCCAAGCCAGGCAAGGCCTATGCGGACATTGCGCGAGAGTGGAGCGAGGAATTCATCTATTTCCTCATGCTCGACCGCTTTCACGATAGCGTCGCGCGCAAGCCGACTCTACAGGCGGAGCGCGCGGATGGCTTCCCGGCCCCCAACACTTTCTACGGAGGAACACTCAAAGGCGTCAAGGATCACCTCGATTACATCGCGG
>Ga0302321_100006616_pt1 | contig 10203 bp, 10 predicted proteins | sample Fen_T0_1_FD_202505 | JGI IMG/M metagenome (GOLD analysis project Ga0302321, IMG submission 202505) | Peat permafrost microbial communities from Stordalen Mire near Abisko, Sweden - Fen_T0_1 | ecosystem: Environmental > Terrestrial > Soil > Wetlands > Permafrost | place: Sweden: Abisko... | reverse complement strand
ACGTCCTGCGCCGCCTCGAGCTCGAGGTGCGCCGGCGGATCGACGGCATGGCCAGCGGCGACCATGCAACGCTCTCGGTGGGTCCGGGCAGCGAGCGCGCGGGCGCCCGTGCCTACGCCCCCGGCGACGACGCGCGGCTCATCGACTGGAACCTCACCGCACGGTCGGCCGAGACCTACGTGCGCCAGACCGAGGCCGACCGCGAGTCCGAGACCTGGATCGTGGCCGACCGTTCGGCGAGCCTCGACTTCGGCACCGCGCGCTGCGAGAAGCGCGACGTCGTCCTCGGTGCCGTCGCCGGCTTCGGGATGCTCCGGCTGGGGGGCGGCAACCGCATCGGGCTGGTCATGTCCGGCACCGACCGGCTGCTGCACCGTCCGGCCCGCCAGGGTCGCGCGGCGTTCATGACGGCGCTGGCCGCGGTCCACGACACGCCCCGTGCCGACGCACCGCCGTCGGAGCACACCGACCTCGGCGCAGCGCTGCGCTGGCTGCAGGGCGCGGCTCGACGCCGCGGCCAGGTCGTCGTCGTCTCCGACTTCCTCGACGGCGAGCGGTGGCAGCGCGAGCTGCGGCTGCTGGCCCTGCGCCACGAGGTCGTCGCCGTGCACGTGACGGACCCGCGCGAGCTCGAGCTGCCCGACGTCGGCATCCTCGCGGTCGTCGACACCGAGACCGGTCGGCAGCGCTACGTGAACTCCGGCTCCCGCGGCCTGCGCCAGCGCTACGCCGAGGCTGCGGGTCAGCGCGACGCCGCCATCCGCACCGCGATCCGCTCGGCCGGGGCCGAGTACGTCGGCCTCTCGACCTCGCGCGACTGGCTCACCGACACGGTGGCCTTCGCGGCCCGGCGTCGCGCCCTACGCACCCCCGCGGCGATCCAGGCGATCGCCCACACCACGTCCGCCGCGTCCACCGGCGCGGCCCCCACACCCGGATTGGCCCTGCGATGACCTTCCTGTCCGCCTGGCGGCTCCTGCTGCTCGTGGCACCCCTCCTCCTGCTGGTCGCGTACGTCCTGATCCAGCGACGTCGGCACACGCAGGTCGTCAAGTTCACCAGCGTCTCGATGCTGGACTCGGTGGCACCCAAGCGATCCGGCTGGCAGCGGCACATCGCCACGGCCGGGGCGCTCGCCTCCCTCGTCCTGCTCACCATCGCGTTCGCCCAGCCGGTGATGGCGATCCCGACGCCGAAGGACAAGGCGACGATCCTGCTGACCATCGACACCTCCGCGTCGATGTCGTCCAGGGACGTCGCCCCGAGCCGGCTCCAGGCAGCCGAGGACCAGGCGCGTGCCTTCGTGAAGGACCTGCCCGACGGCGTCCAGGTCGGTCTCGTCACGTTCGACACCGCTGCCCGCCTCCTCGTGTCCCCCACCGACGACCACGCCCAGGTGCTCGACGCGCTGGGCAACCTCTCGGTCGGTCCCGGCACGGCGACCGCCGACGGCATCCGCACCTCGCTCGCCGCGGTCGAGGGGGCACGCAAGAACGCCTCCGGCAAGCCCGGGCAGGCCGCGATCGTCCTGATGAGCGACGGCACCCCGACCGTGGCCGCCGACGGCCAGGATCCGGTCCAGGCCGCCAACGACGCCGCCGGCGAGGCCGGGAAGGCCGGTGTCCCGATCGAGACGATCGCCTTCGGCACCGCCGACGGCACGGTCAACGTCCAGGGTCAGGACGTGCCGGTCCCGGTCGACGTCGAGGCCATGAAGACGATCGCCGCGGACAGCGGCGGCCGGTCGTTCACCGCCGAGACCGCCGACCAGCTCGGCGCGATCTACGCGAAGATCGGCGCGACGGTGGCCTACGAGGTCAAGACCCAGGAGGTCACCGCGTTCTTCGCCGGCATCGCCCTGCTCCTCGCGATCGGCGCCGCCACCGCGGGCCTCGTCTGGAACCAGCGCCTCGTCTGACCCCCGTCGTCACGGGTACCGGGGCGGCGTCTGGCAGGCTGCCGCCCATGTCCGCCACGCTGAGCACGACACCTGCCGCCGACGGCTTCCGCATGCCCGCCGAGTGGGCTCACCACGCCGGCTGCTTCCTCGTCTGGCCCGAGCGCACGGACAACTGGCGCGACGGCGCGAAGCCGGCGCAGCGAGCGTGGCGCACGCTGATCGAGACCATCGCCGAGGCCGAGCCGGTCACGGTGCTGGTGTCCGCCAGGCAGTACGCCGTGGCCCGCGCCCTGCTGCCCGACCACGTCCGCCTGGTCGAGACGACGACGAACGACGCCTGGGTGCGCGACACGGGGCCGAGCTTCGTGGTGAACGACGCGGGCGACGTGCGCGGCGTCTCGTGGAGCTTCAACGCGTGGGGCGGGCTGCGCGGCGGGCTGTACTTCCCCTGGGACGCCGACGACCTCGTCGGCCCGAAGGTCTGCGACCTCGAGCGCGTGCCGGTCTACCGGCCCGATCTCATCCTCGAGGGCGGGTCGATCGACATCGACGGCGAGGGGACGGTGCTCACCACCGAGGAGTGCCTGCTCAACGAGAACCGCAACCCGCACCTCTCGCGCGAGCAGATCGAGGAGCAGCTGCACGCGCACCTCGGCACGTCGACGGTGATCTGGCTGCCCCGCGGCGTCTTCCTCGACGAGACCGACGGCCACATCGACAACTTCGCGCGGTTCGCCGCGCCGGGTGTCGTGATGCTCACCTGGACCGACGACGTCGACGATCCCCAGTACGAGCGCTCCGTCGAGGCGCTCGCGATCCTCGAGCGCACGACCGACGCCCAGGGCCGCCCACTGCGGGTGGTCAAGATCCACCAGCCCGGTCCGCTCACCATCACCGCCGAGGAGGCGGCCGGTGTCGACGCGGTGCCCGGATCGCAGCCGCGCGTCGCCGGCGAGCGGCTCGCCGGTTCCTACGTGAACTCCTACATCGGCAACGGCGTCGTCGTGCTCCCCGTCTTCGACGACCCGCACGACGCGGCGGCGGTCGCGACGTACCGGGAGCTCTTCCCCGGCCGCGCGGTGCGCACGGTGCCGGGCCGGGAGATCCTGCTCGGCGGCGGAAACGTCCACTGCATCACCCAGCAGCTGCCGAGCGGACACTGAGACTCGCCCCTGGGAGACTGGCGAGGCTGCTCAGGAGGTGCGCCACGTGACCGAGGGAACGGTCCCGACGAACGGCATGCCGGGGCTCACGAAGTACGCCTGGCTGTCGATCGCCGCGGCCGTGGTGACGATCGTCCTCAAGACCGGCGCCTACGTCCTCACGGGCTCGGTCGGGCTGCTGTCCGACGCCGCGGAGTCGGTGGTGAACCTCGTCGCCGCCGTCATCGCGCTCGTCGCCCTCACCGTCGCCGTGCGACCGGCCGACGACAAGCACCACTACGGCCACGGCAAGGCCGAGTACTTCTCGGCCGGCATCGAAGGCCTCATGATCTTCGTCGCTGCCGCTCTCATCATCGTGTCCGCCGTGAACCGGCTCCTGCACCCGCAGGAGCTCGAGAAGCTCGGCATCGGCCTGGCGATCACCCTGCTGGCCACCGCCGTCAACGGCGCGGTCGGGTGGCTCCTCATCCGGGTCGGTCGCCAGCACCGGTCCGCGACGCTGGTCGCCGACGGCAAGCACCTGATGACCGACGTCTGGACCTCGGTCGGCGTCGTCGTCGGAGTCGGGCTCGTGTACGTCACGGGCTGGCAGCCGCTGGACTCGCTCGTGGCCATCGCCGTCGCCCTCAACATCCTGTGGATGGGCTGGCGGCTCGTCGCGTCCTCGACCTCCTCGCTGCTCGACGCCGCGCTGACGCCCGCCGACGTCGCGCTCGTCACCGCCGTGCTGGACCGTCACCGCACCGAGGACGTCGGCTTCCACGGTCTGCAGACGCGCGAGAGCGGCCGCCAGCGGTTCGTCAGCTTCCACGTGCTGGTGCCCGGAGCCTGGACCGTGCAGCGGGCCCACGACGTGGTCGAGGAGGTCGAGTCCGACATCCGCGCAGCCCTCGAGCACGTCGTCGTGAGCACGCACCTCGAGCCGCGCGAGGACCAGAGGTCCTACGCCGACTACGCCTACGACGTCACCGCGCCGCCGGACGAGCCGCGCGCCCATTGACCGCTGGGCGACGTAGCGCGACGAGGGCGGGGGCGACGGCCTAGAACAGGGCGTTGGCCAGCGCGGTGCGCGCCCGGCCCACGCGGGGGTCGGCGTCGCCGACGAGCGCGAACAGGCCGATGAGGTGGTCCTTGGCGGCGTCGCGCTCATCTCCCGACGTCCGGCGCACGAGGTCGACGATGCGGGCGAACGCCTCATCGACCCGGCCGGTCAGCAGCTCGACGTCAGCGGCGAGCGCCTGCGCCTCGAGCGAGTCCGGAGCAGCGTCGGCCGCCGCCAGCACGGCGACGGGATCAGCGCCGTCGGTCCGGCGCAGCAGCGCCACCTGACCGAGACCGGCAGTGGCATCCTCGTCCGCGGGGCTCGTCGCAAGGATCGAGCGGTAGGCCTCCTCCGCGGCGTCCCAGTCGCCCGCCTCGATGGCGTCGTAGGCGGCGTCGTAGCGGGGATCGGCGTCGGGCTCCTCGTCGACGACCGCATCGGCGCCGACGCGTCCGGTGAGACCGTTGGCCGCGGCGACGCGCAGCACCTCGTCGAGGTACTGGCGCACCTGCGGCTCCGGGAGCGCGCCCTCGAACAGCGCCATCGGCTGCCCCTTGATCAGGGCGTAGACAGTCGGGATCGCCTGGGCCTGGAGCGCCTGAGCGATCCGCGGCTCGAGCTCGGCATCGACCGTCGCGAGCAGCCAGGCACCGGCGTCGGCCAGGGCCAGCGCCTCGAGAGCGGGAAGCAGCACCGACGTGCCCTGCGAGCGCGCGGTGCCGAGGACGAGGACAACCGGGACCTGGAAGGAGCGGTCGATGACCTCGGTCTGGAAGGTGGCCTCGGTGACGTCGACGACGAGCGAGGTGGGCGGGGGGACCTCGCCCGAGGCGAGGCGCGCCTCCGCGGCGGCCTGGGCCTCGCGCGCGGCGGCGATCGCCGCGAGGTCGACGGCCCCGTGCAGCGGGACCCGGGACGGCGGCAGGGGCGCAGAGGTGCTCACGCCGCCATCCTCCCATCCGACGGCGACGGGGGCCGATGCGGTCGGACGGTGCCGGGCGGGGTGCTCAGAAGTGCATCTGCAGCGTCTGGGTGGCGACGATCGCCCAGGTGCCGAGCAGGCCCGCGGTGGCGCCCAGGATCGAGGCGATGCTGACCTGGAGCCAGAGGACGCGGTCGGCCGGCTCGATGGCGGTGCTCCGGGCGCCGTGGGCGGTGGTGCCCGTGCCGGGCAGCGCAGCAGCTCGGACGGTGTGGGTGGCAGCCATGACGGCCTCCTTCGATTTATTATCCCTACGCTTCGTATCGTATTACATTGGTCCACTGGAGGCAAAGCCGACCCGCCCGGTGCCTCGGCACCCGAGCCCGAGCGTGGGAGAGTGCTCCCGATGAGCAGCGCCGCCGACCTCACCGACGCGACCGCCACCCGCGGCCGCGGTCGGCCGCGGTCCGTGGCGGCAGACGCGGCGATACTCGACGCCACCCGCGCGATGCTCGCCGAGGACGGCTGGGCGGCGCTCACGGTCGAGGGCGTGGCCGCCAGGGCCGGCGTCGCCAAGACCACCGTCTACCGCCGGTTCTCCTCGCGGGCCGACCTCGCCGTCGCTGCGGTGGCCCAGCTCGTGGCGGATGCCCGGACGGCGCCCGGCAGAGGTGCCGCGGAGGACATCAACAACGCCATCCGAGCCTGCGCCGGCGTCTACAGCCGTCCGGCCGCACGCGCGGCCTACCTCGCCGTCGTCGCGGAGGCAGGACGTGACCCGGCGCTGCGCGCGGCCGTCGAGGGCCGCGTCATCACCCCGGCCCGCCAGATGGTCGCCGACGGGCTCGACCGCGCGGTCGCGCGGGGCGAGATCACCCGCGAGCTCGCCGACGCTCGTCTCGACCTGCTCTACGACGTCCTCGCCGGCGCGCTTCTGCACCGGCTGCTCGTCCGCGAGGCGGAGGTCGACGACGACTTCATCGAGACCCTCACCAGCGCGGTGATGGTCGCCCTGCGCGTCCCGCCGGGCTAGGACGCCCGCCCGGTCGGCACCGTCGGCGGGGAGCCCCCTGCGTCCGGTACCACGGCGAAGACCGGGACGCGGGCGGCAACGCGCTCGAAGTCCGGCAGCGGTGCCGTGCGGTCGACCGGGATGTGCGGTCGAGCGCCGGGAGCCACCTCGAGGTAGCGCCGGATGATCGGGGCGCGCTCGTCCACCGGAACCTCGACGAGCAGGCGCCGACGTGCCCGGCCGTGCCGGATCACCACGTGACCGCCGCGGGCCGAGGCGTTGCCGCGGCTGCCGGAGTACATCTGCCGCGCCTCGGAGTCGGAGATCCGGAACGGGAGCCGCCGAGCGGACACCTCACCTACCTGCCTAGAGGAAGTACAGGCGGCTGAGCGGGACGCTGGAGACCGGCTCCATCGACAGCTCCTCGCCGTCGAGCTGCACCCGGTCGCCACCGGGGTCGACGACCACGCCGGCCGACGCGCGGTGCCGCACCATCTGCGCCAGACCCACGTCCCGGCAGCCGCGCACCGCGACCCGGCGACGACGCGTCGGGAACACGTCGGAACAGGCGTCGACCGCAGCGCCGTTCGTGAACACCACCGCGAGGTCGACGGCCGCACCTCCGATGCCACCGAACTGCGCCGCGATCTGCCGCGGCTCCGCGACGTCGACGACCGCGTTCGGGTCTCCGACGGTGCCCCAGGCCGGCAGCCCGGACTTCAGGACGAGGTAGGGCTTCGCGCCGAACGACGCCGGCGACCAGAGCACGAGATCGGCCATCCGGCCCGGCTGCAGCGATCCCACCTCGTGTGAGAGGCCGTGGGCGAGCGCCGGGTTGATGGTCAGCTTCGCGAGGTAGCGCAGCACGCGGTCGTTGTCGTGCGGGCTGTCGTCGTCGGCCGGCTTGAGCACCGAGGCGAGCTGGAAGGTGCGCCGCACGGTCTCCCCCGCGCGACCCATGCCCTGAGCGTCGCTCGAGGTGATGGGGATGACGCCACGGTCGTGCAGCACGTTCTCCGCGGCCATCGTCGCGGCGCGCACGCGTGCACGGACAATCGCGGCGTCGCTCGGCAGGTCCGGCTTGAGCGCGTGGACGTTCATGATCATCGCGAAGTGCTCGGCGACCGCGTCGCGCCCGAACGGCAGGGTCGGGTTGGTCGAGGAGGCGAGCACGTGCGGCACGCCCGCGAGCCGCAGCACGTCGGGCGTGTGGCCGCCACCGCATCCCTCGACGTGGTAGGCGTGGAACACCCGCCCGTCGGAGACCGCGAGCGTGTCGTCGACCGAGAGACCCTCGTTGAGGCCGTCGGTGTGCACCGCGACCTGGACGTCGTACTCCTCGGCCACGGTGAGGCAGGTGTCGAGCGAGCGCAGGTGGGCGCCGGTGTCCTCGTGCACCTTGAACCCGCACACCCCCGCCTCGAGGCCCTCGACCATCGTGCCTCGGCGCGAGGCGGAGCCGCGCCCGAGCAGCCCGACGTTGATCGGGTAGGCGTCGAACGCGGCGAACGCCGACCGCAGCGGTCCGGCGCCGCTGACGCCGACGCCCCAGAACGGCCCGAACTCCTGCCCGATCACCGTCGTGACGCCGGACGCAAGCGCGGCCTCCATCACCCGGGGCGACAGCAGGTGCACGTGCGTGTCGACCGCGCCTGCGGTCGCGATGAGCCCCTCGCCGTTGATGACGATCGTCCCCGTGCCGATCACGATGTCGACGTCGTCGTTCGTGTCCGGGTTGCCGGCTCGCCCGACCCCGGCGATCCGGCCGCCGCTGATGCCGATGCTCGTCGTCCGGATGCCCAGGACGGCGTCGATCACCAGCACGTTGGTGACGACCACGTCGCAGGACTCCGCGGTCGTCACCGCGCGGATGCCGATGCCGTCGCGCCCGGTCTTGCCGAAGCCGAGCAGGAACTCGTCGTCGTCCGGCTGGCTGTGCGCCTCGACCTGGACGACGAGCCCGGTGTCGCCGAGCCGCACGCGGTCGCCGGTTCGGGGGCCGTAGGTGGCGGGCTGCGCGTTCGGGTTGAGGGTCACGACTGCACCTCCGGGTGGGCGGCTAGGTGCGCGCGCACACGGCCGACGGCGTTCTCGGGATCACCGACGCCGCCCCCGGTGTCGCGGAATCCGGTGGCGCGCAACAGATCCACGGCCCGTTCCTTCGCGCCGGGGGCGTCGAGCGGGCCGTCGACGAGACCGGCCATGCCGATCACCACGCGCCCGCCCCTGATCGGGACGAGCGCGACCCGCGCGGTCTCCCCGGGCTCGAACGTGAGGCTGGACCCGGCGGCGATGTCGAGGTGGCGGCCATAGGCCGCCGCACGGTCGAACGACAGCCGTGGGTTCACCTCGAGGAAGTGGAAGTGGCTCGTCACCGTGATCGGCACGGCTGCGGTGTTCTCCACGTCGACCTCGACCACGTCGAGCGTCGCCCGTCGCGCCGCGTCGGCGGCCTCGCCGCGCTCGGGCTCGGCGAACGGGGTCACCGCGCCGGGTGCGTCGACGCCGAGGGCCTCACCGCCGATCGGGTTTGGTACGACGACGAGGCGGGTGCCGTCGTCGAACAGCGCCTCCACCTTCACGTCGTGGAGCACGTCGGCGACGCCGGGGAGGACGTCGTCCGGGCCGAGGACCGACTTGCCGACCTCGATGGCCTCCTCGTGCCGCCTGCCGTCCCGGGCCGCCTCGGCCACGGCGTCGGCGACGAGCGCGGTGGCCTCGGGCACGTTGAGCCGCAGGCCGCGCGCTCGTCGGGCGCGGGCGAGCTCTGCGACGGTGAACAGCAGGAGCCGGTCGCGTTCGGCGGGGGTCAGCTGCACGCCGCCCATCCTGGCAGCAGGTCGGCCGGGCCCGCCGCGCGACTCGCGACGGGCCGGGGAGCCGGATCGAGGTCAGCCCACGCAGTGCTTCGCGACGTAGGTGGCGACATCGGTGAGCGCCTTCGGGTTCGCACCGAGCTCCTTGGCGAGCGTCGACGTCCCCTGCGCCTGGTGCGCCTCGATCGCCGAGGCGACCTTGTCCAGGATGTCGGCGTAGGCGTTCGCCGAGTCGGCGATCTCCGCCGGCGCGTACTTCTTCATGTCGGCCGCGGACTGGTGGAACACGGCGACGGCGGTGGCGACGTCGCCCTTGCCCGCCACCTTCTGCATCGCGGTGAAGGCGCCGCAGTAGTCGGCCGCAGCCGCGATCGTCGAGGTCCCGGCGGGCGCGCTCGAGCCCGCCGGACTGCTCGACTCCGCGGGCGCGCTGGAGGAGTCGCCCGCGTTCGCCGAGGCGGCGGACGCAGCGACCGAGGCGGCCTTGGACGCGACGGAAGCCGCGTTCGAAGCCGCGCTGGACACTGCCCCGGACGCGCCGCACGCGGACAGCAGGGGCAGCAGCGCGACTGCGGTGACGACGGAGAATCCGCGCGGGCCGAGCTTGTGCATCGACATGGGAGCACCTCCTGGGAGACCAGAGCCGACTCTAGCCCGCTGATACGTCGCGGTCCGGGCTACTTCGTCGCGTCATGCACTGTTCACCCTGAGTGGCGCGGCGCGCCCTGGCCTTAGGGTCGCGGCGTGGACTGGAACCTGCGGCACTGCTCGCGGCACGGACATGCGACGTACGCCCCCGACGAGCCGGCGCTGCGCGAGCGCCTCCACGTCGACACGCCGGCCGGCGAGGCGTGGCGCTGCCTGCGCTGCGGCGACTTCGCGGTCGGCGCACCGGCCGCGAGCGGACCGGCCGACGCCGCGCCCGAGGTGCCGCGCGGGCGGCTGCTGCGCGACCGCGTGATCATGCGGCTGCTCGCGTGCGAGCGCGGCTTCAAGGCGCTGGTGCTCACGCTGGTCGGGTTCGGCATCATCCGGTTCAGCGGCAACAAGGACGCGATCCAGAACGCCTGGGAGACCGACCTGCCGCTCCTGCGCCCGTTCGCCGACCAGATCGGCTGGAACATCGACGGCTCGTTCGTGACCCGCTGGGCCGACGAGGTGCTCGGGCTCTCGCACACGGCGCTCGTCTGGATCACGGTCGGCGTGTTCGCCTACGCCGCGCTCCAGGCCACCGAGGCAGTGGGGCTCTGGATGGTGAAGCGATGGGGCGAGTACTTCGCCGTGGTCGCCACGAGCGTGTTCCTGCCGCTGGAGATCCACGAACTGCTGAACAGGGTGACCGTGCTGC